>JACDZJ010000418.1_pt1 | contig 12013 bp, 5 predicted proteins | sample 7365721 | NCBI WGS metagenome assembly JACDZJ01 (sample SAMN15143480, study PRJNA637477) | pond metagenome | biome: freshwater wetland ecosystem [ENVO:00000243]; feature: pond [ENVO:00000033]; material: pond water [ENVO:00002228]; isolation source: pond water containing pink berries ... | reverse complement strand
TGTCGGCGAGACCAGCGCTCATATTCCGGGCTGGAAGAAAAAAAGCCGCCTGAAGCCTGAGCTATGGAAAAATACAGGGATATCGTTTATTTTGAGTCCTGTATGGAAGTGCGGCACGACTTCGCCCCACTTGACGCATGACCACCAGAGCAGCCTTGAGGTGAAGAACGATGGGGAGGGGACACTGATGACTCGCAAGCGCTTGGTCTTGGATTCCCGGCTGCTTTTGATGGTCTGGATGGTGCTGTTTTTCAGCCATGTTCAGGCAGTTGCTGCCCCTGTCTCCGAGTTGTGGCCCCGCTGGCAGGCCCATGGGGCGGACAGCGTCAAGGAGGTGGATCACGCGGCCTGGGAGGCGATCCTGGAAAAATATCTGGTCATCCCCCATGGTAGCGAAATCACCCGCTTCCGGTACCATGCGGTGTCGCCCGCTGACCGGAAACTCCTGCAGGACTATCTCAGCTATCTCCAGCAGATTCCGGTCAGCTCTCTCAACCGGCAGGAGCAGAGGGCCTACTGGATCAACCTGTATAATGCCTTGACGGTTCTGGTGATCCTTGACCATTATCCGGTAAAAAGCATCATGGATATCGATATCTCCCCCGGCCTGTTCGGGCGCGGCCCCTGGGATGCCAAGCTCCTCACTGTTGAAGGGGAAAAGGTCAGTCTCAACGATATTGAACATCGTATCCTGCGCCCGGTTTTCCATGATAACCGGCTTCACTACGCCTTAAACTGCGCCAGTCTCGGCTGTCCCAATCTCCAGAACCGGGCCTTTACCGCCGCCAATACCGAGGCGATGCTGGACGCGGCCGCCCGAACCTTTGTCAACAGTGCCAGAGGGGCGCGCATGGAAAACGGCAGGCTTCATGTCTCCAGTATCTACAAATGGTTCCAGATGGATTTCGGCGGCAGCGACGAGGCTGTCATCCAGCATCTGCGCCACTATGCCGAAGGTGACCTGGCAGAGGCATTGCGCACATACCGGGGGGGATTGTCAGACGGCTATGACTGGAGCCTGAACGGCGCGGAGTGATACTTTTTGGAGAGGCGGCCTGAAAAAATGAAAAATCGTCAACACAACAGGGTTGGATTTCTGATGATCGCTACAGATGCAGGGAGGGGGCCAGGCGCTGAGTCCTGCCCGAATCAGCGGGAGTGGCACGATTGTCGGCATGGCCATATCGCGCCACTGTCTGCCGTCGATCCCATTGCATCAAGGCTGGGGAGCGTTTTATGAAAGCTGATATCGGACTGATCGGCCTCGCGGTCATGGGCCGGAACCTTGTGCTGAACATGAATGAGCACGGATTTTCGGTGGCGGTGTTCAACCGAACCGTCTCCAAGGTCGATGAATTCCTGGCAGGGCCTGCCGCCGGAACCAGCATTGTTGGCGTTCATTCCCTGGCCGAACTGGTTGACGCCCTGAAAAAACCGCGCCGGGTGATGCTGATGGTCCAGGCTGGAGCCGTGGTTGACTCCTTTATCGAGCTGCTGCTGCCGCTGCTTTCGGCGGGAGATATCATCATCGACGGGGGCAATTCCCTCTTCAGCGACACCAATCGCCGCACCCGTGACCTGGCCGGGAAGGGCATTCTCTTCGTCGGCTGCGGGATCTCCGGAGGTGAGGAAGGCGCCCGCCGTGGCCCCTCGATCATGCCGGGCGGCAACTCCCGGGCCTGGCCCCATGTGCGGGGTATCTTCCAGGCCATCGCCGCCAGGGTTGATGGCGAACCCTGCTGCGAGTGGGTAGGCGAGGAGGGGTCCGGCCACTTTGTGAAGATGGTGCACAACGGCATCGAGTACGGCGACATGCAGCTTATCAGCGAGGCCTACGATTTTATGGGACGCGGCCTGGGGCTGGCCATCGGGGAGATCCGTTCTGCCTTCAGCCGGTGGAATGGCGGCGTTCTCGATTCCTATCTGATGGAGATTTCAGCGGACATCCTCGGGCGCAGGGATGACGATGGGGCCCCGCTGGTGGACAAAATCCTTGACACCGCGGGCCAGAAGGGCACCGGCAAGTGGGCCGCCATCAACGCCCTCGATCTGGGAGTCCCCCTCACCATCATCGGAGAGGCGGTGTCGGCCCGTTGCCTGTCAGCCATGAAGGATGAGCGAAGAAAGGCCGCGGCGATCTTCCCGTCCCCGGTTTCCCCTGGCGCAGATGATGTCGAAGGCTTTGTCGAGGCGGTGCGGGACGGGCTCTATGCCTCAAAGATCATCTCCTACGCCCAGGGCTATACCCTCATGTGCCGGGCCGCGAAGGAATATGGCTGGCAACTCAACTACGGCGGGATTGCCCTTATGTGGCGCGGCGGCTGCATTATTCGCAGTGCCTTCCTGGGCAATATCAAGGAGGCCTTTGAACGGGATCCGAAACTGGAGAATCTTCTGTTCGACGACTTTTTCCGCGATGCCATCCTCGGGGCCGAGGGCGGCTGGCGCCGGGTGGTGGCCAAGGCGGCGGAACTGGGTGTTCCCATTCCCGCTTTCTCATCGGCCCTGGCCTATTTTGACGGCTATCGCAGCGAAAGACTGCCTGCCAACCTGATTCAGGCCCAGCGCGATTATTTCGGCGCCCACACCTATGAACGAGTTGACCGGCCCCGTGGCCAATTCTTTCATACCGACTGGATCGGTAAGGGGCGCTGAACCTCCCTTCCCGGCTGCCGGAAAGTCCCAAAACGGCAGCCAGATGAAAGCTCCTGCCAGCCGGTCAGAACCGCCTTCTCTCAGTCAGCCCTTTCTCCCGCCCCACCGTCCATGCTGCTCGCCATGGACGCCTGTCGGTTCCCCCTTCCCCGATTCTAAAGCCCTTTCTCCCCCGTGCCCCCTATAATCGGGCAACATCCACCTCCACCGACAGGGTGTGCAGCCCGCCTCCCATGACCACCCCCTTCACCGGCGCCACATCGCTGTAATCCCGGCCCCAGGCCAGGGTGATATGGGCCTCGCCGGGGAGAATGTTATTGGTGGGATCAAGATCAATCCAGCCCCGGTCCGGGATAAACAGGGAGATCCAGGCGTGGGAGGCGTCGGCCCCCACCATCTTCGGCTTGTCCGGCGGGGGAGTGGTTTCCAGGTAGCCGCTCACATACCGGGCCGCCAGCCCCAGGGAGCGCAGGCAGCTGATGGCCAGATGGGAGAAGTCCTGACAGACACCCTTGCGGGAAGCCAGCACATGCTCCACCGAGGTGTCCACGGTGCTCGCCGATTTGTCGTAGGTAAATTCGGTGAAGATCCGCCGCATCAGATCCATGGCCCCGCAAAGCACCGGTGTCCCTGGCGGAAAGGAGACCCGGGCATAGGTGAAGATGCCGGGGCCGATGGCGATCATGGGGCTGGGGAAGACAAACTGATACGCATCCTGCACGTCGCCCTGGCTGTGGCTGGCCAGTCTCTGCACGACGGCTTCCCAGGGCGGGGTTTCAGACGCCGGGTGGGTCATGGGCGGACTGGTTGAGACAACGCTGGTGGCGGTCATGGCCAGCTCAACGTGGGGATGCTGGACCATGAAAACATGGGCGATATTGCCGAAATAATCAATGCGGCGGTGCATGTACTGCGGCTCGGGCACCAATGACAACCAGCTTTCCGCAATCTGCTGGCTGTCGGTGGCCCGGGGAGTGAGGAACAGCTCGTTCTGGGAGAGAGACGCGGGCTCCGAATACTGGTAGGAGGTGGTGTGGATGATCCGGTATTTCATTGAACGCCCTCATCCGGCAGCAACAGGGAAAAATGGGGGGTCGCCGTTACCCGGCTCAGGTAATGGGCACTGATCTGCAACCCGAAGTCCTTGAGCCGTTTCTCCATGGTCTCGAAAAAGTTGCTTAAAAACAGATCGGTATCCCCGTTATTCCAGCCGCCGACCGGACAGGCGAGGCCGGTGAGGTCGAGGAGACGGGTGGTGGTGAGCATCTCCAGGGCCATGCGTTCTTCAGGGCTTGAAAAACGCCGCTCGCTCTGGCGGGGCAGGTGCTCGACATGGTCGGAGAGCTGACTCAGTTGAAAGGCCAGAGATTTCGGGTTGCTTTCGTCCATAAGCAGAAGATCGAGGGCGGGAGCCAGTTGAAAGGCGGTCCGGTATCGGGCGCGATAGGTCATGATGCTGTCGGAGACCTCAAGCAGGGCTTCCAGGGTGTTGCGCGCGGGTCCGCAGGCCCAGGGCAGGCCGATATGGAGCAGGTCGATCTGATGGAGGGCCCGCTCCATGCGCCGTCCCATATCCATGAAGCGCCAGCCCAGGCCGCGGGTCATGCTCTCCATGGCCAGACCGCTGAAGGAACTCAGGGTAAAAAGGGTGTTGTCGAGCAGCTCAAGGGGGTCGGCGTCCGGGCTTTCGCCAAAATCATCGAGACGATTGATGACCCGCCAGGAATCCGGAGAGAGCCGGTCGCGGACGGTGCGGGCTGCTTCCTGCACTCGCTGGAGAATGGCGATGACGCTTTCCGGCCGATCCCGCAGGTAGAGGCCGTCGAGCAGCTGTGGCCCCAGGTCTTCGGAAAGGATTCCGCCGCTCTGGTTTTCCGGAGGATCGGCAATGGTGTTGCCCGCCCGCAGCAGAGTGAGAAGAAACTGCATCTCCGGGATGTCTTCCGGCCGGGTCTCACCGGAGAGGCGCTTGAAAACTGAGCGCAGCAGCCGAATCAATCCTTCCGCCCGCTCCAGATACCGTCCCAGCCATAGGAGGTGGTCGGCCACGCGGCTGGGCAGATCGCTGCCGCGCCGGAACTCGGCCACGGTCTGCAGCCCGTTCATCATGCTGAAATGCTCCACCGGCTCGTCGGACAGCACCCAGATATCCTTGCTCTGCAACTGTTCCGGGATGTCGCCCAGCAGGGTGTTGATATCCTGGGCGGTTATCGCCAGGCCGCCGGGCATGACCGTAAAGCCCTGGTCGGTGGCGCAGACAAAAACCCGCATAAGGGTATGGCGGGCACTCACGCCGCCTTCCTCCCAGGCGGGAACGGCGGAGGGCTGGAGAGTTTCCTTTGCCATTATGGAAAAGGGCGAGGCCTGGATGGCATTCGCGAAATTGTTGGGAAGACCGATGGAGGTGGAAGGATCGAAGGCGTGATGGACGGTGAGGCGGTGCAGGTTGGCCAGCACCTGGTTTTGCCCTTCCGCCGTGCCGCACCACCAGGCGGGATGACTCTCAAGAATCAGTTCCTGGCCGAGAAGCTGACGGCAGAGGCCGGGCAGAAAAACCGGAAGCACCGGGGTCTCCAGGAAACCGCTGCCAATGGGATTAACGATACCGATATTCCCTTCCCGGGCCACCTGGATCAGGCCGGCAACACCGGTGGTGGTGTTGCGGCGCAGGGCAAAGGGGTCGCTGTTGCTGTCGGTGATCTGGCGGAAGATGACCTCCACCGGCTCCAGCCCGGCCAGCTTCTTCAGGAACACCTTGCCGTTGCGAACGGTCAGATCCTGGCCTTCCACCAGCGGATAGCCAAGATAGCGGGAAAGCAGGGCCTGCTCAAAGTAGATGGGACTTTCCGGGCCGGGCGAGAGGAGAACGATGTTGGGGTCCTGGCGCTGGAGTCCGCTTCGCTGCACCAGGCTGTTGTGAAAGGTCTGGAAGAATGGGGCCAGCCGTCGGATCTGGGTCTGGTGATAGAGCTCGGGAAACATCCGTGAAATAACGATCCGGTTTTCCAGGGCATAACCCAGACCGGCGGGATTGGCGCTGTAATCGTGGAGGACCCGGAAGCATCCGTTGGGACCCCGGTAGAGGTCGGCGGCGTAGAAATTCAGGTAACGGTTTGCGGGAGGCTGGATGCCGTGGCAGGCATGGAGAAATCTGGGATTGGCAAAGACCAGCGGGGCCGGCAGTGCGCCGCCCTTGAGGAGATCCTGGGGGCCATAGGTGTCCGCCAGAATCGTGTCCAGCAGCAGGGCCCGCTGGATCAAGCCGGTTTCGAGGCCGGCCCACTCGCCGGCGGTGATGGGCAGGGGAATCATCTCCAGGGCCCAGGGTGTGCCTTTGCCGTCGGCATTGTCGAAGGGATTATAGGTCGCGCCGTCTTCGTGACGCATCCGCTTGACCCTCTCCTGGCGCTGTTTGAGAATCTGGGTGGGGGTCCCATTGATGGCCGCGATAATCCCCTGCCAGTGCGGCCGGGGTATGCCGGGCGAGGAAAAAGACTCGCAGTAGGCGTTGACGGGACAGATGGCCCGGTCAAAGAGTGAGGCCTGGGGTGGTCTTGGCTGACCGCTTTTATTTGTACTGCTCATACACCATGTCTCGTGAAGGGGAAAATGGGGGCTCGTTTATAAAAAGTGACAGGAGCTTGTGTACCCTTTTCAGCGACGCAAATCAAGGGTGTAGGGTAAGGTCGGGTTCCTTTCCAGGGCCGGGATTGCCGCCCGGTATCCGGGAGTGTGACCGTGCGGAATAAATCGCGCGTGCCGCCGCCCTTCCGCCTCGTTGGCGTTGATGGGCAGGTCTTCATGGCTGCGTCCGCCGGGATGGCCGACATGGTAGGTGCATCCGGCCACGGCCCGGCCTGACCAGGTGTCAAACAGGTCAATGATCAGGGGAGCGTGCACGCCGATGGTGGGATGGAGACAACTCGGCGGCTGCCAGGCGCGAAAGCGGATTCCGGCGACGGCAACGCCGCTGACCAGGGTGGTCTGGAGGGGAACCCGGCGCCCGTTACAGGTCAGGACGTAGCGATCTCCAATCATCCCGGTCACCTTGAGCTGAACCCGTTCCACCGAAGAATCCACATAGCGCGCCGTGCCGCCGCCGCCCGATTCCTCGCCCAGCACATGCCAGGGCTCCAGGGCCTGCCGCAATTCGATCTCCATCCCCTGGCACTCCACCTTGCCATGGATGGGGAAGCGGAACTCAAAATGGGGATGGAAAAAATCCATGCTCACCGGAAAACCGGCATTCTGGAGAATGGCCAGGACATCGGTGAAGTCGTCCTGCACTCCCTGGGGCAGCATGAACTGGTCATGGAGCCGGGTGCCCCAGCGCACCAGCTCCTGGCGGTAGGGCTGTTTCCAGAACCAGGCCACAAAAATCCGCAGGAGCAGCTGCTGGGCCAGGCTCATGCGGGCGTGCGGCGGCATTTCAAAGGAACGGAACTCGAGCAGGCCGAGCCGGCCGCTGGAGCTGTCCGGCGAGTAGAGCTTGTCGATGCAGAACTCGGCGCGGTGGGTGTTGCCGGTGACATCCACGAGCAGATGGCGGAACAGGCGATCCACCAGCCAGGGCGGGCAGGGCTGATGCGGGCCGGTTTGCCGGTCTAGTTCGGCAAAGGCGATCTCCAGCTCATAGAGGCTGTCGTGCCGGGCCTCATCGATGCGCGGCTGCTGGCTGGTGGGGCCGATGAAGAGGCCCGCGAAGAGGAAGGAGAGGGAGGGATGATTGTTCCAGAAGGTGACGAAGCTGCGCAGCAGGTCGGGGCGCCGGAGAAACGGGCTGTCCGCCGGAGTGGCGCCGCCGATGACGATGTGGTTACCGCCGCCGGTGCCGGTCTGGCGGCCATCCACGAGGAATTTCTCGGTGGCTAGACGGGCCTGTCGGGCCGTTTCGTAGAGGGTGGTGGTGCACTCCACCATCTGCCGCCAGCTCTCCATGGGCTGGATATTGACCTCAATGACGCCGGGGTCGGGGGTGATTTTCAGACACTCCAGGCGGGGATCGCCGGGCGGGGTGTAGCCTTCGATCATCACCGGCAGGCTGGTTTGAGCGGCGGTCTGCTCGATGGCGGCGATGAGTTCGAGATAGCCTTCGAGCTTGGTGATGGGCGGCATAAAGACATAGAGCCGTCCCTCCCGGGCCTGGATGCAGAGGGCGGTGCGTACCAGCCAGGCCGCGGATTCGCCGGGCACGGGCTGGGGATCGTCCATGGGTTCGGGCTGGGGGTGAATACTCTCGGAGAAGCGCTCTTCCGGCTCGCCCGCCAGGGATTGCTGTTTTTCATGGGGCATGGCCAGGGGTTCCCGCTCGGCCATGGGATCGATGGGGTGATCCACGGGAAGGTCCTCCTTTGCCACCCAGGGCAGGGATTCCAGGGGCAGGCGGAGACCGGCGGGTGAGTCGCCGGGGAGGAGAAAAAGGTGCTCACTGCGCAGGGGCCAGGGGCCGCTCTTCCACGAGCCGTGCTGCAAGGGCAGAACATAGCCCACCACCGCGCCCAGCCCGCGTTCAAAGGCCTGGGCCATGCGGGTCCGGGCCTCCACATCCTCAAGCCGGGGATCGCGGGGATCGAGGTTGACCGGCAGGCGCTGCTCCTTGTAGAGGTAGTAAAAGATGTCTTCGAAACTCTCGCGGATATAGGTTTTGCTCACCGCCAGCTTATCGGCCAGGGTTTCGATAAAGAGCTTGGCCTCGGCTGGGCCGAAACCGTAATCCTTGCTCCGGTCGGCCAGCCACTGGTCATCGCTCCACACCGGGACCCCGTCTTTGCGCCAGTAGCAGCCCAGGGCCCAGCGGGGCAGGGATTCGCCGGGATACCATTTGCCCTGGCCATGGTGCAGGAAGCCGCCGGGGGCCCACTGCTGCCGCAGCTCCTGGATAAGCGATTCCGCCAGATGCTGTTTCTCGGTACCCAGGGCCTCGGTGCTCCATTGCGGATGATCCATGTTGTCAATGGCGACAAAGGTGGGCTCACCTCCCATGGTCAGGCGGACGTCCGCCCCTTGCAGCTCCGCATCCACCCGATCCCCCAGATCAACGATGGCGCTCCACACCTCTTCCGGATAGGGCCGGGTGGAGCGCGGTGCCTCCCGCAGTCGCTGGACGCTCATATGATGGCTGAATTCCACTTCACAGGCCTCAAGGGTGCCGCTGATGGGGGCCGCGTTCTGGGGTTCGGGGGAGCAGGCCAGGGGGATATGCCCCTCACCGGCAAAAAGCCCCGAGGTCGGGTCCATGCCCACCCAGCCCGCGCCGGGCAGGTAGACCTCGGTCCAGGCATGGAGATCGGTGAAATCGGCCTCCGCCCCGGAAGGGCCATCCAGGGACTTGACGTCGGATTTAAGCTGGATCAGGTATCCCGAGACAAAGCGGGCGGCCAGCCCGAGATGGCGCAGGATATGCACCAGCAGCCAGGCTGAATCGCGGCAGGAGCCGCTGCCCAGGGTCAGGGTCTGTTCGCAGCTCTGGACGTTGGGCTCCAGGCGAATGAGATAGCGGATTCCCTGGCTCAACTGGAGGTTGAGATCCACCAGGAAATCGATGGTTCTCCGCTCGCTGCAATCGATTTGGCGCAGGTATGCCTTGAGTTTCTTGCCGGCGGGTTCGCGCACCAGATACGGGGCCAGATCCACCTGCAACGATGGCTCATAGGTGAAGGGAAAGGTCTCGGCATCGGGCTCGAGGAAGAAATCAAAGGGGTTGATGATGATCATCTCGGCCACCAGATCAACCTCCACCTTGAAATGGTCGGTCTTTTCGGGAAAAACCAGGCGGCCAAGGTAGTTGCTGAAGGGGTCCTGCTGCCAGTTGATGAAATGCTCCTTGGGGGTGACGGTCATGGAGTAGCTCAGAATCGGCGTTCGACAGTGGGGCGCCGGGCGCAGACGGACGATCTGCGACAACAGGGAGATGGGGCGGTCGTACTGGTACGAGGTGGTATGGTTTAAGGCAATATGGATTCCCACGGGTAATTCCTTGTAAGCAGGATGGACACGATCAGCGGAGAGACCCGGCAGTCGTGCCCATGGAGAGTGTTGAGGGTGGATAAAGGGAGTTTACTGGTCGGAGGTGATCGTTTCGACCAGGGGTTTGGTGTTGAAAAAAGTGGTGCCGATGGCCGCCCCCGCCAGGTTGATGCGGGTCTGGAGGTTATCCAGGTATTCATGCATACCCTGATTGATGACCTCGTCGATATCGGTATATTCGATGTCGGCCTTGAGGCGGCCCAGCAGTTTTTCCGCGGCATTGGTATTGGAGCCGTTGGGCGAGCCGGAGATACGGTGCAGGCAGACCTGGGCCTTGGTGATGCAATGGCGGATGGAGCGGGGAAACTGCTCGTCAAAAATCAGAAAGGCGGCCACCATCCGGGGCGTAATCAGGTGGTGCTCCTTACGGTACATCTCAAAGGCGCTGGCCGATTTCAGCACCGCCATCCACTGGATATTGTCGATGGGGGTATTGACCTGGTCGGCATTGGGCAGAAGCATGAAATACTTGACATCGAGGATGCGCGAGGTCTTGTCGGCCCGTTCCATCATCAGGCCGATGCGGGCAAAATTCCAGGCCTCGCCATGGCTCATGGTGGAATCCATTAGGCCGGTGAAGAGGTGGCTGCGCATCTGGATGGACTTGAAAAACCCCTGCGGATTTTCCAGGGCCAGGGTCTGGTTTTTCGGGTCGGTGAGCTCCAGATAGAAGGTGTTGAGATGTTCCCACATCTCCGAGGAGATGATCTCACGAATGGAGCGCCCATTTTCACGGGCGGCTCCCAGGCAGCTGAGGATGGAGTTGGGATACTCGCGATCAAAGGTGAGGAACCGAATCACCGATTCCTGGGTATAGCTCGGATAGAGCTCATCAAAGCGTTCCTGGTCACCGGTGATGAGCACCAGCGGTTCCCAGTGTTTTCCCTGTTCCGAAGGCATGTCGAGGAGCAGGTTGAGATTGACCCTGATAAAACGGGCGACGTTTTCCGCCCGTTCGATATATCGACACATCCAGTAGATAGAATTGGCCACACGGCTGAGCATGGTACGTTCTCCTTATTTGCGTGCCTTGCCCATTCTTTTCTGGTTTTTTCCAGGAAAAGAATGGGCAAAGGCACTTGTCCCGTTCATCGGGGGTATCTCACAGAACCCAGGTGTCCTTGCTGCCGCCGCCCTGAGAGGAATTGACCACCAGCGATCCCCTGGTCAGGGCGACGCGGGTCAAGCCCCCGGGCTGGACATAGATATCCCTGCCATAGAGCACATAGGGTCGCAGATCCACATGTCGTCCTTCAATACGATCCCCGACAATGGTGGGAACCCGGGACAGGGAGAGGGTGGGTTGCGCCATGTAGTTGCGGGGTTCATGCTTGATCTTGTCGGCAAAGGCAGCCCGCTCCGAGGCACTTGCCTGGGGGCCGATGAGCATCCCGTAGCCCCCCGATTCATTGGCAGCCTTCACCACCAACTGATCAAGGTTATCGAGAACATAGCTCATCTCATCGGGCTTGCTGCAGATATAGGTGGGAACATTGGCCAGGATGGGGTCTTCGCCGGTGTAGTATTTGATGATTTTGGGGACATAGGAGTAGATCACCTTGTCGTCGGCGATACCGGTTCCCGGTGCGTTGGCCATGGCGATACGGCCCGCCTTGTAGGCCCCGATCAGCCCCTTGACCCCCAGCATCGAGTCGGGACGAAAGACCTCCGGGTCAATGAAATCGTCATCGATGCGGCGATAGAGAACGTCCACCCGTTTCAGTCCCTTGGTGGTGAGCATATGAACATAGCCGTCGGAGACCACCAGATCCTGGCCCTCCACCAGCTCCACTCCCATCTGCTGGGAGAGGAAGGAGTGTTCGAAGTAGGCGCTGTTGTAAATGCCGGGGGTGAGCACGCCGATGGTGGGATGGGGGCAGTGATCGGGGGCGAGGAACTCAAGCATCTCCAGCAGCTTGCTCGGGTAGTTGTCCACTGGCCGCACCTGTGATGCCTGGAACACCTGGGGAAAGGTGTGTTTTAACACCTGCCGGTTTTCAAGGACGTAGGAGACGCCGGAGGGGCAGCGGAGGTTGTCTTCCAGCACATAAAATTGACCATCTCCATCACGGACCAGATCGGTGCCGGTGACATGGCACCAGATCCCCCGGGGCGGCGTGAACCCCTCGCATTCCTTGCGGTAGGTGCGGCTGGAGAGGATCAGCTCTTCGGATATCACCCTGTCCCTGATGATTTTTTTGCCGTTGTAGATGTCCTGGAGAAATTCGTTGAGGGCAAAGATGCGTTGTTTGAGGCCGGTTTCGATCAGCTGCCATTCATTCCTCGGCACGATGCGGGGGATAATGTCAAAGGGCAGAATCTTTTCCGTGCC
>JACDZJ010000417.1_pt1 | contig 12055 bp, 10 predicted proteins | sample 7365721 | NCBI WGS metagenome assembly JACDZJ01 (sample SAMN15143480, study PRJNA637477) | pond metagenome | biome: freshwater wetland ecosystem [ENVO:00000243]; feature: pond [ENVO:00000033]; material: pond water [ENVO:00002228]; isolation source: pond water containing pink berries ... | reverse complement strand
TTTTGTTTGCAAAGATACAAATTATATGCGTAATTATATATGTCGTTTAATATAGATAATTGAAAAATATATTTTAAGGTCTTATGTTGTTGTAATTTCATGGAGTCATTTATTGATCATTTTTACCACTTCGCCACTTATTTTTAGTCTCACATATCCATCAGGCACATTACATACTACATCGGCTGTTTTACTGAAATATCCTTCTTTGTCGGGTTTATACTCCAGTATTACTGTTGCCGTATGACCTTGACCAATTGGTTTTTTATCGTATTTGGCTACCGTACATCCGCAAGAAGTATTTACAGCTTGAATTATTAGTGGCTGCTTACTTAAGTTTTTAAGTTGAAAAATGGCTTGTTTTACAGAATGGATATTGAACTTACCAAGATATATCGAATCTATTCGCAGATTGACCGAAGTGTTTATTACACTATTCTTAATATCTGATTCGGTTGATTGAACAATTTTCTTATTTTTTCCCATCAAAACCTTATTATACAACTCCCTTATTTTTAAATTATTAATGGGCGAACCTATTAAAATTACTTTATTATTCTTGTCCAATAAGAATGTTCTTAATTGCTCTTCTTTCGGAAAATTGTTTGTTTTGTTAAATTCATCTCCATAGTCATAAATAATTGGATAATTGAAATTACTTTCTTTTAATCGTAACTCAAAAACACGATAGTTTTTCGACTGAACTGCAAATAAGAACCCAACATCATAATACATTAACTTACATGTGTCTATATACTCCTTCCATCCTGAGAGATTTAACTTACATGCCGTGCAACCCAATGAATCAATATAAACCAACACTTTAAATTTTCGTTTTAACATATGTGAACAAACAGTATCTCGTCCAAAACTTTTAAATTTAAGATTATTGGGGATTATTATCTCTTTCTGATACCAATCTTCTACAATTGATTTTGATTCATTTGTTTTGAAGTTGCAAGTTGATAATAAGAATGCAAAAAGACATAGAATTATAATGTGAATTAGTTTCATTTTGTAAGTTGATTTTAACATAAAAAATACTCTATTAAATTGCCATGTCTTTATAATAAATTCATTATGGATTGAATTATTTAAATATGACGTTATTAGTTTACAAATCCAAATACCCAAATTGAATGACATCGTCAAAATTAAATATCAGGCGGTTTTTGCTCTCATCGTAACAAAAGTTAACGATATTATAACCTATTTCTAGTGTTTCAATATACGCACCATCCTTATCAAATACGATTAATTTGGTTGGTAAATAATCTTTTGGATATATATCACTACCTGAATAGGATGCAATAATTTTATTTCCACAATACTTGACCCAACAAAAATGATCGGTTTTATTTGATTCTTTATCCCAATTTGGACCATAAATATTGTACTTTAATTCTCCATCAAAATTACAAATAGTGATCAAATCATGACGGGTATAACATTCTACATAAGTGTTATCATTGGTCGAAACTGCAAACACAACTCTTTTTTTCTCAATATCAGGATGTTTATATTTCATTGAATCTATTTTACCTGTTTGCATATTCCATTTTGCTAAAAACTCATTATACCCCGAATTGCCTGTTGGTGCAATAATCCTTGCAATCGCTATATTATCGTTTATAAAATAATATTCGCTTGGGAACATTCCACTTTTCATACTTGCTTTCATCGTAGGAACATAGTTTGAAATAGATAATACACTATCAATATCATAACTGAAAATTTTTTGCTTTCCATGGTCAGATACATAAAACTTTCGATGGGAGACATCTACTCCTATATGCCCCATATTAGTGATTTCGTTAGGACCTTGTCCTAATGGTGCACAACTTTTTAAGTAGTTAAAATCACTAATGCTAAAAATATGTATCTGATTGGAAATAGATTTATAATCGGCAATAATTAGAAACTTATCCAATATAAACAATCGGGTCGTTGAGCCAATTAGTACATCGTTAATTTTAATTTCATGCACCCTATCTTTTACATTTACAATATTGTTGCGTTTGTTTTGATGCTTTTCTTGGTTCGTGTTTTTTGAACAACTATAACATATCATAACGATTGTGAGATATGTTAAAATTCTTTTTGTAAAATTCATTTTTATAGTGATTTCTTTATGAAATTTTAGAATTATTATAATAAAAAAGCACTGTATATCTGAACGTTGCATCTTTGTGTCTTTGAGGACTTAGCGTTCAAAAATGGAATATTGACTTATCTGAGTAGAGTCAATTATGGATTTGTAGAAATGTTCTAAACATACTACTTAAAAAAATAAAGTCTAAATATAAATCAACAACACTGTGTAAAATTGATAGTTATAAATTAAATTTCACTAAATAAGTATCCTCTTTTCCATTGACAATAGCATAGATTATTTTATTATCTTCACTTACTGTGAATGTATTTATATCTACGTCTAAATTATATCTTATTATTGGATTTCCATCCCAATCAAAGACCAAAATAGTATTCGATTTCAATGCGAAATAAAAATCTGTTCCAATTACCCTACCTGAATATAGAAGGTAAATATATTTATCTGTCGCTGCTCCTGAAAGAAATGCCATTTTCGACTCCTTCTTGATAACAGCTGATGCAGAATTTTTACCATCTCCTTCTGGAATATATATCGCTTTATCAAAATGAATATCCTTAATTTTAGTGAGTGTTCCCTCTTTTTGTAGCTGTAATATTTCAAATATCTCAGAGTAAATACAATATGAAAAACATTTTGTTCCATTTGGATTGGCAACTAATCCACCTTGATACGCCATAGCTTTTTGAAAATTTGTTGCTGAATTTTTATCATCCGCAGGATATTCGAAGTTAAATGATAACGTTTTACCATTTTGATCTAAAACTGCATATCTATTTTTCTCCATAAAACCAACTCCTATAAAATAATTATTTGCCATAGGAATTAGTCCTAAAAAGAAAGTTGAATTTTTGATTAAATTGACTTTTTTTTCTATTTGAATACTGTTAAGTTGAGAATAGTTTGCCTGATACAAAGTTCTCGTTTGAGCATCTAAATATGATATTTTTTGACCAGGGAGTATTGAAAATGATTGTGGTGGAGAAAACATTTCGTTAGGTCCATTTCCATTTTTGATAAATTGTGAAACTATTTTTTTCTATTCTATATCAAAAATTGAAATATATGTTTTTTGATTATAATCATTTATTATTAAATAACTACCATCTTTTTTCATATCCCCAACATTTGATAAAAAATCACCATTTTTTAAATAATTTTATCATGTTGTATTGACTTTTGAGAATTGAATAGTGCTAAGAGACCATGCTTGTTTTCATGACAAGAAATAAGAAGTATTATGAATGTCAAGAAGAAGCTTTTTTGAATAAATAATTTAGTTCGGAATTTCATAACTATATTTTTTTTATTTATTAACAAATTTAAAAAAGGATGCTTTGATGTTACAAAATAAAATTATCAAAGCATACTAAAAATAATTACTTTTTATTAACCGATTCTATGACCCCATAAAACCCCATATCCCACTTCATAACTACAATATCCACTAGATCCTGCACAAAGATAAAAAGTAATTTCCCCTTGTGCCAATGCTTCCACATTAGCCAATGCAAGGTCACCATTATTACTTACTTTGTTTAAATTTACATTGATCATTGCACCTACGGCAATAGCTACTACCACCATGGCACCAAAAATTTTCTTTTCATAAAATTTGTATTAATTTGTTTTAATTTAATTAGTTTTAAAAAATATTTTTTGGCTGTATCCATGAACTCATCAGCCCGAAACGCGTAGTTTCTTGAGTTTTCTCGTTCTTTTTTTCTACTTTTGTGTCACTTTTCTTCGTTTTAGGAGGAAGCCGGGGCGGAGGGCATTGTCGGGGTACTTTGCGAGTGTAGACAATTTTTCCGCCCCTTTTTCCTGTTGTTGGTACAATTTATATTTTTCCGCAAAGTTTATTTTTTATCCAATTATCTAAGATTTCACAATTACAACTTTACTTTATTGTCAACTATTCCGCTACCACCACACCTGTTTCCCCAGCTCGTATGTAAAAATCTGTTCTTCTTTCCCTTTTGTTAAATCCTTTAATAAATACACAGCATTTCGTGGAACGTTATTAAATATTATGGAATCGGCTTTAGCCGTTTGAATACCCATACTTATCCATCCGTCCAATCCCATATACAACAATTCATATACTTCGCCGGCTCTTACCCCATTGTCATCGTTACGGGTAATATATTTTATTGTTTGTATGTTTTTCTTTGTCCTCAAATCAAGTCCCACCCAAGCACCGTTAGGTTTAGGAGCATCAAAGTAGGTTAGCAAGTTACCATCAAATACGTTTACTTTTGTACAGTTCCGGCTGTCCTTAAAACATCCGTCAGTTCCTAAAATTTTCCCTTTTAGTGGTGTTTGATTTCCACGTTCATACACTTCAATCTCTGCCATGTTGCAATTAGAACTATCGGGAGCAAGGTATCGAATGTATCTGTACGATTTTCCGCTGAGGTGTAAGGTATTCATTCTAAACTCTGGTAACTTTTCGATATGATATATATTCTTAGCATCGCTGAAATCTGATTTATTGGCTCCTTGAAAAATACCACCAATAGCACGTTTTAAAAATGAAGTCCAACCATAATTAATATGAAACTTTCTGTTTAGTACCATATTTTCTACATTCTTAGTATCAGGTTTTAATATTTCCTGTACTGTTCCATTCTTTTTTATTAGAATAGGATAAGCGGCATGTTTAATCCCTACTTGTGAATAATAGACAGGGAAATATATAATGGAATCACCCATATTAATAAACAAAGCTTTATTGTTTTCAATTTTTGCCCAATCCACTATACGGAAAGCCGTTCGCTCAAAATCGCTTAAATACAAATAATGGTTATTATTTGACGATTTATTTAAAATAGCTACTTCAATATCAGCTCCTTTAAAGTACTCTTTGGTAACATCAATATAGCATGGATCTCTGAAAACCGGTGGAATTTTTTCATTTCCACATAGAAAAACTAAGTTTTGACGATTAATAAAAAAAGTTTGACGATGTACCTTAGGAATTCTATGCCACAACTTATATTGTACCAGATGTTCACCCGGATTTTGTTCGGCAGCCATAAAATCTAAAGCTCCTGTTGGAGTTAGTACCACATTCCACGAATGACCCGACGGTATTCTATCAATAGCTATAGGTATGCCTAAACTACGCATAGTATATACGCCAAGATTATTATAATCTTTACAATTGCCAAATTTTATATTCGCAAGCGTTGATGGCTTCATTCCCATTATATAGGTTGGATTGTAATGAATCTTATTTTTTAAAACCTTCAACTTATTGTTTAGTTTAGTACAAGCCTGTATGGCACTTAAAGTATCGAAGTCTGCTTTGCTAAAACAATTTTGATACTTCTTTTTGAACAAATCTCTCCACGGTTCTATTATCTCATCATCAATTCGGTAAGGAAGAACAAATTCACAAAACTGGTCGAAAGTAAGGTGTTTTGTCCATGGAGTATTATGGTATTCAAATGCCTGATCAATATTTTTAATCAGGTATTCGGCTTTGATGTAATCTTTATCGGGATATGTTTTCAAGTCTATAGTAGGATGTGTAGAAAGATAATCTTTGTAAATGCTATCGTACCAATATATTGGTTTTTCGATAGTATAAACAGAATCAATAAAGCTATAAAAATTCCTTAATTCTTTTGAATCGACCGTGTAGTGTACATCCATGTTTCCGATTAGAAAATACGCTGCACGCAATTTAAGACTATCAGCAGGCGATTGACTGTAATGGTCAATTACTTTTTGTAGTTCAGGGGTAAGTTTGTCACGGTGTGGTTGGCAAGCAAATAATCCGAATATAATTGCTAATATTAAAAGGTGTATACTCCTCATTCTTAAAACTGTAATATTTATTTATTTTTTTTGATGGTATTATTGCTATTTTTGAATTGTTAACTTAATTTCAAGTTCTCGAAATTTATACTATGTTTCTAACTTGTGACCATGTCTCGGTAGTTTTATGTTCTTAATTATACTGACATCAAAAACTCAGTAAAAACACTCCAGACATCTCACAATATTCAATTTTATTAAATGTGTAAATAATGCACTTCTGTTGTTGAAATTAAGTAACATTTATTATAGCTTTCAGAATTAAATCAGGATTAAAATTTTGGTTCCTGTAATTTTCAGTATTTTTTTATGGAAATAATATTTGACATAGATTAATCCGTAATTTTTCAAATTTCAATTGGTTATTAATTTAAAAAATTAAAATTACCTCTTTTGCAGGTGCAAGTTAGTCAATGATTTTATAGCCTCCAAATTTTTGTAAAAAAAAATACTGGACAAGGCATTTTTCAACTATTTGTATATCAACGTTATAACATTGTTAAAATAGAAATAAACTGGACAAGCGTTTTTTTGGGTAAAAGAAAATGAAAAAAGGGGGTTTTTTGGGGGATGCGAAATCATAAAATTTAAAATAATAGAAATTAATTCATCAATCTATTATCTCGCAAAAGTAAGTTTATCTGTTAATCTCTTTTTAATTTTATCATTGCATTATCTTGTTTAATTTGGAGTGTTTTTTACAAATAAAACAAATTATCAAATCGTGTTTTGTAAAATTAGATTCATCGTATTCAATTTAAGGTAAATCATTATTAAATGGCATTAGTACATTTTTCATTTTAGCACATTTTTATATTATAAGCGCATTAACCCATATATGAATCCACTCCGATAAAGTTTAGAACGCAAATATTGCAGAAAACCGCAAATTAACCGAAATGAATAAGAAATTATAAATATGAATGATGTAAAATTATTTTTTGAAAATTTGCGTAATTTGGGAAATTTGGGTTCAAAAATTACTTTTCGGAGTACACTCATATATATAATTATTCAAAATTATAACTCAAAATAAAAATTTTCACCTCATGAAAAATATTAAGCGTCCTGAAAGCACTTTATTATTTCATTTATGAGATTACTCACCGACAAGAGTTAATTATTGAGCAAATCGAAAATTTACTTTTTATATGCAAAGTACAAGTTGTTGAAAACTATTTTAGTGATGAACGAATGAATTTGCTAACTTTGCAATCAGAATTATTTTATTTTAAACATAGGAAAAACAATAAATGTTTTTCTAAAAAGCTTTATAGCATCGCTGATTTAACGATATTATGGATTTTCCTTTTTTAAACGAACTCAACGAAAGTCAACAAAAAGCTGTCATTTATACTGATGGTGCATCGCTCGTAATAGCGGGTGCCGGTTCAGGAAAAACACGGGTATTGACTTATAAAATAGCCTACTTATTAAAAACCGGAATGGCGCCTGGTTCCATTTTGGCACTAACTTTTACCAACAAGGCAGCCCGAGAAATGAAGGAGCGCATTGCCACTATGGTTGGAATTAATACAGCCCGTTATTTGTGGATGGGTACGTTTCATGCCATTTTCTCTCGCATTTTGCGTTCCGAAGCAGAACATATTGGTTACAGCAAAAATTTTACAATTTACGATTCTGCCGATTCAAAAAGTCTGATTAAAAGCATTGTAAAAGAAATGAAGTTGGACGATAAACTCTATAAACACGGGTTTGTACAGTCACGCATTTCGTATGCTAAAAATAACCTGATAACGCCCGATGCTTATTTGGCAAATACCGACTTGTTAAAAGCAGATAATAATGCCCGTATACCAATGTTGAAGGATATTTACAAAATTTACTGCAACCGTTGTAAGCAAGCTGATGCCATGGATTTTGACGATTTACTTTTACAGACCAATGTGTTGTTTCGTAATTATCCGGACATATTGCAAAAATACCAACAAATTTTCAGGTATATATTAGTTGACGAATATCAGGATACAAATTTTGCTCAATACCTGATTGTGAAGAAATTAGCCGAAAATCACGAAAAAATATGTGTTGTTGGCGACGATGCTCAAAGTATTTATTCGTTTAGGGGAGCAAATATCGATAATTTACTTCAGTTTAAAAGTACTTATAAAAATGCACAAATTTTTAAACTGGAACGTAACTATCGTTCAACCCAAACAATTGTTAATGCTGCTAACAGCCTGATTGACAAAAATACAGCACAAATAAGAAAAACAGTTTTTTCGGAAAAGGAAACCGGAAATCCAATTAAAATACTGAGTGTTTTTACCGATTACGAAGAGGGTTTTGTGGTGGCAAATAATATTTCTGACTTACGTTACGAAACTTCCTATCGTTTTCAGGATATTGCTATTTTATACCGCACCAACTCACAATCGAGGGTGATGGAAGAAGCATTACGAAAACAAAGTATTCCGTACCGGATTTATGGTGGTTTGTCGTTTTACCAACGTAAGGAAATTAAAGATGTGATTGCATATTGTCGCTTGGTTTGCAATCCAAATGATGAAGAAGCCCTAAAACGAATCATCAATTATCCTGCACGCGGAATTGGTGATACAACTATAAATAAACTTATTGAATGTGCTCAACTACATGCTGTTAGCATTTGGGATGTACTTGGGGATATGTTGAAATATAACTTAGGTGTTAATGCCGGAACCGCCAATAAGTTAGCTCAGTTTCGTTCCATGATTGATGTTTTTTCACAACAAGTTCCAACACAAAATGCTTATGACTTGGTAAACAGTATTGTGAAAACAACCGGTGTTATCAGTGATACTTATACCGACCGTTCGCCCGAGAACATGAGCAAACAAGAAAACGTACAGGAATTGCTCAAAGCAATTCACGAGTTTTGTGAAACCAAATCGGAAGCCGGCGAAAATATTGCTTTACTTCCCGATTATTTGGCGGAAATTTCACTTTTAACCGATCAGGATACAGATAAAGAAACCGACAAAGACAAAGTTACATTGATGACAGTTCATGCAGCCAAAGGACTGGAATTTAAAGCTGTGTTTATTGTAGGAATGGAAGAGGAATTGTTTCCATCACCCTTTTGCACACAAAGTGAACGCGAATTGGAAGAAGAACGCCGGTTATTTTATGTGGCTATCACCCGTGCCGAAGAACGTTGCTATATCAGTTATTCAAAATCACGATTTCGCAACGGAAAAACAAACTTTTCGAATCCAAGTCGGTTTATTAAAGATATTGACGAACAATTTTTAGATATGCCCATTGAGGTTAAACCAAAACAGGCACGAATTGGCGATTGGGATGACGATATGGAAATTGAGCGGAACAGATTCAATATAAGCAATTCATTCCTGAAACCAAGATTGAATGAAATAAATACTCCACCAATTCCAAAAAGATTGGTAAAACTGGAAAATAGTAAAGAAGAAAAAAACACTTTGACTAATGGCTCAATTCCGCTTGGTGCATTTGTAAAACATAGTATTTTTGGTATTGGTAAAGTACTGGATATCGGCACGGTAAATGGAAACGAAAAAACCGAAATCGACTTTGGTGAAAAAGGAGTTAAATCTTTATTATTGAAATTCGCAAAGTTAGAAGTATTGAAATAGAAAATTGTTTATCTTTGTACAAACTTTATTTATTACAAAGTATGTAAAGGCATAAATATTTGATAACAAGAATATTGACGAAAATTTCAGCTATTAATAATCAAAAAATAAATTATTTAAAATTGAGACCATTACGAAATGTCTTTTCTATACGCGAAGATGCAAAGTCGCTAAGCCGCAAAGATATAAGGGAATTGAATTTCTGAACGTTGCGTCTTAAAGTCTTTAAAGACTTTGCGTTCAAAAAATGGTATATTTGCATATCGGATTATACTCAAAATTAAAAATTCATAAAAAATAATAACTTAATAAAATACAATTATGGCAGCAAAAACCGCTGAAGAGGTAAAATCTCCAATCTCAGACAAACTGAAAGCATTGCAACTGGCAATGGACAAAATTGAAAAAGACCACGGAAAAGGCACGATCATGCGTATGGGCGATACCAAAGTTGAAGAAGTTTCATTTATTTCTACCGGTTCTATCGGTCTGAATGTGGCAATGGGTGTTGGTGGCTATCCACGCGGACGAGTTATTGAAATTTTTGGACCTGAATCTTCAGGAAAAACTACATTAGCAATTCATGCTATTGCCGAAGCTCAAAAGGCTGGAGGTATTGCAGCATTTATAGATGCTGAGCATGCTTTCGATCGTTTTTATGCCGAAAAGCTTGGTGTGAATATTGACGAATTATTAATTTCTCAACCCGACAGCGGCGAACAAGCCTTGGAAGTTGCCGACCAATTGATACGGTCATCCGCAGTTGATATTGTAGTGATTGACTCTGTTGCTGCCTTAACACCAAAAGCCGAATTAGAGGGTGATATGGGTGATTCAAAAATGGGACTACAAGCCCGATTGATGTCACAAGCATTGCGTAAACTTACCGCCAATATCAACAAAACGAATACAACCTGTATTTTCATCAACCAATTGCGCGAAAAAATTGGTGTAATGTTCGGTAATCCTGAAACAACAACTGGTGGTAATGCCCTAAAATTCTATGCATCAATTCGTTTGGATATCCGCCGTATCGGTCAGTTGAAAGATGGAGATGAAGCTATAGGAAATCAAACCCGTGTGAAAGTAGTAAAAAACAAAGTGGCACCACCGTTCCGCAAAGCAGAATTCGATATTATGTATGGTGAAGGAATTTCTAAAACCGGTGAAATTATCGATTTGGGTGTTGAATATGGAATTATCAAAAAAAGCGGATCGTGGTTCAGTTATGGTGAAACCAAACTGGCTCAGGGACGAGATGCTTCCAAAGCTCTTATCAAAGATAATCCTGAATTGGCTACCGAATTGGAAGCAAAAATTGTAGAAGCCATTAAAAACAAATAATCCCAAATTGTCCATTAGAACTATCCGATAATTGGATAAATATTTTTAAGTTGAATTTCTAATGGACTCCATTAGAAGATTAGAGTTATACTTTTTTTATTATCAACTTGTTATATTGCATTAATTCATTAAATTTGCGTGTTATTTTCTTTATATAATGCAAGCTTATGGAATTAGAGTTCGTAGATTAGGAAATTACTGCTTATGGTGGGTTGGCTATCTTGAAACTGATGTTGACTCAATCCGGTTTTGTAGATAAATTGGAGCATTTGCCATTACCGTTGCAGGGCTCCAATCGCGGTTATTCTCCCATTCAGTTGTTTATTCAATTCATGGCAGGTGTATGGTGTGGTGCCAATAGATATTCTCAATTGGATATAACGCGCATGGATAAAAGCATTCAAAGAATGTTTGGTTGGGATAAGATGCCTGAGCATAAAGCTTTTCAACGTTATTTTGAGAAGTTTAACATTGCTAGCATTTATTCCGTATTTGGTGGTCTTTATTGTTGGTTCTTTGATAATCTGAAGTTTGACAATTTTACATTGGATATTGATTCTTCTGTCATTACTCGGTATGGCGAACAAGAAGGAGCTAAAAAAGGCTATAACAAACATAAGCCTGGTCGCAAATCGCAACATCCTATTATTGCCTTTGTTTCAGAGATAGAAATGGTTGCCAATTTTTGGTTACGCTCTGGTGAAGCCCACACAGCCAATAATTTCAAGGCTTTTTTAGAAGAAACACTTTCATTCTTTTGGAGTAAGAAAATAGAGTTGTTACGCTTAGATAGTGGATTTTAAGGCTACAAATACTTTAGCTCTAAATTGATGTGCATATTGAACCAAAGTTGCAATGTCTTCAATTGAATTTGCTGCAGCTGCTCTTGCACCAAAATGTGTTGCACCAATATAAACAGCATCAGCACCATGATCGATGGCAGCTAAACTACATTCAAGATTTTTGGCTGGAGAAAGAAGTTCAATTTTTTTCACAAATATTTTATAAAAAACGTACAAATTATACCGTAAAATCTTACACCCATCCTTAAATCGGCATACTTAAAATGCTATGATTTATTATTCTCAAGTCGGTGGTACAAAGTATAGCGACCTAAAGGTCAATTTCTGCCATTCATAGTATAATTTTATCTTTGTAC
>JACDZJ010000416.1_pt1 | contig 12058 bp, 12 predicted proteins | sample 7365721 | NCBI WGS metagenome assembly JACDZJ01 (sample SAMN15143480, study PRJNA637477) | pond metagenome | biome: freshwater wetland ecosystem [ENVO:00000243]; feature: pond [ENVO:00000033]; material: pond water [ENVO:00002228]; isolation source: pond water containing pink berries ... | reverse complement strand
ATTCTTGATAGCGTCTTATTCGGAAATCGCCTAAAGTCCGACAGGCTGCTAGGGGCGGGTTTCAAACCCGCCCCGACACGAAGGTCTGTCTGGATATCAGGTGCGAACGCGATAACGAATTAGAGTCAACGACTGGCTGAAACAAACAACCAGGCGCCGCTGAGATAGCAGAGCCCAACCAGCGCCAGGCTCAACTCTTGGGGCTGGAGCCAGGGGCCGGGACCCAGGGTCAGCACCAGGGTGCCGCAGACGGCGAGGGCGGCGCCGGCCAGGGCGCGGACCGACGCAATACGGGCGGCGTCATCGCCCCGGTCGCCATTGGTTCCGTTGGCAGTGACCGGATGGCGGAGTTGCCGGTCGTAGGCGGTGATGATGCGGTGGGCGATCAGCGGCAAATCCGGAATCTGGTCGGCGATCGTCAGCAGGTTGCGCCGGGTGCGCCGCACCAGGCCCTTGACGCCGATCTGGTCGCGCATCCAGCGTTCCATGTAGGGTTTGGCCGTGGTCCAGAGGTCCAGTTCCGGGTAGAGCATCCGGCCCAGGCCCTCGATGTTGAGCAGGGTCTTCTCCAGCAGGACGAGCTGGGGCTGAACTTCCATGTCGAACCGCCGGGCGGTCTGGAACAGTCGGACCAGGAAATGACCGAATGAGATTTCGGCCAGCGGCTTTTCAAAAATCGGCTCACAGACGGTGCGGATGGCGGACTCGAACTCGTCGACCCGGGTGCCGGCCGGAACCCAGCCGGATTCCACGTGCAGCTCGGCGACCCGCCGGTAGTCGCGCTCGAAGAAGGCGAGCAGGTTCTCCGCCAGATAGCGCTGATCCTCGCTGGTCAGGGTGCCGACGATGCCGAAATCGATGGCGATGTAGCGTCCGCTCGGCTCGACGAAGATGTTGCCGGGGTGCATGTCGGCGTGGAAGAAGTTGTCGCGAAACACCTGGGTAAAGAAGATCTCGACCCCGCGCTCGCCCAGCAGCTTCATGCTCACACCTTGCTGCTTGAGCCGCGTCACATCGCTCACCGGGGTGCCGTAGATGCGCTCCATGACCAATACGCCGGAGCGGGTCCAGTCCCAATAGACTTCCGGGATGTAGAGCATCTCGCTGTGCAGCCAGTTGCGCCGCAGTTGGGAGGCGTTAGCCGCCTCGCGCTGCATGTCCAGCTCGTCGAAGATGGTCTTTTCGTATTCACGCACCACGTCGACCGGGCGCAGTCGGCGCGCGTCCGGCCAGTAGCGCTCGGCCATCTGGGCGATGGTATAGAGCAGATCGATGTCCTGCCGGATGGTCTTTTCGATGCCCGGACGCAGCACTTTGACCACGACTTGGGTGCCGTCCTTGAGTCGGCCGGTATGCACCTGCGCGATGGACGCAGAGGCCAGCGGCACCACGTCGAAGGCGTCCAGCACGTCGCCCACCGGGCAGCCCCAGGCTTTCTCGATCAACGCCTGGGCCTGGATTCCGGGGAAGGGCGGCACCCGGTCCTGGAGCTTGGCCAATTCCACCGCCAGGTCATCGGGCAGCAGGTCACGGCGGGTGGAGAGGATCTGACCGAACTTGACGAAGATCGGCCCGAGGTCTTCCAGGGCCAGGCGGACCCGCACCGGGTAGGTCGGCAGTTCGCCGCGCAGCCAGTACCAGGGGCTGAGATAGAGCACCCACCGCAGGGGTCGGAACAGGTGGGTGGCGAGGATGACCTCGTCCAGGCCGTGGCGCAACAGGACCCAGTTGATACGAAACAGGCGCAGGGCCTGGCGGGGGCCGATCATTGTCGGCCGCCATGCTCCGCGCCGGCCGTGGGCGCCCGGTTGGCGAGTCGCGTGATGCGCTCGGCCAAGCGCTCGACGTCATCGCGCAGGTCATCGACCTGACCGAGGAACTCATCGAGCTCATAGCGGCTGGGCAGCAGACGCGACTCTTCTTCCAGGTATTCCTTGAGATTGGCCCGTGCGGCGCGTGAGGTGCGGTCTCCCCACTCCTGTGCCGAGCGCAGGGCGCGTCCGATTTGGTTGGCGACGGGATCGCCGAGCACCTGGGCGAGCTGTTCCTCCCAGTCGACGTCCAGTCCGGCCAGGGCATCGCTCAAGGCTTGGGCGACCGTGGTGTCGCCCTCGATGTGCACCGCCCCGGAGCGGATCTGTTCGTCCTTGCGCTCCGCCGTCATCATGCGAACCAGAGCGAGCGGGGCGCCGCGTATCATGCAATCCGGTTTGGCATCATAGTTGCCGAAGACCTGAATCCGATCGGGTCCCGGGATCAGAGTGAGATGCGTGCCGATGCCCTCGATCTGGATGGAGCAGATGCGGCCATAAATGGGTTCGAAACCGCGGGCGCCCTCGGGGTCGAGTGCGATATACCGGTTCAGCGCCGCTTCGGCAGCGGCCAACAGGGCCGCGGGCAGTTCGAAGGCTGCGGTCTCCTGCGGATGGTGGCTGGCGTAGGTGTCGTCGATGGTCACAATTTGTACCCTCGGTGAATGGCCACGACCCCGCCGGTCAGGTTGAAGAAATCACAACGCTCGAACCCGGCGTCTTCCATCATGGCGCGCAGCGTCTCCTGGTCCGGGTGCATGCGGATCGATTCCGCCAGATAGCGGTAGCTCTCCGCGTCGTTGGTCACCAGCCGACCCAGGGTGGGCAACACATTGAATGAATAAAGGTCGTAGACGCGTCCGAAGGCTTTGCTGGTGGGGTGCGAAAACTCCAGGATCAGCGCCCGCCCGCCGGGGCGCAGGACGCGAAACATCTCCGTGATCGCCCACTCCTTGTGGGTGACGTTGCGCAGCCCGAAGCCGATGGTCACGCAGTCGAAGTGATCGGAAGCGAAGGGCAGGCGCTCCGCGTTGGCCAGGGCATAGTGCAGATTGCCGAGGCGGCCCTGATCGGTGAGGCGATCACGCCCGCGGGTCAGCATGGCCTCGTTGATGTCGGACATCACGACCTCGCCCGCGGCGCCGACGATGCCGGCGAAACGCGCGGCCAAATCCCCGGTGCCGGACGCCAGGTCCAGAACCCGCTGGCCGCGGCGCACCCCGGCCAGGGCGATGGCGTGGCGTTTCCACAGCCGATGGATCCCCAACGACATCAGATCGTTCATGATGTCATAGCGCGATGCCACCGAGTCGAAGACCTCGCGCACGCGCACTGCCTTCTCATCAATCGGCACCTGTCGGTAGCCGAAATGGGTCGTCTCTTTGTCGGTCATAGCCTGATTCTCTGCTCGCAATGGGCGTAATTCTACACGATGGCGAGCCGCTCCCGGCGGTGCTCGTCAGGTCCGGTCTGGCAAGACGGGTATTTTGACCGTGCGCTCCGGGCGGAAGAGGACCTCAAGGACATGGCGCGTTACATCGTCGCCAATCCGCTGCGAGCGGGTTTGTGTCGGCGTCTGGGGGATTACCCATTGTGGGATGCGAAGTGTGGCTTTGACCCCGTGGGAGCGGCGTCCCGCCGCGATGCGGTGCCGGGTGCGCGGGGGGAATCGCGGCCGGAGGCCGCTCCCACGGGTCGGGCGACGTTCTGCTCAGGATGGTTTCTTGCGCGCCTGTCCGGCCTTGAGCAGTTCGTCCAGATACTCCTGCCACAGCCGTTCCTGGTTGAGACCGAGATTGTAGAGATATTCCCAGGAGTAGATGCCGGTGTTGTGCGTATCGTCGAAGTGCAGGCAAATGGCGTAGTTGCCGACCGGTTCGATCTTGTCGATGCCGACATCTTCCTTGCCGAGTTGCAGCACCCGCTGGCCGGGGCCGTGGCCCTGGACCTCGGCGGACGGGGAGAAGACGCGCAGATATTCGCACGGGAGGTTGAAGTGCGAGCCGTCGTCGTAACGCACTTCCAGCACCCGTGACTGTTGATGCAGGTTGAGTTCAGTGGGTGTCGGCATGGTGGTCTCCGGTAACAATTGATCGGTCCCGCGGCCGCTCGCGGCGTGTCGGGACCTCGGTGGCAACTCAGGTGATTGCTATCACAGGATGTAGCGCGACAGATCCTCATCCGCGGCCAGTTGCGACAGGTTCTGGTCCACGTAGGCGGCGTTGACGGTGACCGTGACCCGATCCAAGTCCGAGGCGTTGTAGGAAACATCCTCCAGCAGCCGCTCCAGGACCGTGTGCAGGCGCCGCGCGCCGATGTTCTCGGTGCGTTCGTTGACCTGCCAGGCGATCTCGGCGAGCCGGCGGATGCCGTCCGCGGTGAACTCCAGATTCACTCCCTCGGTAGCGAGCAGTGCCCGGTACTGGTCGGTCAGCGAGGCATCCGGCTCGGTCAGGATGCGCACGAAGTCTTCTGTGGTCAGTGCCTTCAGTTCCACCCGGATCGGCAGGCGGCCCTGCAGCTCGGGGATCAAATCTGAAGGTCTGGCCAGATGGAAAGCGCCGGACGCGATGAACAGGATATGGTCGGTGCGCACCGATCCGTGCTTGGTGGAAACCGTGCTGCCCTCGACCAGGGGCAGCAGGTCGCGCTGCACGCCCTCGCGGGAGACATCGGCCCCGGACATCCCCTCGGCGCGGCGGGTGACTTTGTCGATCTCGTCCAGGAAGACGATACCGTTCTGTTCCACGTTCTCGATGGCGCGCAGCTTCAGCTCTTCTTCGTTGACCCGCTTGGACGCCTCTTCATCGGTGAGCAGCTTGCGGGCGTCTTTGATGCGCAGCTTGCGGCGCTTGGTGCGACCCTGACCCAGGTTCTGAAAGAGCCCCTGGAGCTGATTGGTCATCTCTTCCATGCCGGGCGGGGCCATGATCTCGACGCCCAAGGGGGCGGCGGAGACCTGGAGTTCCACCTCGCGCTCGTCCAGTTCACCCGCCCGCAGCTTGGTCCGGAATTTCTCACGGGTCGCTGAACTGGTGCTGCTGCGGGTTTCTTCCTCGAAGTTGGCCGGCGGCGGCAGCAGCGCGTCGAGGATGCGCTCCTCGGCGGCGGCCGCGGCCAGGTCGCCAAGCTTGTCCATTTCCTGTTCGCGCGAAAGCTTCACGCCGATGTCGGCCAGATCGCGGATGATCGACTCCACATCGCGCCCGACATAGCCGACCTCGGTGAACTTGGTGGCCTCGATCTTGATGAAGGGGGCATTGGCCAGACGCGCCAGTCGGCGGGCGATCTCGGTCTTGCCGACCCCGGTGGGGCCGATCATCAGGATGTTCTTGGGGGTGATCTCCGAGCGCAGCGGCTCGGCGATCTGCATCCGCCGCCAGCGGTTGCGCAGCGCGATGGCGACCGCGCGCTTAGCCTCGTCCTGGCCGACGATGTGCTTGTTCAGTTCAGCGACGATCTCTTGGGGGGTGATTTCCGGCATGGTGTACGCGTCTGCAGGTTGGCCGCCCGGATGGACGGCACGGCGTAAGCGGTGGAAGGTGCGGGTCGGGCCGGGATTCCGCAAGGGCAACCCGGTTATCCCAGCGGCTGCTCAGGACGGGGCGTCCAGTTCCTCGATCACCAGATTATGATTGGTATAGACGCAGATATCCGCGGCGATGTGCAGCGCGCGCTCCACGATCTCGCGCGCCGAGAGTTCGGAGTTTTCCAGCAGCGCCCGCGCCGCGGCCTGGGCAAAGGCGCCGCCGGAGCCGATCGCCATCAGGTTGTGCTCCGGCTCGATGACATCGCCGGTGCCCGAGATGATCAGCGAGGACTGGCTGTCGGCGATACACAGCAAGGCTTCCAGGCGGCGCAGCATCCGGTCCGTGCGCCAGTCTTTGGCGAGTTCCACGGCCGAGCGCACCAGGTGGCCCTGATGCTTCTCCAGTTTACCCTCGAAGCGCTCGAACAGGGTGAAGGCGTCCGCGGTCGCTCCGGCGAACCCGGCGATGACGCGGTCTTTGTAGAGTCGGCGCACTTTGCGGGCATTGCCCTTCATCACCGTCTGACCGAGCGACACCTGGCCGTCGCCGCCGATGACGACCCGGCCGGCGCGGCGCACCGAGAGGATGGTGGTACCGTGGAAGGTCTCCATGGAATTAAGGCTCCGATCGTTGGGATGGCGCATTCTACGCCAGGGAAGGGCCGGGTGGCGGGGTGTCGTGTTGAGCGGCTGTCGCCCCCAGTCTTGCGTTTATCGAACTCACCAACGGAGCTTGCCATGGACCCCATCCGCCCCTTTGAGGGAAAGGTCCCAGCGATCGACCCCACCGCCTGGGTGGATGCCACCGCCGTGGTGATCGGCGACGTCACGCTAAGTGCCGACGCGTCCATCTGGCCGCTATGCGTCGTGCGCGGCGACATCCACCGGATCAGCATCGGCGCCGCCACCAACATTCAGGACGGCAGTATCCTGCATGTCTCCCACGACAGCCGTTTCATGCCCGGCGGCGCCCCGCTGATCGTCCATGAACAGGTCACCGTCGGACACCAGGTCGTCCTGCATGGTTGCGAGATCGGTGATCACTGTCTGATCGGCATCGGCTCACGGGTGTTGGACCGGGCGCTGATCGAACCCCGGACTCTGCTCGGCGCCGGGTCGCTGGTCACGCCGGGCCAGGTCCTGACCGGTGGGTATCTGTGGGTCGGTGCCCCGGCAACAAGGGTGCGCATCCTGACGGATCGCGAGCTGGAGTATCTGGAGTATTCAGCCGCCAATTACGTCCGGCTGGCGCAGCGGCATCGGATGCAGCCGGCAAACCTCAGGGAAACAGGGGTATTACCGCGGTGATCTGGTCCAGGGCCGCACTGGATTCCGCACCGATCTCACCCACCGGCGGCGTGCCCGGCCCGACGGGTTCGGCCAGGACCCAGTCGCGTCCGCGGTGACGGATCAGTCGATCGCCGGGGGCCGGGTCGAGCCCCAGGGCGAGGAAGGCGTGTCTCGGCACCAGCACCAGTGCACTGGGGATCTGGGGGTAGAGCAGGTGGGTCAGGGCGGCGAAGGCCACCGACTTGGTATCACAGTCGCCCCGATTGTCGGCCAGCATCACGACCGGAGGCAGGAAGCCCGCGTCGTTCGCGCGATCCAGGAGCCGGTCGTAGGGAATGGTCTGGATGAAGGCGAGTGCGGTGTTCAGCGCGGTGCGGGTGGACAGGCCCTGCACCTGGGCGCCCATGGCCTGCGCCAGGGGGGCGAGCGCGGGTAAGGCGCGCTCGCCGATGCGCGCATGGTCCGGGAAGAGTGTGCCGGATTCATCGAGTCGATAGAGCCGCTCGCGGAAATAGGCCAGTTTGAAGGTATCCATGCGCTGCTGGACCGCGGCGAACTCACTGCGCAGGTCCTGGCCGAGCCGTTCCGAGCGGCGTTCGATCTGGGTCTGGACCTGATCCGCGTAGTCGGCCACTGCCTGGTTGGCCGCGCTCTGGGCGGCCGCGAGTCGTTGCTGGATCGCCGCCAGGTCTTGTTTCGACCGGGCACTGAGGTCCAACGCGCCATCTTCCCCGCGGCTGATGCGCGCTCGGGGATAGTCGGCTTGGATCGCCGCGATGGCCTGGTCCAGGTGCGTTCTGAACAGGTCTTGTTGGCGATCGGCGAAGTCCCGCGGCGGATTGGTCCGCCACTGGATTGACCCGTTTGGCCGCAGTTCGAGTGTAATGCCTGGATGCGCCCGCTCCAGGTCGGCGACCGCACGGGTGGCCTGGCGGTCGCGTTCGGCGTTGGCGGCTTCCTCCAGATCCGCCCGGCGATAGGCGCGAAAGCCGCGACGGGCGGCGGCGATGGCGTCGGCGTCCAGCCGAAAGCGCAGGGTGTGGCTGCCTGATTGGTCGATCCAGCCGTAGTCGAACCGCCATTGCGGGCCTTCCTGATGCGCACTGAAGTGCGTCTGGCCGGGTGTTGCGGTCCAGGCCGTGTCGGCGAGCAGCAGGAGGCAGGCGAGAGCCGCGGAACAGGGTAGGATGCGTCTGCGCATAATCGGGAGAGCCCTGACTGTGGAGTCGTGAACCTCAATGCCTTGAATCTGGACCATCCGCCCCCCTTTCGTTACCCTAAGACGTATGTCCAAGAAACTCTACATTCAAACCTTCGGCTGCCAGATGAACGCGTACGACTCCGCGCGCATGGCGGACGTGCTGCGTGAGTCGCATGGCATGGAACTCACCCTGCGCCCCGAGGATGCGGACGTGTTGCTGCTCAACACCTGCTCCATCCGCGAGAAGGCCCAGGAAAAGGTCTTCTCCCAACTCGGCCGGTGGCGGCCGTGGAAGCTCCAGCGTCCGGAGCTGGTGATCGGCGTCGGCGGCTGCGTAGCGAGTCAAGAGGGCGAGGCGATTCGCGAGCGGGCGCCCTATGTCGATCTGGTGTTCGGCCCCCAGACGCTGCACCGCCTGCCGCAAATGTTGCGTGATCTGGCGGCCGGTTGTCAGCCGCAGGTGGATGTCGCTTTCCCCGAGATCGAAAAGTTCGATTGTCTGCCGGCCCCGCGGGCGGACGGTCCAAGCGCCTTCGTCTCGGTGATGGAGGGCTGTTCCAAATACTGCACCTATTGCGTGGTGCCCTACACGCGCGGCGAGGAGGTCAGCCGGCCATTCGACGATGTGATCGCTGAGGTCGCCGGCCTGGCCGACCAGGGCGTGCGCGAGGTCAATCTGCTGGGCCAAAACGTCAATGCCTATCGCGGGCGCATGGACGACGGGGCTGTCGCCGATTTGGCGCTCTTGATCCGCTATGTGGCGGCGGTCGACGGGATCGACCGGATCCGGTTCACCACCAGCCATCCGGTGGAGTTCTCCGACAGCCTGATCGCGGTCTACGCCGAGGTCCCGGAGCTGGTGAGTTTCGTGCATCTGCCGGTCCAGTCGGGTTCCGACCGCATCCTGGCGGCGATGAAACGCGGCCACACCGTGCTGGAGTACCGTTCCAAAATCAAAGCACTGCAACGTGTGCGCCCGGATATCCTGATCTCTTCGGACTTTATCGTCGGCTTCCCCGGTGAGACCGCGGCCGACTTCGCCGCCACCCTGGACCTGATCGATGCCGTCGGCTTCGACCAGAGCTACAGCTTCGTCTACAGTCGTCGACCCGGCACCCCGGCGGCCGACTACCCGGACGACTGCCCGCTGGATGTCAAGAAAGAACGTCTGGCGCGTCTGCAGCAGCGCATCGAGACCAATGCCCAGCGCTACAGCCGGCAACTGGTCGGCACGGTGCAGCGGGTGTTGGTCGAGCGGCCGTCGCGCAAGGACGGGGCTGAATTGGCGGGCCGTACCGAGAATAATCGGGTGGTCAACTTCGCCGGAGACCCCTCGCTGATTGGTCGGTTCGTTGATCTGACCATTACGGCGGCGCTGCCGAACTCACTGCGCGGGGTGGTCAAAGCGCCTGGTTCCACTGAATCTCGGCGCTCTACTTTTTAGGATGAAGTCCATGCTGCATGTTCTTGCCGGGTGCTGAACCGCTTGTCTACCCAACCCCAATCACTCGACCTGGAACTGAGCCCCGCGGACAACGCGCGGCTCGCTAATCTCTGCGGCCCGTTCGAGCAGCACCTGCGGCAGATCGAGCGCCGGCTCGGCATCGAGATCAGCAACCGCGGGGTGTCCTTTCGCCTGATCGGCGACGGGACGGCGGTGCGGTTGGGTGATCAACTGCTGCGTGACCTCTATGCCGATACGGCGGCCGAGGTCCTCAGCCCCGAGTCCATTCACCTGTCACTGCGCGAACTCGGTGCGGACGACCTGATGGTCGCCGCGGCCGATCGTTTGCCTGAGCTGCTCATCAAGACCAAACGCGGTCTGGTCAAGGCGCGCGGGCCGAATCAGCAGGAATACCTGCACGCCATCCAGCGCCACGATATCAACTTCGGGGTCGGGCCCGCCGGCACCGGCAAGACCTACCTGGCGGTCGCCTGCGCCGTGGAAGCCCTGGAGACCGATCGCGTCAGGCGCTTGCTGCTGGTACGCCCGGCGGTGGAAGCGGGAGAGCGGCTGGGGTTTCTGCCCGGCGACCTGGCGCAGAAGATCGACCCCTATCTGCGTCCGCTCTATGACGCGCTGTTTGAAATGCTCGGGTTCGAAAAGGTCAACAAGCTGCTGGAGCGCAACGTGATCGAGGTCGCGCCGCTGGCCTACATGCGCGGACGTACCTTAAACGATGCTTTCATCATCCTGGACGAGGCACAGAACACCACGCCCGAACAAATGAAGATGTTCCTGACCCGCATTGGTTTCGGCTCGACCGCCGTCATCACGGGCGACGTGACTCAGGTCGATCTGCCGCGCGGCCAGCCGTCCGGGCTGCGTCAGGCGGTGGAGGTGCTGAAGGACGTGGACGGCATCAGCTTCACCTTTTTCAACGCCCGCGACGTGGTGCGTCATGCGCTGGTGCAGCGCATCGTCCATGCGTATGAGGCCTTCGAGCGGCCGGAACCCCTGAGTCACCCGCGCAAGTCCGGGTCGCAAACCGTGCGGCCGGCGGTCGACGTGCAGGCCCCGGCGGATGCAGCGCAGCGGGTCCCCGATGAGACTCAGGCGCACGCGGGATGACAACGGATGCTCAGGCGGTCACCGTGGACCTCGATCTGGACCTTCAGGTGGCCGTGGAGGCTGCCGACTTGCCGGGCGAGCCGGACTTTGCCCGATGGACGGCGGCGGCCCTGGCGGGTCGCCGGGAGCGCGCGGCCCTGACCATCCGCATCGTCGCTGCACCGGAGGGGCAGGCGCTCAACCTGCGCTTTCGGGGCCGCGACCAGCCGACCAATGTGCTCTCCTTCCCCTTCGATGCGCCGCCTGGCCTGTGCGGAGTCGACGACCTGGACGCGTTGCTCGGCGATCTGGTGATCTGCGCCGATGTGGTGCGGCGCGAGGCTCTGGAGCAGGGGAAGGAAGCGTCAGCGCACTGGGCCCATCTCGTCGTCCACGGCGTGCTGCATTTACTTGGTTATGATCATGTCACGGAGTCCGCTGCGGTCGTGATGGAGGGACTGGAAACCGCCATCCTGGTCAAGTTAGGATTTCCGCCACCCTACGAGGAGACCACTGCCAGCCCATGACGAGCGATCGATCTACCGAGGACACACACCCCCGTAACTGGTTCGACCGACTGAGCGCATTATTCGGGAGTGAACCGCAAAATCGCGAGCAGTTGATCGAACTGCTCAAAGACGCCAAGCAGCGCGCCCTGCTCGACACGGAAGCCCTGAGCATGATCGAGGGCGTCCTTCAGGTCTCGGAGCTGCGGGTGCGCGACATCATGATCCCACGGGCGGAGATGGTGTTCGTCCGCCGCGACGATAGCCTGGATCGCATTCTGGACATCGCGGTCAAGTCCGCGCATTCGCGCTTCCCGGTCACCGGGGATGACAAAGGCGAGGTCGTGGGCGTCATGCTCGCCAAAGATCTGCTCACTTTTTGCGTCGAGAGCGGCCGACGCCCATTCAATATTCGTGACCTGCTGCGCCCCACCGTCTTCGTTCCCGAGAGCAAGCGGCTCAACGTCCTGCTCAAGGAGTTCCGGGCCAGCCGCAACCATATGGCCATCGTCGTCGATGAGTACGGCAGCGCGGCTGGTCTGGTCACCATCGAGGACGTGCTGGAGCAGATCGTCGGCGAGATCGAGGACGAGCACGACTACGACGAGGGCGCCGAGATCTTCCGGCGCGGTCAGAATGAATACAGCGCCAAGGCGCGCACCCCCATCGACGACTTCAACGGCTATTTCGGCAGCACGTTGCCGGACAACGAGTTCGACACCATCGGCGGCCTGGTGCTCAACGCCCTGGGCCACCTGCCCAAGCGGGGTGAGTCGGTCGAAGTCGGTCCGTTCCGCTTCACGGTCATGCGCGCCGACAGTCGCCGGGTGCATTTGCTCAGCGTCGAGCGATTGGATTTCCAGCCGGAGGAGGGCGCCGAGAACGGGCATTGAGTGCCCGGTTTGGTGAATTGGGCTCTCTGTCGGTGTCGGTGTCGTAATCGGATAAGCGATTCAAATCGTCGTTTCAGCCGTAGGGTGGACAAGCGCTAGCGCAGTCCACCGAATCCCGCGCCGTCGCTAGTGGACTGCGCTGCGCTTGTCCACCCTACGAGGCCGCGCGGCCGGAACCGTGATCTAGCAGCCTGTCGGACTTAGCCCCTAGGATTAGGGTAGGAGTCAACATAAAGGCTTTTTGTTGCTCCACAATCTAACGTAAGGTGATTTCCGC
>JACDZJ010000415.1_pt1 | contig 12077 bp, 9 predicted proteins | sample 7365721 | NCBI WGS metagenome assembly JACDZJ01 (sample SAMN15143480, study PRJNA637477) | pond metagenome | biome: freshwater wetland ecosystem [ENVO:00000243]; feature: pond [ENVO:00000033]; material: pond water [ENVO:00002228]; isolation source: pond water containing pink berries ... | reverse complement strand
ATTGGCTCCTCTTTTTTCAATCTAATCAAAATTCTTTTACCGGACAACAGTGATACATAATCAATCATGCCGCTTTTTATTTGTGAACAAATCAATTTATGTTTAAAAAAATATCATTATTTGTCCACATTTTAGTCAATTATAGACTATATATCGAAACATTGTATCATTTATAAAATATGAAATAAGTTTACAAATACTTATATGTCAATAAATCGAAAACTTTTACTTCTAACGTCGGTTACTAGCTTAACACTTCCACTATCAGCTCAAGTAACATCATCTAAAGTTAATTTATTAGAAAGGACTAAAAATACAAAACCGCGAAACATTATTTTTATATTAACTGATGATCATCGATTCGATTTTTTTGGTTTTACCGGTAGAGTTCCCTGGTTGAAAACACCAAATATGGATAAATTAGCTTCCAACGGTGCATATTTTCAAAATGCTTTTGTTACTACTTCTTTAAGTTCACCAAGCAGAGCGTCAATCCTAACCGGAATGTATTCACATTGCCACACAATTGTTGATAATGTAGCACCTGACCCAGGAAATTTAGTTTATTTTCCTCAATACCTGCAACAAGTCAGTTATCAAACCGCATTCTTCGGAAAATGGCACATGGGAAGTGATTCAGATGCTCCTCGCCCGGGCTTTAATCATTGGGAAAGTTTTAAAGGTCAGGGTCTTTATTATGACCCTGTGTTGAATATTGATGGGCAGCAGTTTGCATTTAAAGATTCAACTTATATCACTGATTTATTGACTGAACATACATTGAAATTCTTAAAAGAACGGGATAAGTCGAAACCCTTTTTTGTATATCTTTCACATAAAGCTGTACATTCTCATTTTATGCCTGCCAAACGACACAAAGGCTTATACAAAGATAAAATTTACCCTTTACCTCCACCTTTGATCAAACCAAAACAGGGGTATATCGTGATCTGAAATGGCCCGATTGGGTAGCACAACAACGGGTAAGTTGGCATGGTGTTGATTATATGTATAATACAAATTCTGACATGAATTCGCAAGTACAGGCATATTGTGAAACATTATTGGGCGTTGACGAAAGCGTTGGAACAGTAATGGACTATCTCAAACAAGAAGGCTTAGATGAATCAACAATGGTTATTTATATGGGTGATAATGGGTTTAGTTGGGGAGAACATGGGTTGATTGATAAACGTCATTTCTATGAGGAATCTGTGAAAGTCCCTTTCATTGTGCATTGTCCAGAGATATTTAAAGGGGGTAAGCCTGTTACAAAAATGGTACAGAATGTAGATATTGCTCCTACCTTTCTTTAATTAGCAGGGTTAAAAAAACCTGATTATATGCCAGGGTTTTCAATTATTCCATTGCTAAAGGGAGATGAAACAAATTGGCGAAATCATGTATTTTACGAATATTTTTGGGAGTTTGAGTTTCCTATGACTCCTACCATGTTTGGAGTCAGATCGGAAAAATATAAGTTTATTAAATATTATGGAATTTGGGATAGAAATGAATTCTATGATATTCAGAATGACCCGAATGAAATGTATAATTTAATTTCAAAAAAAGAACTTCAACCCGAAATAAAACGAAATTTAGATTTGTTGAATAATTGGCTTGAAAATACAAATGGATTAAAAATTCCACTGAAGAAAAATTCGGCTCCACGTAATTCAGATTACAAGCATTGGAACGAATATTGAAATGTCTAAAAAGAACTAAAGTTTGAAAATTAATAAAAATAAATTATGTTGTCAGGTATTAGATTATTTATCATTTTATTGTCTTTATTATCAATTGCAAATTCAAACACATTTTCTCGAAATGTTTTAAAAATTAATCAAAGTTGGAAATTTATTGAAAAGGATCTTCCAGAAGCTAAAGCTGAAAATTATAACGATGCGGATTGGCGTACTTTGCAGTTACCGCACGATTGGGCTTTCGAAGGTGGATATTCTATAAAAGGTGCTCAAAAGGAATATGGTGGTTATGCACGTGGAGGCATTGGATGGTATCGTAAGAAGCTTGTGTTTAATAAAAAGCAATTGAAAAACAAACAAATTTTTGTTGATTTTGAAGCTGTTTATATGAATAGCGAAGTGTGGATCAATGGAAATTATTTGGGCAAACGGCCTTATGGTTATATCAGTTTTTCGTACGATATTACGCCTTATCTCAAAGCAGGTTCGAATAAAATTGCTGTTCGGGTCGATAATTCACTCGAGCCAAGTGCACGTTGGTATCATGGTTGTGGAATATATGGCAATGTCACGCTTACCACTGTCGAAAAGGTTCACTTTAAGCAATGGAGTACGGTTGTTAGTTCAAAAGTGAATAACAACAAGGCACAAATTTCGCTAAAATCAGAAATTGAAGGCACACTTAATAATAACATGCAAGTTGTTTATACAGTGAATGATACATTGGGAAATGTTGTGGGTAAATGCATTGGTGTTAATGGAGAAATAATGCTGGATAATCCACAGCTTTGGAGTGTCGAAAATCCTTATCTTTATAAACTTACCGCCAAAATAATTCAAAAAAGTAAGCTTATTGACGAAATTCAAATTCCGTTTGGAATTAGAACAGTAGAATGGAAAATAGAAACAGGTTTTTGGTTAAACGGAAAAAATGTAAAATTACAGGGAGTTTGTGAGCATCTCGAAGGCGGCCCTATTGGAGCTGCATGGACTGAGAAAATGATGCGGTGGAAAATCAAACTGCTCAAAGATATGGGCCTAAACGCTATACGTACTGCTCATAATCCTCAGTTGCCTGTTTTCTATAAGATATGCGACGAAATGGGTATGTTGGTCATGGACGAAATTTTTGATGGGTGGGAGCAAAAAGCACCATTTGACTATGGTCAGCAGGCTTTTGCCAAATGGTGGGAGAGGGACTTGCGCGATTTTGTTCGCCGAGACCGAAATCATCCTTCAATAGTTGTTTACAGTGTTGGCAACGAAACTAAAGGTGCAGTGGCAAAAGATCTTGTTAGGGTTTGTCATGAAGAGGATCCAACCCGCTTGGTTACTTCAGGGCATTCAGGTTCGGAGGATATGGATATTTTAGGGATAAACGGACATAGTGAACGCAAAACGTTTATCGAGACTTTTAGCCCTACAACACAAGCTTTTGTAGGAACTGAAACTCCTCATACCTGGCATGTTAGAGGTTATTATCGTACGAAAACCTGGTATCGCGATGGAGCTACAAATAAAGTTCAGTCTCCTTTTGAAATACCTGATTTAACCCCAACTGAAATCTTTACATACGATTGGATTTCGCCTGAAAAACGTGAAAACAAAAAGCAGATTTTTAACTCATCATACGATAATGCAACCGTGCGACTCACTGCACGTCATAATATTGAGTTTTTACGTGATTTGACATGGTATTCTGGCAGTTTCCGCTGGACAGGTTTTGATTATTTGGGCGAAGCGGGCTATGTTCATGGAGGTTGGCCTTTCCGTGCATTTATGGGTGGAGTTATTGATTTGGCGGGTTTTCCAAAAGATCATTATTACCTTTATCAGGCCGAATGCTCAAAAAAGGACATGTTACATATTTTGCCACATTGGACACACCCGTATATGGCTACAGGAACCGAAATACCGGTTTGGGTTTACTCCAATGCCGAAGAGGTTGAGTTGTTCTTAAATGGAAAATCGTTGGGTAAAAAGTCGAAAGGTACTAAAGCTCTTGAAATGCAATTTGAGTGGTTAGTGCCGTGGAAAACAGGCGAAATTGAAGCTGTTGCTTATCGAAACGGAAAAGAAATTTTAAGGTCGAAACAAGTAACATCTGGAGCGCCGACAAAACTTAAAATTGAATATGATACTAAGAATTTACTTGATGATGGCGATGACATTGCAATTGTAACATTATCGCAAAACGATGATAAAGGTGTTTTCTATCCTTATGGAGAAAATAATATATACATCAAAGTTTTTGGTAATGCTCAAATAGCATCTCTTGAGAATGGTAATCCCGTAGATACAACCTGCAAAGTGGGTGTTCAAACAAAGAAAGCTTTTTTTGGATTACTAAGGGCGTTTATAAAGTCAATGCCTAAAGGTGGCGATGTCTCCATTATGGCGGTAACAATTTCAGGTGATAAAGCATTGAAAATTTCGGATAAAATCTCCATCGATGTTCAGGAAATTGCATTAAGAGGAAATTTGTTAAAACGTGATATTTCAATATATTACAGTACTGACAATAGTACACCAACAAAACTGAGCAAAAAATATACTGCTCCATTTCGGGTGAACGATGGCACAACAGTGAAGGCAATAATTTATGATAACGACAAGGTTTTAGCCGAAATGGAGGAAAGCTTCGGTAAAGGGGAAGGTCTTTATTGGGGAAAACCAGGCGAAGATATAACACTTGAAAGTGGCGAAAAAGCGTCGAAAGCCACACTCAAGAATGCTACGGTTCGCAATATTGATGGTGTTGAAGCGGTACAATATAAAACACAGGGTGGCAGTATTTCGTGGTATCTGGAGAATGATGGAGCTGAGTCAAAAGTTACCATGTCCGTTAAATATGCGCTAAACTCAAAATCTGAATTTGCTGTATTAGAACTTTATAACAACGGAAAACTGATACAGGAATTAAAATTCCCAACTACCGCAAGTATATCACACTGGAAAAAAGTATCTGTTCCCTTGACCTTATTTACCGGAGCAAATCAAATTGAGTTACGAAGTAAAACTCTGGAAGCACCATTTATTGAATCTATGGAGATAAAATTTTAAAATTTCATGTTATATAACACAAAATATTTTGTCCACAAAAGAATAAAATCGGGACTTCTTAAATAGTTTTTAAATTCTAAAACTAATATTGAAATTTTTTAACATGATACAAAAACCTGTTTATGCATTATCATTTTGTGTATTGGTTACAACTGGCATAAATGCTACAGTTAAAAAACAGTCACCCAATATCATTTTCATTTTAGTAGATGATATGGGTATTGGAGATGCAGGATGTTACGGACAAGAGCAAATTAAAACGCCCAATATTGATAAATTAGCCTCCAGCGGAATGCTGTTTTCCCAACATTATTCTGGCTCAACAGTGAGTGCCCCATCGCGTTGTGCATTACTTACCGGAAAACACACAGGGCATGGTTATGTACGGGGAAATATTGGCTCAAAGGAAGGATTCGACCTAGCATTACCTTCAGAAGAAATAACTGTTGCAGAACTGCTAAAACAAAAAGGTTATGCCACAGCTTGCGTTGGAAAGTGGGGACTTGGTGGTCCAAATACAACAGGAAGTCCGGTTAACAAGGGCTTTGATTATTTTTTCGGGTACTTGAGTCAGGCTGATGCACATCATTATTATCCCGATTATTTGTTTGAGAATGAACAAAAAGTTCAGTTAGATGGAAAAGTGTATAGTCATTTTATGATTATGGACAAAGGCATTGAGTTTATGCGTAAAAATGCCGCAAAACCGCTCTTTATGTATTTTGCCATCACACCTCCTCATGCCGATCTAGATTATCCGGATATTAGCCAATATGATGGAAAATTTGAAGAACCAAAATTAACTAAAAAAGATTATGGTTCATTTCTAAATAATCCTAAACCACGAGCAACTTATGCTTCGATGATTACGGAAATTGACAAAAATGTAGGACAGATTATCAGTGAGTTAAAGGCATTGAACCTGCTCGACAATACAATTATTATTTTTTCTTCAGATAATGGTGTTCACAATGTTGGCGGACATGATCCCGAATTTTTTAACAGTAACAGCCAGTTTCGTGGATGTAAGCGCGACCTTTACGAAGGTGGAATCCGAACTCCGTTTATAGTGAATTGGCCAAAGGTTGTTAAACCCGGAACCAAAACAAATCATATTTCTGCCTTTTGGGATTTTCTACCTACCGTTTGCGACATTACTGGCATTGTAAAACCTTCGAATTCGGATGGAATTTCTTATTTACCCGCTTTAAAAGGAAAAACTAAAAAACAAAAAAATCACGAATATATATATTACGAATTTTTCGAAATGGGAGGGAAGCAATCAATATTAAAAGATGGTTGGAAATTGGTCAGATTAAATCTGAATAATCCCAATAAGCAAACCGAGGAACTTTATCATTTAGATAATGATATTTCTGAAACTACAAATCTTATCACTAAATTTCCTCAAAAAGGCTATGAACTTAGAAATCTTGCTGCAAAAGCTCGTACAGAAAGTAGTCAATTTAAATGGGGGCAAGCAAAATAAATTTAATTTTCAATAATAACTTTATAATATAATTACCATGAATTTCAATTACTTACAAAAAAAGTTTTATATTTTAACTTTTTTGTTTTTATCAACATGCTTCTTGACAACTTCTGGTCAGTTGCAGGTTACCGAGGAGATTATGACTATCCCAAGTTACAAAACAGATGCACCCAATGAAATGCCTCAGTTTTTTAAACAAAAAGGCCATCAGGGAGTTCAGCGTCGCGAATATCCTTATCCAATTGATGATAATTTTACTTTTGTTAAAAAGCCGGTAGAATACCCAATAATTCGTATGCAAAACGAGTATATAGACGTTGCAATTATGCCTCAAATGGGCGGGCGTGTTTATTATGCAAGGGATAAAACCAATGGTTATGATTATTTTTACCATAATCATGTAGTAAAACCTTCGCTGATTGGAATGGTAGGAAATTGGGTTTCTGGAAGCCTTGCATGGGGATTTCCGCATCACCACGGACCCAGCACGGTAATTCCTATGGATTACAAAATTGTGAATAATACCAATGGAAGTACTACGGTTTGGATTGCCGATACCGATCGTCGTCACAGATTAAGTATGCTGATAGGATATACTGTATATCCAAATTCAAATGTGTTGGAAATGAGTATTCAACCAATGAATAATACACCTGTATCAAACTCCTTTTTGTTTTGGGCTAATCCTGCTGTAAATGTCGATTCTGATTATCAGGTAATCTTTCCACCTTCTGTAAAATATGTTACTTATCATGCAAAACGGGATATGACAACCTGGCCCATAGCAGATACAGTTTACAACAATACAAATTATAAAAATAAAGACGTTAGTTGGTGGAAAAATACAATTTCACCATCATCATTTTTTTCCTGGGATCCAAAAGAAGGCTATTTTGGTGGATACGATCATAACAAACATGCAGGAACTGTATGGGTTGGTAACCGCTATTTGAGTCCTGGAATGAAGTATTGGGCTGATGGCAATAATGCAATCGGACGAGGTGTAAATGCAGGTCTTACCGATTATGATAGTCAATATATTGAATTGATGGCCGGTTTCTATTCCGACAATCAGCCTGATTACAGTTGGATTGAGCCTTATGAAAATAAGTATGGTAAAATGACCTGGTTTCCTATGCGTGAATTGGCGGGTATCAAATTTGCCAATGTTAAAGGTGCGTTAAATATTACAGTCAAAGATGGTAAAATTCAGTTGCGCATGAATGCTACATCGTTATACAAAAATACTAAAGTAGTAGTAAGTGCGAATTCGAAAACTATTTTTGAACAAAAAATGGATATTAGTCCGGCTAAACCTTATGTAAACGACCAAATTAATTTACCGAAGGGTGTTACTGAAAAAGATTTTGAAGTGAGTTTGACCGATGCGAACAATGAAACTATTATGCTTTACAAAGCAATTAACCATCAGCCATCTACCGATCCTCGTCCAACTCCTTTAAAAGCACTACCTACTGCCGATGAAATAAATAATGCAGAAGAATTATACTTAGCAGGTTTACGTTTAAATCAATTCTATAACCCGTCAGTAAATCCGATACCTTACTACGAGAAAGCATTGAAACTTGACCCCGGACATTATGGTACCAATCTGCAAATGGGAATTCTAAAGATGAAAGATTTTGATTGGGTAGTTGCCGAAAGTTATTTGCAAAAAGCAGTGAACCGTGTTTCGGCAAACTATACTCGTCCTAAAGATTGCGAAGCATTATATTATTTGGCAATGGCTCAACGAGCGCAATATAATCAGGTTAAGGCTTATGAAAATTTCTACAGAGCCAGTTGGGATAATGCTTGGAATGCACCTGCATATTATCAACTTGCTGAAATGGAATGTATAAAGAGTGATTTCGAAAAAGCACTTGAACATATTGATAGAGCCATTACAACAGCAGCTAAGAATATTCAATTACTGAATCTAAAAACTGTTATTCTTCGTAAATTGAATAAAATGAATGAGGCCGAAAAAACTGCACTTGCTTCGCTCGAAGTTTCAGTAATCAATCATCAGGCAACCAACGAATTGTCCATTATTTATAAAGCTATTGGAAAATCAACCGAAGCAACCAAATTTAGTTCCGAATTGAGTAGAGTTATGCGTGGCGAAATACAATCGTATTTGGAGCTTGCCTCGTCGTATATGAATGGTGGATTTTATACCGAAATAATTGACTTATTGCAACCTTTAGAATCAAAAGGTGAAACATATCCCATGTTGTATTATTATATAGGGTATGCTCAGTCAAAACTTTGTAAATCTGATTTGGCTCTCAAATATTATCAGGCAGCATCCTCTAAACCACATGATTATTGCTTCCCATTTAGAAATGAAGAAAATATAGTTCTGAATGATGCTATGCTTGTACATCCATCTGATGCTAAAGCTCTTTATTATTTGGGGAATTTGTTATACGAAAAGCAACCCCAAAAAGCCATTGAAGTTTGGGAAAAATCGGCAAATATTGATCCAACATTTTACATTGTTCATCGCAATCTATCAATAGCTTATAACGAGGTTTATAAAGATCCTGCCAAAGCTTTGGTAAGTATTGAAAAAGCATTTAGCTGTAACAATCAGGATCCAAAGCTTTTACAAGAAGTGGATGAAATAATGGGATTAAATAATGTTCCAATAGAAAAGAAATACAATTTCCTGAAAAAGAATGAAAATGTGGCTGCAAAACGAAGCGAAACAATGATTCATTATGCTATTCGTTGTTTTCAGTATGAAAAATTTGATGAAGCTGTGCGTATCATGAATGTCACAAAAATGGTTGAACCTGAAGGAGGAACCAAATATCAAAGCGCATATCTGAATGCTTATACTCTAAGAGGAATGACTTATTTTAATGCAGGTAATTATCAAAAAGCATTAGCAGATTTTCAAACTGCAACCAAATTCCCTGTAGTTTATGGTCGAAACAGGCTTGCTCAATTGTATTATCTGTTGGGTATTACTTATGAGAAAACAGGAAATAAATCGGAAGCAAAAATTAATTTCGAAAAAGCGATCAATGCTGTTAATAAAATTCCTGCTGGACGTTTAAGCAGCGAAGGGGAGAATCTGTTTTATAAAGGAATGGCATTGAAAAAGATAGGCAAAATTGAAAAAGCGAATGCCGAATTTGATATTCTGCTACAATATGCGAATGACAAAATAGAAGTTAATTATTTTTTCAATCAATTTGATAAAGGTTTAAGTCAGACAACTATGCGAGCTGGTAAGCATTATTTAGCAGGTTTGGCATATATCGGATATGGAGATCAGGAAAAGGCCAATATAGAATTCAAAAAAGCTCTTGAAATACTTCCAGATCATCCCTGGAGTAAAATCTATTTATCAAAAAAATAATGAATTACATTAAACGATTATTAGTTTCTGTTGGGTGTGCATTAATTGCACACTCAACTGTTTTTGCTTCGAAAAACTACTTCGATATTTTTCCTACGGCAGAGATTGCAAACAAACAGGTTAAAATGCGCTTATACCTGCCAGATACCATCCACGGATATTACCGTGCATCGCGTTTCGATTGGTCGGGAATTATCGCAGAACTGACTTACAAGGGACATAGTTATTTTGGAGAGTGGAAAGATACACATGACCCATACATACACGATGACATTACTGGTCCGGTTGAAGGTTCACTTAAAGCAGGTATAGGTTTTGATGAAGCAGCAATTGGAGGAGAATTTATCCGTTTAGGAATAGGTGTACTGCAAAAGCAAGCTGAGAATTATATTTTTGATAAAACTTATGAAATTAAAAACCACGGTGATTGGAAAATCAACCAAGGCACTGACTGGATTGAATTCATACATACAATACGCAGTAATAATGGTTATGGCTATGTTTATACGAAAAGAATTCAGTTGTTGAAAAACGAAGCTGGGTTTGTCATTAAACACAAACTGACAAATACAGGCTCTAAAACTATTGAAACAGATCAGTTTAACCATAATTTTTTTATAATTGATAATGGAGTTACCGGCACAGGCTTTTATCTTAAATTTCCATTTACGCCCGAAATTTCGAACGACAAAAACAGTAAGGAATATTTCGAGAGTAAAGACAACGAAATAGTTTTTTCTAAAGATGTTACCGATAATTTTGCCTTCGCACGATTCAATAAATTACCTCCAAATACTCCAAATAAACTTGAATTGATTAACAAAGTATCGGGAGCAGGAGTTAGGATTGAAGTTGATAAACCCATGTATACCTTGGTTTTTTGGGCAAGGAGAAATGTGTATTGTCCCGAAAATTCTGTTTTTATTTCTGTACCTTCTGGGATGCAGGAAACCTGGGACTCCAAATACATTTTTTTTGAAAAAGAAAAGATTGATGTAAGTAATTTGCCAGGAAATGGAATAAAGTAACATCCGTTTGTTTACATTGGACAGGTTGATAAACGCCAAACCGGATATGCATTCGATTTTTGTTGTTCGTTAAATATTTCAAATTCAGTTATCTCAATTGGTAAAAGTGCATTTTCTTCTTGCAGTGGATTTACAGGAAACTTAACGCTTCCTAACTCTATAACTTCAATAGAAAGAGGTTCATTTAGTAGTTGCAGCTTTACAGTAAGTTTAATTATTCCAAACTCAGTAAATTCGATTGGAGAATATGCTTTTTCTTATTGCAGTAGCTTTACATGTAATTTAACAATTCCGAATTTGGTTAGTTCAATTGGAGAAAGTGCTTTTGAAAGTTGTAGAGGCTTTAAAGGCAGTTCAACAATTCCAAATTCGGTAACCACAATATCAAATTCAGCTTTTTGGGATTGTAGCAATTTTTCAGAGTTAACTTTACCCAATAATTTAACTCAAATAAGTGATTTAGCTTTTCAAAATTGCTCAAAACTGACCAAAATAAATATGCCGCATAGCACTCCACCTACCGTAGATATAAATACTTTTACCGGTATACCGAAAATATTTATGTACGCTTTATGTCGCTGCTGGCTCAACGGGGGCGTATGTTGCTGCAAACTACTGGAAGGAATTTACAATTATGTCCGAAATTATTAGTACATGCATTAACGAGGTTCAAAACAGCAACATAAAAAATATATGCTTAGCACTCCGAATTGTAATCAAAGGAGTTATCGAAGGTCAAATGGTAACTATCTTTGGCATTGATGGTAAACAGTTAGTTTCTCAAGTTTCCGCAGGCGAACCCATTAAATTACGGTTAAAAGATAATTGTGCTTATATTAAAAGTAGATTGTAGAAGTTTAAAAGTGATATTATAGAAGTTTTCTTTATGGAGTGAATTTTTAATGTGTAAATTAGGTGAAGGAGGTAAGTGAATTATCAAACACCTGAAAAAAACTACTCAACGAACCGGGAAATACGGATAAAGGTGATTTGCAGAGGTAAAAAATCAAAGGAATTGTTTCATACCTTTCCTTTGAAAAAATAGTACACATTTTGCAGCAATTTATCCATAAAGTGATAATTTCAATCATTCGTTTCTTAATATATGTGGTTTGGTACTTTAAATTTTTACAAAAAAGGGAGCAAATATTACAAATCAGAGCTAAGCCAAACTAGATTGTTTAAGATATATGAAATATGATGCATTTTCATCAATTTATACAGAAATGCAGTGAGACCACTTGCTATTGAGCGCATTAATTACTATTTAGCCGGAAATCATTCGGTTGCTTTGAAAACTGCAATAATTTACTCCCCAATTAGAAGTTGCAAGGTAAAGAATTTAAACTATCATATATTTCACACCATTGTTGTCCGCTAAAAGCGGTATTTAAAAATTTATTGTTGTTATAAGGTCT
>JACDZJ010000414.1_pt1 | contig 12156 bp, 6 predicted proteins | sample 7365721 | NCBI WGS metagenome assembly JACDZJ01 (sample SAMN15143480, study PRJNA637477) | pond metagenome | biome: freshwater wetland ecosystem [ENVO:00000243]; feature: pond [ENVO:00000033]; material: pond water [ENVO:00002228]; isolation source: pond water containing pink berries ... | reverse complement strand
GGGAAGACGGGAAGAAACCCCAGGGGTGGCTGGACGGGGAGAGGCGAGGGGGAGATGTCTGCGGCAACGGGGCATCGCCCAGCAAGGGGCACGTATTTTCATGGAAGGGGAGATTCTGGTATGATTCCGGTTATCAGCTTTATCGGCTGGCACAACAGCGGCAAGACCACCCTGGCAGGCCGGGTCGTCACCCTGCTTAAGGAGCGCGGCTATCGGGTGGCGGTGATCAAGGCCACCAAGGAGACGGGCATCGCCTTCGATACCCCGAACACCGATACCGCCCGCCATCGCCAGGCCGGGGCGGATACGGTGCTGCTGGTGGCGCCCGACCAGATGGCCATGACCTGTGTCCCGCCAAAGAGGCCCCTGCCCCTGCTGGAGATGGCCTGCCGCTATTGTTTCGACGTTGATATTGTCATCGGGGAGGGATTCAAGGGAGCGGAAGGGGTGCCCAAGATTGAGGTGCGGCGGGAGGCGGATCAGCCCCTGTTGTGCCGTCAGGTCGGCGGCGTCGTGGCCCTGGCCACCGATCTGGACTTTCCCGATGATCCGGGACTGGCTCTGTTCAGGCTGGATCAGGGGCCGGAGATTGCGCAGTTCATTGTCGACTATTTCCAGCTGGAGCAGGCTCGCAGCAGCTGATTCCATTTCTAAATCAAGCGTTCACTTCGTCGAATGCGCTCCGTCGCTCCTCACCGTTCGTATTGTACTGCCTCGTCGCGACTCGCTTTTCTTCTCGTGCACATCTTGATTTAGAAAAGGAATGAGATGGGCTTTCACTGAAACCAGAGCCTGCAGATCAGCACCGAGGCGCTGATCCCCGCCACGTCGGCGCAGAGGGCGGCCGGCAGGGCATGGCGGGTGCGATGGATGCCCACGGCCCCGAAGTAGACGGCCAGCACGTAGAAGGTGGTTTCGGTGGAGCCCTGGATGACGGAAACCAGATCGGCGAGGAAGCTGTTGGGTGCCTTGCTGATAATCTCGCTCATCAGGCCGAAGGCACCGCTGCCGGACAGAGGCCGCATAAGTGCCATGGCCAGGGCCTCCGCCGGCATCCCGAAGCTCTCCGTCAGCGGAGACAGCACCGAGATCATGATATCCATGGCGCCGCTGGCCCGGAACATGCCGATGGCAACAAAGATGGCGACCATAAAGGGGACGATGCGGATGGTGGTGCTGAATCCTTCCCTGGCGCCGTCGGTGAGGGTCTCATAGACTTTGACTCCCCGCAGATAGCCGAAGATCAGCAGCCCTGAGAGCAGCACCGGAATCAGCCAGGCGGACAGGGTGTTGAGGGTGGCCGAGGACAAGGCCAGGGGCCGGGAGGCCAGGCTGAGCTGGTACCCGGCCCCGCCTAAGAAGGCCAGCATCAGCAGCCCGATAAAGATCCGGCCCGCCCGGCCCGGAGGCCTGAGTTCCTCCCCGCTACCCTCGCCCGGGAGCCCTTCCTTGCCTTTTTCTTTCCCGAAATTCTCCACCATCTCCGGCCCCTCGGTAAGCTCGCGCAGCGGCGCTGGGGCCTGCCCCATGGTCATGGTCGTGGTCATGGCCGCTGTCGGTGCCGATTCCCTTGCCGCCAGAAATTTGGCCATAAGGATGGCCACTGCCGTCGAACAGCAGGTGGCAATAAGGGAGGGGATAAAGATCGAGGCCGGGCTGGCCGCGCCCGCCGCCGCCCGCACGGTGATGACGCCCAGGGGCAGGATGGTGACGCTGGAGGTGTTGATGGCCAGAAACAGGCACATGGCATTGGTGGCCGTGCCTTTTTCGGGGGCGAGCTTCTCCAGCTCCTGCATTGCCTTGATCCCCATGGGGGTGGCGGCATTGCCCAGCCCCAGGGCATTGGCCGCCATATTCATGATCATGGCGCTCATGGCCGGATGATCGTGCGGCACATCGGGAAAGAGGCGGACCATCAGGGGCCGCACCCGGCGCGCGATGATCAGCATCAGCCCGCCCGCCTCCGCCACCTTCATCACCCCCAGCCACAGGGCCATGGGGCCGATGAGGCTCAGGGCCAGGGTCACCGCGTCCTTGGCCGAGTCAAAGGAGGCCCTGGTGAGGGCGTCCATTTTACCGGTATAGGCGGCGACCACGGTGGCGATGACCACCATGGACAGCCAGATGATATTGATGGCCGAGGGTTTTTGGGTCATGGGAGGACCAGGGCAGCCGGGCAGGGCGGCACGGCAGGATATATTTTGCCCCGAGGGCGGAGTTTGATGGTCATCATCAGACAGTAAATGATTGCAGGGGTTCAGGGATGACCACGTTGGCAAGGCCCAGGTCGTTTTGCAGATCCCGGGCCAGGGTCTGGGAGGCCTCTTCCTCACCGTGCACAATAAAGGTGTGTTCCGGTCGTTTTTCCATCACCCGCACAAAATCCATCAGCCCGTCATGGTCGGCATGGCCGCTGAATCCGGTCTGCACCTCCACCTGGGCCCGCATCTCGTACTCTTCCCCGTAAATCCGCACCACCCGTTCCTTCTCCACGATGCGCCGTCCCAGGGTATTGGGCGCCTGCCAGCCGGTGATCAGGATGGTGTTGCGGGCATCTTCAATGCGGCTGCACAGATGATGGAGGATGCGGCCCCCCTCCATCATGCCGCTGGCGCTGATGATGATCATCGGCCCCTTTTTTTTGTTCAGCGTCTTTGACTGCTCCACCGACTGGATAGAGTGGAGATTGGGGAAGACAAAGGGGTTCTGGTCGTCATCGGTGCGGAGGAAATCGCGGATCTCGGCATCATAGGTCTCGGGGTGGAGGCGGAAGATGTCGGTGGTGCGGGTGGCCAGGGGGCTGTCCACATACACCGGGATTTCGGGGATGGCCCGGCGGTCATGCAATTTGTTCAAGGCGTAGATCAGCTGCTGGGTGCGGCCCACGGCAAAGGCGGGAATGAGCAGGGTGCCGCCGCGGCGGGCGGTCTCTGTGACGATGCGCTCCAGTTCCCGATCCGTTTCCTCGTAGGGCGGATGGAGGCGGTTGCCGTAGGTGCTTTCCATGATCAGGATGTCGGCGCCGCCGATGATCGGCTCAGGATCACGGATAATGGGGATGCCGGGCCTGCCGATGTCGCCGCTGAACACCAGCCGCCGGGACAGCCCGGTTTCCTCCTCGTCGATCTCAAGGACGATATGGGCGCTGCCCAGCATATGGCCTGCGTCCACCAGGGTCAGGCGGACGCCGGGAAAGAGCTGGCGGCTGCGATTATAGCTCAGTCCCACAAACTGCTCCATGCTCCTCGCCACATCGCCTTCGGTGTAAAGGGGTTCAAAGGGGTTCTGGCCGTTTTTCCGGCGTCGCCGGTTGACGAATTCCACATCCTTTTCCTGGATAAAGGCGCTGTCCATAAGCATCACCGCACACAGGTCACGGGTGGCGGAGGTACAGATGATATCGCCTTGAAAGCCGTTGCGGATGAGGCAGGGAATCCGTCCGGAGTGATCAATATGGGCATGGGAGAGGATAAGCAGGTCGATCTTTTTGCCCTGACAGAGTTCGCCGCGGTTGCGCTCAAAGGCCTCCTTGCGTTTGCCCTGGTACAGACCGCAGTCGAGCATGATGGTCCTGCCGCCCACCTCGAGGAGATGCTGGGAGCCGGTAACCGTGCGCGCTGCCCCGTGAAAGGTGATTTTCATGACTGACCTCCTTGTGTGCCAGCCCCCGGCCTGGGGCTGGCACGGTGCAGGGTGGCGAGGGCCGCCTCAAAGTTGAATTCCCTGATCTGCTGTGCCATCTCGTCAAAGTGGGCGCCCAGAACCTTGCGCAGGACGGGGGCCGACTCCCTGACCACGAGGGCGGCGCGGCCATTGTCGGTGGCGAGCAGGGTCTCGAGTTCGTCCAGGAGCTGCGTAATTTTGTGCGGGTCCGCATTTGCTGCGGTGCCGGTATGATCGGAGGCTTCTCCGGGCAGGGCCAGGAGAGCCGCGTTCAGGAGCGTCTGCTCCCGATCAAGGGTGTTTATCAGCTCCCTGATGGCGGCGGCGGGCTGGGTTTCGCGGAAGGCCTTTTCCACTTGCGCCGCTATGGCCTGCAGCCGGATTGCGCCGAGGGTGGCGGCAACTCCTTTGAGGCCATGGGCAACATCGCCGCCCTCGTGGAAGTTTTTCTGATCCAGCAGGAGCGAGAGGCGGGCGGCATCATCCTGGCGGGACCGGGCAAACTGGTGGAGGAAGTTGATGTATTGTTTGAGGTTGCCGTTCAGGTTTTCCAGACACAGGGTCGGGTCCAGTCCGGGAATTTGCCGCAGCTCCTCGAGCAGACTCCCGTCGCCCGTCAACGGGGGGGCAGGCGCGGCAGAGAAAGGGGTGCGGCAGGCCACTTTCGGCAGCCATTTGAGCAGGGCCGCAAACAGGATGTCGGGATTGACCGGTTTGGCAATAAAGTCATCCATCCCGGCGGCCAGGCAGGTCTGGCGGTCTTCGGCAAAGGCGTTGGCGGTGAGGGCGAGGATGGGAACCTCGTTGCGGTTCGGCAGCTCGCGGATGGCGCGGGTCGCCGTCAGGCCATCCATTTCCGGCATCCGCATATCCATGAGGATCAGATCGTAGGCGGTGGTGCGGCATTTTTCCACTGCTTCGCTGCCGTTTTCCGCCGTGTCCACCTCAAGGCCGGCGCCGTGCAGGAGCTCCAGGGCGACCTCCCGATTGATGGCGTTGTCTTCGGCAAGCAGGAGGCGGGCCTGACACTGGTGGATCTCCAGTCTGGCCCTGCTCTTTGCCCGGCCCATGGAGGCGGTGGCGGCTCCGCTCTCCTCTCCCATGCCGACCCGGGCGGTGAACCAGAAGATGCTGCCCTCTCCCGGGCGGCTGGTAAAACCGGTGTCGCCGTGCATCAGTTGGGCCAGTCGATGGGTGATGGCGAGGCCAAGGCCGGTACCGCCGTGCTTGCGGGTGGTGGAAATATCGGCCAGCTCAAAGGCCTCAAAGAGATGGGCCTGCTGTTCAGGGGGGATGCCGCTGCCGCTGTCTTCGACCTCAAAACGGAGCAGAGCCCCGGCGCTGGTTGTTTCCAGGAGATGGGCGCGGAGGGTGATGGCGCCCTGTTCGGTGAACTTCACCGCATTGCCCGCATAGTTGAACAGGGCCTGACTGAGCCGGGTGGCATCGCCTTTCAGCCAGACGGGGGCATTGCCGGTATCCACATGGAGGGAAATGGACTTGGCCACGGCCTGCTCCGTGACCAGGGACTGGACGTAGTCAAAGACCGAGTCGAGGGAGAAATCGGTCTGTTCCAGTTGCAGCCGCCCGGCCTCAATCATGGAGAGGTCAAGGATGTCATTGAGGACGGTCAGGAGGTGATCGGCGGCGCCGTTGATTTTGGTCAGCTTGTCCCGCTGATCGTGATCGATCCGGCGGCGCAGCAGGAGGTGGGTGAGGCCGATTATGGCGTTCATGGGAGTGCGGATCTCGTGACTCATATTGGCGAGAAAGGCGCTTTTGGCCTTGTTGGCGCTTTCCGCCTGGGTGCGTGCCTCGGCCAGCTCGGCGGTGCGCCTTGCCACCTGTTCTTCGAGATGATGGCGATGCATTTCCAGCTCCCGGGCCAGTTCTTTTTTGGCGGTGATATCTTCCTTAATTGCCATGTAATGGGTGATACGTCCGTCTGCCTGACGGATGGGGGCAACAATGGCAAACTCGATGAATTCACTGCCGTCCTTGCGCCTGTTGATGAATTCTCCCTTCCATGACAGTCCGCGGGGCAGCGCCTCCCAGATTTCCTCATAGCTTTTCAGCGGGGTCTTGCCGGACTTGAGGATGCGGGGATTCTGATGCATGGCCTCGTCCTGGGTGTATCCGGTATTGCTGGTAAAGGCCTCATTCACATATTCAATGTTCCCATTCAGATCGGTGATGATGATGCTGTCCGGGCTCTGTTCCACCAGTTGCGACAGGGTATGAATTTTTTCCAGGGATTGGTGGCGTTCGGTGATATCTTCGCCGGAGGCGATGGTCCCGGTTATCCGGCCTGACTCGTCGGATAGGGTGCTGACCCGCCAGGCGATCAGACGCCGGCTGCCGTCCCGGCGCAGCACCTCATTTTCAACATATTTTTGCAGGGTCCGATGGCTGGCCATGATCTCCAGGAACAGCGGGTAGTCCCGTGTCATTCCCTGGGGCTGGGGCAGACAGGTCTCGAACCAGTGGCGTCCCGGCAGTTCCCGCTCGTTGTAGCCCAGCAGCTCGCAGCCGGCGCGATTGACCATGTCGATGCGGCCTTCCGGATCCAGGCTGACGATGATGGTCTGGGCCGTGTCCAGATAGAGCTGATTGCGGTCCCGTTCCTGACGGAGCTCGCTTTCCATCTGACGGCGGCTGGTGATGTCCTTGGCCACGGAGATCAAGAAATCCGGGGATCCGTCGTCTTTCCAGACCGGGGCAACGCTGAGCTGAACCCAGATCAGGGAGCCGTCCTGACGGATATAGCGTTTTTCCAGGCTGTAATGGTCCCTTTCGCGGGTTAGAATCTGGTCAATATTGCGCAGATCGGCGGCAAGGTCGTCGGGATGGGTGAATGCCTTAAAATTGGTGGCCAGCAGTTGCTCCTCGCCATAGCCGGTAATTTCACAGAATTTTTTGTTCACCCGCAGCAGGTCGCCGTTGGGGGCCACATGGGCGATCCCCACCGCTGCCAGGTTAAAGGTGGATTGAAAGCGGATGGAACTCAGGCGCGCTTCCTCCCTGGCGTTCGGTGTTCCCGGGGCCTCCAGCTGGGGCCGTGCCGGATCCTTCAGACGCCGGAGCAGGCCGTAGAGGAGCAGGGTGGTGACGCCGACCAGCAGCCAACCCTTAAAGCTGCCGGCCAGGAGAATATCTTTCGGGTCGCTGAACAGCCGGGAGATGATCTCGTCGGATACCAGGGTCCAGGCGCTGGCAAACACCAGATAAAGAAGGACGATACGGTGGATGGAGAGGGTTTTATCGGGTCCGTTCACCGGGCAGTGGACGGGGAAAGCGGCAGGTTCCTGGGCCATGGAGGTTTCCTTTGGGAAATAAGGAGATCAGAACCCTGCCCGGCGCTGGGCAGACGCGCTGAAAGAGAGATTCATCCGTCGGTGACGGGGAGCTCTCGTTATATGTTTTCCGAATCGCTGTAGCGGGTGGCGATGGCCTGAAATGTGCCAACCAGAGCACAGTAGGCCAGAACCACATCGGGATCAAACTGGCGGCCGCTTTCGGCGACAATAATATCATGGGCGGCGGAGAGGGGCATGGCATCCTTATAGACCCGGCGATTGATCAGGGCATCAAAGACATCGGCCAGGGTCATCAGCCGTGCCGATATGGGGATGGCCTCTCCTGCCAGCCCGTCGGGATAGCCGCTGCCGTCCCAGCGCTCATGGTGCCAGTGGGCAATCTCCTTGGCCAGGGTAAGAAACTCCACCGGCCTGGTGATATCCCGTTCCGCCTGCTCGATGGCCTTGCTTCCTATCTCGGCATGGGTCTTCATGATCTCCCATTCTTCTGGCGTCAGTTTGCCGGGCTTGAGCAGGATATGGTCGGGAATGCCCACCTTACCGATATCGTGCAGGGGTGCGGACTTGGTCAGGACTTCAATGTTGGCCGGGGTGAGGAAGTTTGAAAAGCGGGGAAGATCCTGGAGGAACGAGGCGAGGGCATGGACGTAGCCCTGGGTGCGGCGCAGATGGTTTCCGGTTTCCGGGTCCCTGGTCTCGGCAAGATGGGCGAGGGCGTGGATGCTCACCTCCTGGATGAGCAGGTTTTCTCCCATCCGTCTGGCCACTTCTGCCTCGAGGAAGACATTCTGGTTGTGCAGACAGTCCCGCGCGTGTTTTAACTCCAGCTGGTTGCGGACACGGGCCAGGACAAGGATCGGGTTGACCGGTTTGGTGATGTAATCCACGGCCCCTGCCTCCAGGCCGCGCAGTTCCGCCTCGGCGCTGTCCATGGCAGTGACGAAGATGACCGGAATATTGGAGGTGCGGGGGTTGGACCGGAGGCGGGTGAAGACTTCATAGCCATCCATCCCCGGCATGATCACATCCAGCATGATCAGATCCGGCATGGAGCTGGAGGCCACTATCTGCAGGGCCTTTTCCCCGGAAGTGGCAACCCGCACCAGATAGATGGGCTGGAGCAGCTCATTTAAAATCGCCAGATTCTCAGGGGCGTCATCGACAATGAGGATGGTGGAGGGGGAGGTGTTCACCAGGAGATACTCCTTGGAAAGTGGGATTGTTGACCCCGAGGCACAGGGGATGATGAGTCAGCAGGGTGCATCGATGAGCCGAAAAGGACTTCGTGTTATTTTTACCCTGAAACCATTCGTTATCCAAGGGAAAAACGAATGGCTGGCGGCAGGGGGGTCAAGGGCATCCGCCGGGTTTTCTCAACCATGGCCGAGCATGGCGGAGAGACCGCTGGCACGGCTAATATTGCGGCTGACCGCAGCCTCAAAAATCTCCTCGCTACTCGCAATGACCACCCTTTCTCGGGCCCGGGTGACGGCGGTGTAGAGCAGCTCGCGGGTGAGCAGGGGGCTGTCGGTGGCCGGCAGGGAGACCAGGACCTCGTCAAACTCCGAGCCCTGGCTCTTGTGGATGGTCATGGCAAAGACGGTTTCGCAGGCTGGCAGACGGTAGGGCAGGAAGGATACGGGATTTCCGTCCTCCCTTTCAAACCACACCGCCAGGGTACCCGGCGCGGCCGGATCGGGCAGGCAGATGCCGATATCGCCGTTAAACAGGTTCAGATCATAGTCATTGCTCAGGATCATCACCGGCCGCCCGCAATACCAATGGCCGGTGAGACCGCCGGTCATGGACGACCCAGTGTCGCGCGCTCCAGGGATGGACAAAGCGCGACCGCCGGCGGCAAGCCTCTGTTCCACCTGCCGGTTGATGGTCTCCATGCCACCCAGACCTTTGCGGGTGGCGCACAGCACCCGGAAGCGGTGGAGGGAGTCAAAGAGCGCGCGGATCTCATCCGCCCCTCTGGCCTCTCCGTCCAGGGCCAGCACCGCGTCCATATAGAGCGCGTAGCGGCGGACGAGAAACTCCGTCATCGGTTCCCGGAGCAGGGCCAGGCTTCCCCGGTCTCCGCCCATGGCCATTGCTCCTGTCCCCGGCACTGCCTCGTCTTCCCGCCATCCCTTCACTTCTGCCCCCGGACTGACCAGCATCCCCCAGGCCCCGGCGCTGTCATTGGCATTGATGGCATGGGCAAAGGCGCTGATGCCCTGATTGAAGCGGTAGCTCCGGTTCAGGGTGACGGTGTTGCCGGGAAGGGCCTGGATGCAGTCGGCCAGCACCGCCCCCGATTCCACGGAAGTCAGCTGATCCTTGTCACCGAGCAGGATCAGACGGGCGCCGGGCTTGAGGGCGTCCACCAGCTTGCTCATCAGGGCCACATCGACCATGGAGGCCTCATCCACCACCACCAGGTCCCAGGGCAGGGGATTGGCCTGATGGTGACGGAAATGGGGCGAGTGGCGGCGAACACCCAGCAGCCGGTGCAGGGTGGAGGCGGTGACGGGGATCCTGGCCGTGATCGCTTCCGGGAAGGGGAGGGCGGCAAGGCCCGCAGTCAGGGACTCCCGCAGGCGCATGGCGGCCTTGCCGGTGGGCGCGGCCAGGGCAATCCGGATATCGGTGGTGCTGCCACTGAGGAGGAGCGCGAGGATGCGGGCGACGGTGGAGGTCTTGCCGGTACCGGGGCCGCCGGAGATCAGGGTCAGGGGCCGGGCCAGGGCCATTTCCGCGGCCCGCCGCTGCTGCTGGTCAGCCGCCTCCTCCCCCGGAGCGGGGGAAGCCAGGGGGCCGAAACAGGCATCCAGGGCGGTGCGGGATTGGTCCGCCATCTCTGGCGTTGCCCTGCCGGCCAGGGCCTTGAGCTGGGCTGCCAGCCGCGATTCGTAATGAAAGTAGCGTTGCAGATAGAGCCTGCCGTGCCAGAGGACAAGGGGGGTGGCAAGGCCGGTGGAGACCAGGGGGCTTTGGCGGAGGAGAAGTTCCTGGTCGGGGGACAGCGGCAGGCAGCTGTGACCGTCTCCCAGGGAGGCGCTGAGCCGTTTGACCAGAAGCTCGAAGGCCCCTCTGTCCGTCTCCGGCAGACCGGAACGCCTGCTCAGAAAGCGGGCAAACTGCTGATCCAGGGGGGAAAAGATCGGTTCATCCATGGTCTGATCCTCCACGGGAGTTAGCAAGGGGCAGGGACGCCCCAGTGTCGCGCGCGCCAGGGATGGATGAAGTGCGACCAAGGGGCAGGGACGCCCCAGTGTCGCACGCGCCAGGGATGGATGAAGTGGAACAGAGGCACTCCTCCAGCCGCTCCAGGGTGGCGAGATCGGGCCGGTGGGCAGAGACCCCGCTGCCGGGCCGGGCGGGATCCATGCCCCGCAGAAAGAGGTACTTGACGCCGCCGAAGTGGTCGGCATAGGTGTAGCCGTCCATGGCGGTTTGCAGGTAGCGATGGAGCATCAGGGTATAGATCCAGTACTGGAGGCCGTAGTTGTGCTCCCGCATGGCCTCTTGCAGACGTTCGGGCCGGTAATCGCCGAGGTGGCTGCCGAGCCGGTTGCTCTTGTAGTCCATGACGTAATATTTCCCTCCATGGCAGCAGACAAGATCAATAAAACCGGTCAGGTAGCCCTGAAGGTTGCGGGGGCTGACCGGCCTGACGGTGGGCGATGGGGCGAGAATGGTGTTGAGCTGATCGGTGGAGGCGGGCGCCAGTCGCAGATAAAAGGGCATCTCGCGGATGGTCTGGCCCTGATCCAGATCGGCCAGGCAGAATGGGGCATCGGTGCTGGCCGAGAGGGGAGTCCGCACCACCTTGCGGAGCAGGGCGGCAAGCTCGCCTGGGCTCGCCGTCACTCCGAACCAGGCGCACTGGCGCCGGACCTCGGCTTCATAAGCGCTGGTCTCCCCGGCCAGGGTGGAAAAGGGAAGCTCTTCCAGCAGGGCATGGAGCACATTGCCGAGGGCGGCGCCCCTGGGAAGATCGGGCAGGGGCGAGGTGTCGAGGGCAGGCGCGAGGGCGGGCTCAGAGGTAGCGGCATCTCCATGGGCATCGGCGCCGGCATCGGCCCCCGCCCACCAGTCCGTCTTGCCCGATTCATCGGCCATGGCGGCGGTCTCTGTCCAGCCGCTGGCAAGCGAAGTATAACTGTGCAGCAGCCAGTCGGTGTGCAGGTTATGGCCGGTGAAGCTGAGGGCGTGGAGCCCTTGCGGCACCGTCCCGCCCAGACTGATGGGCCCCGGTGGCGGCTGGTCTTCGGCCACAAGCAGGCAGCGCACCAGTCCGTCGTCACCCTCCAGGGAGGCCCGGCGCGCGTCAAAGGGCGTGTCCTGATCGAGGGAGAGCAGCCAGGCCAGGGCGGAATCGTGGGAGTCGCGGCTGACCCCGTAGCCCTTCACGCTGGCCCAGAAGGCGTAACAGCGGCAGCGGGCGCGGGTCAGGGCCACATAGGCGAGGCGCAGCTCCTCCGCCAGTTCTTCGCGCAGGGCCTGTTCCCGGTGCGCCTCAAAGTCGGCTGATCCCAGATCCATGATCAGGGCCTGATCGCTGTCGTGGCAGACCAGGCAGTCTTTGGCGGATTGGACAAACCCGCCCCGCTGCCAGAGAAAGGGGCAGAAGACCACCGGGAATTCCAGCCCCTTGGCGCTGTGCATGGTGAGGATGGTGAGGGCCTCCCGGTCGCTTTCCAGGTGCAGCTCGGTCTCATCCTGGCCGCGGCTGCCGGCCCTGGCGTTTTTCTCCATGGCCTGCAGCCATTGCAGGGTCTTGCCCGGGCCCATGGCGCCTTCCGTCTCGGCACTCTGGAGCAGTTCCAGGAGGTGATGGATGTTGGAGATGCGCCGTTCCGCCAGGGGCTGTCGGGCCAGATGGAGGAGGATCTGTTCCCTCTCCAGCAGTCTGCTGAGCATGGTCAGAATGCCCCGCTCCTGCCACAGTTGATGATAGTCGTGGAAGCGGCCCAGCCAGTGATCCACCTGGGCCGGATTCTGCCACAGGGCATGGAGTTCCGGCCCGTTCAGGGCAAACCAGGGGCTGGTGAGGGCGGCCTTGAGCAGGGCGGTATCGCCGGGGGCGTTGAGGGCCTGCATCAGCATCCGCAGCAGGCGGCATTCATCGGTGCCGAACACCGACTGCTGACTGGCCATGACCGCCGGAATCCCGACCCGGGCGAGG
>JACDZJ010000413.1_pt1 | contig 12233 bp, 9 predicted proteins | sample 7365721 | NCBI WGS metagenome assembly JACDZJ01 (sample SAMN15143480, study PRJNA637477) | pond metagenome | biome: freshwater wetland ecosystem [ENVO:00000243]; feature: pond [ENVO:00000033]; material: pond water [ENVO:00002228]; isolation source: pond water containing pink berries ... | reverse complement strand
CATGCCGAAAGATTACTCCTTGGAGGCTAATTGCAGGCCGGGTGCAGATGAAATCCTGGGCTTATCCAGTCCATAACGAAAAGTGACTGGCGTCAGGCGCTAGCCGGCACTAGAGTAATGCCCATTCCCAACAGAAAGGCAGGCATGACCACCGGATTTTGCCCCGTTGCTGACGCCCGTAAACGCGAGTTTGCCCATCCGCAGGTCCAGGCCTGCTGGACGGCTATGGATTGCGGCTTCGTGCTGGTTGCCGATGTGTTCGAAGAGTGTGTTTACGAGGCATTGACGAGCTTCCGCAAGGACGAGGTGGACGCCTATATCGAAGCTGCGCGCGTGCTCGGCAAGATGGGGCGGGGGGCGGAGCCGGTGCTGGCCTTCCTCGAAGAATGGCCTGCCGTGGCCAACGCAGCCGGCCACGACCTGCTGCCGGCGGTGATGGATTTCATCCGGGCGATGCAGAAGTCGCCCAACAGCAAGGCGATCACGCCCTTCCTGCAAACCCTGGCGGCGGTTGCGCGCCGCTTGCAGTCCCGCGAGCAACTTCAGTTCTATCTCGACATCGCGCGCGACCTGATGACGCGCACCACCGGCTCGATCCACGGCCACCACAGCACTTTCCCCAGCCCCGGCCTGCCCCATCTGTTCGAGCAGGCCCCGCGCCTGCTGAACCTGCTGGCGATGGCGGGCCTGCAGAACTGGGTCGAGTACGGCATTCGCAACTACAACCACCATCCCGAACGGCAGGAAGAATATTTTTCCCTGCAGTTGGCCGACAGCCGTGCGGTGGTGCAGCGAGAGCGGCACGGCACGCTGTTCGCCGATGTCGAGCGCCAGCTTGATCTTTACCTGCGCGCGCTGTGGCAGGACGCCGACCAGCTGGTACCGTATTCCACCGCTTTCGATGAATTGAGGAAGCCGATCCCCTATTACGATGCCCTAGGCCTGCGCGTGCCGGATGTTTTCGATGAGGCCCACGGCATCAGCGGCATCGACCGCTACCGGGCCGTGCTTGCCCACATGGTGGGTCACCGGCGCTGGAGTTCGCCGCAGATCGCGGATAACTGGAGCCCGTTCCAGCGCATGGCGGTGGAGTTTTGCGAGGATGCGCGCATCGAGACGCTGCTGATCCGTGAATACCCTGGCCTGCGGCGCATCTTCCTCGCGCTGCACCCCACACCGGCCGAGGGCGCCTGCGATCCGGAAACCACATCCTGCCTGCGCCACCGCCTCGCCATGCTGTCGCGCGCCTTCATCGACCCTGACCACGGTTATGCCGATCCGGTGCTGAACGATTTCGTCGCGCGCTTCCATGCGCTGCTGGCGGATGGCCCGGCCAGTACGGCCGAAATGGCCTCACTGGCGCTTTCTTACGTCGCCAAAACGCGCCGCCAGAGCGACCAGTTCGCCAAGGTGCATTTCGACGACACGGTGATCGACTACCGCGACGACAACCGCCACCTGTGGACCTTCATCGAGGACAGTGACGATGAAGAGTTTTTTGACGATCCCGAAAAGAAAACGGCGCAAGCGGCCGACGTTGTCGGTTTGCCGCCACGCCACTACCCGGAATGGGATGCGGCGACGCAGACCTACCGGCCCGACTGGACCAGTGTCTACGAAGCCCTGCATCCGAGCGGCAACCCCGCCGACATCGACCAGCTGTTGTTGAAACATGCGGCGCTGGCCAAACAGTTGAAAAAACTGCTCGACCTGTTGAAGCCGCAGGACAAGGTGCGCATCCGCTATCAGGAGGAGGGCAGCGAGCTCGATCTCGACGTCGCCCTGCGCGCGCTGATCGACTTTAAGAGCGGCGCGACGCCCGATCCGCGCATCAACATGAGCCACCGCACCGATGGCCGCAACATTGCCGTGATGCTGCTGGTCGATCTCTCCGAATCCTTGAATGAAAAAGTCGTCGCTGGCGGGACGGCGCAAACCATCCTGCAACTGAGCCAGGAGGCGCTGGCGCTGCTGGCCTGGGCGATCGACCGGCTGGGCGATCCGCTCGCCATCGCCGGCTTCCATTCCAACACCCGCCACGAGGTGCGTTACCAGCACATCAAGGGTTTCAGTGAGCGCTGGGACGACACGGTGAAGGCGCGGGTCGCGGCGATCCAGGCAGGCTATTCGACGCGCATGGGTGCCGCGCTGCGCCATGCCGGCCATTATTTGTCGGCGCAGCAGGCCGACAAGAAAATCCTGCTGCTGTTCACCGACGGCGCACCGGCCGACATCGATGTCACCGATCCGCAGCATCTGCGTGCCGACACCCGCAAGGCGGTCGAGGAACTCGATGGCCAGGGCATTACCACCTTTTGCCTTTCGCTCGATCCAAAGGCGGATGAGTATGTGCGGGAAATATTCGGCTACCGCTGGCGCGTACTGGATCGCATCGAACGACTGCCGGAACAGTTGCCGATGTTGTATCTGGCACTTACCCAATAGCGTGGCAGTGAGCTTATTGTCACGATAAGAAAAAGTGACTGGCGCTTATAGGTTACACCCATTAGAGTTTGCTCATCTGCACGGCGGTTCGGTTTTTCCCGACTGTCGCCAAGGTTTCCATACTCCCTCTGGCGTTCTGCCAGTTTGCCCCCGCCCCCTCACCGGGGCGGGGATTTTTCTCGGGGCGGGCCCGGCTGCCGTGCATACTAGAATAAGCGGTACTTGACTGGCAGGACTTACTGGAGGGGAAGATGGACGCCGATCGCATTACGCTGACGCAATTCATGAACGAAGTGCAACGGAAAATCCCCGGTGCCACAGGCGATTTCACCGGACTGCTGAGTGATATTGCGACCGCGAGCAAGATCATCGCCAATGCCGTCGGCCGCGGCGCCCTGCTGGCCACGGGAAAAGACCTCAACCAGAAGCTCGAAGCGCTGGCGAACGATGTGATGTTGCAAACCGGCATGGCGACCGGCCACCTCGCCGCGCTCGCTTCGGAAGACATGGAAGGCATCAGCCAGTTGCCGCAGGGCGGCAAACGCGGCAAGTACCTGCTGGCCTTCGACCCGCTCAACGGTTCCGGCAACCTCGACATCAACTTTCAGACTGGCACCATCTTTTCGGTGATGCGCGCGCCCGATCCCAAGCGCAAGGTGAAGGAAGCCGATTTTCTGCAGGTGGGCAGCGAGTTGCTATGTGCCGGCCTGGTGCAATACGGTGCCTCGACGCGCCTGATCATGACGACCGGTAAGGGCGTGGACGGCTTCACGCTCGACCGCGAGATCGGCGAATTCGTGTTGACGCACCCCAAGATGACCATTCCGGTCGAATCCACCACCTTCGCCATCAACGCCTCCAACGAGCGTTACTGGGAACCGCCGGTACGTCGCTATGTGCAGGAGTGCATGGCCGGCAAGGAAGGGCCGCGTGGCAAGGACTTCGGCATGCGCTGGGTGGCCTCGCTGGTGGCGGAGGCCTACCGCATCCTCACGCGCGGCGGCGTGTTCCTCTATCCGCACGACGAGCGCACCCGCGACCAGGGCGGTCGTCTCGGCCTGCTGTATGAGGCCAATCCCATCGCCTTCATCATCGAGCAGGCAGGCGGCGCGGCGATCACCGGCCGCAACCGCATTCTCGACATCAAGCCGACCGAATTGCACCAGCGTGCGCCCTTCATCTTCGGTTCTAAGCAGGAAGTCGAACGCCTGCATCGCTATCATCAGGAATACATCGAGGGCAAGGATGTGAGCAGTTACGACATGCCGCTGTTCTCGTCCCGTTCCCTGTTTCGTTAATTCCCTTTACTTCTTTTCCGGAGACGTTCATGTCGGTCAAGCATCCAGTCATAGCCATCACCGGCTCATCGGGGGCGGGCACCTCCTCGGTCACCAAGTCGTTCAACCACGTTTTTCGGCGCGAGAACCTCAACGCAGCCGTCATCGAAGGTGACTCGTTCCACCGTTACGACCGCAAGGCGATGAAGGAGGTGATGGCCGCTGCCGCCAAGGAAGGCAATAACAACTTCAGCCATTTCGGTCCGGACGCCAACGAACTGGAACAGTTGGAAAGCCTGTTCAAGCTGTACAGCGAAACCGGCACCGGCAAGCGGCGCTACTACCTGCACAACCACGAGGAGGCGGCGCCCTGGAACCAGGAGCCTGGCACCTTTACGCCCTGGCAGGACCTGCCGCCCTCCGACCTGCTGTTCTACGAGGGTCTGCATGGGGCCGTGGTCACCGACAAGGTGAACGTTGCCCAGCATGCCGACCTGCTGGTCGGCGTGGTGCCGATCATCAATCTCGAATGGATCCAGAAGCTGATCCGCGACAAGGGCGCGCGTGGCTACTCGACCGAGGCGGTGGTCGATACCGTCCTGCGCCGCATGCCGGACTACGTGAACTACATCACGCCGCAGTTCTCGCGCACCCATGTGAACTTCCAGCGCGTGCCGACCGTCGATACCTCCAACCCTTTCATCGCCCGCGACATCCCGACGGCCGACGAGAGCTTCGTGGTGATCCGCTTTGCCAACCCGAAGGGCATCGACTTCCCCTACCTGCTGTCGATGATCAACGACTCTTTCATGTCGCGGCCCAACATCATCGTCGTGCCGGGCGGCAAGATGGAACTGGCGATGCAGTTGATCTTCACCCCGATGATCCTGCGCCTGATGGAAAACAAGCGCCGCGCCACGGCCATTTGAGAACCGATCCGATAACATTGCATTGCGGGAATCGCCGATAATGTCGGTCTGCCGCCGAGGAAAACATTCATGTCAGCCACTTTCAGCAATTTCGAGCCTCCCGTATTCAATAACCTGACCAGCGCGATCCGCGCCCTGGCCATGGACGCCGTGCAGAAGGCCAACTCCGGCCACCCCGGTGCGCCCATGGGCATGGCGGAGATCGCCGAGGTGCTGTGGAACCACCACCTGCGCCATAACCCGACCAATCCCCATTGGGCCAACCGCGACCGCTTCGTGCTGTCGAACGGCCACGGCTCGATGCTGATCTATGCGCTGCTGCACCTGACCGGTTACGATCTGTCGATCGACGACCTGAAAAACTTCCGCCAGTTGCACAGCAAGACGCCGGGTCACCCCGAACTCGGCTATACCCCTGGGGTTGAAACCACCACCGGACCTCTCGGCCAGGGCATCACCAACGCCGTCGGCATGGCGATGGCCGAGAAGCTGCTGGCCGCCGAGTTCAACCAGCCGGGCCACGAAATCGTCGACCACCGCACCTGGGTGTTCCTCGGCGACGGCTGCCTGATGGAAGGCATCTCGCACGAAGCTTGCGCGCTGGCCGGCACCTGGGGCCTCGGCAAGCTGACCGCCTTCTGGGACGATAACGGAATCTCCATCGACGGCCACGTCGAGGGCTGGTTCACCGATGACACGCCCAAGCGTTTCGAGGCCTATGGCTGGCACGTCGTGCCGAACGTCAATGGCCATGACCCCGAGGCGCTGCACGCCGCCATCGAAGCGGCCAAGGCCGTCACGGACAAACCGTCGCTGATCTGCTGCAAGACTGTCATCGGCCTGGGCTCGCCCAACAAGGCCGGCACCCACGACGTGCATGGCGCGCCGCTGGGCGATGCCGAGATCGCCGCTGCCCGCCAGCGCCTCGGCTGGAACTTCGGCCCGTTTGAAATTCCGCAGGAAGTATACGAGGCCTGGGATGCCAAAAAGAAAGGTGCCGAACTCGAAAGCAGATGGAACCAGAAGTTCGAGCACTACGCTAAAGCTTTTCCCGTTGAGGCTGCCGAGTTCAAGCGTCGCATGACCAGCCAGTTGCCCGCCCAATGGGCCGAGTTTGCCGCCAAGGCTATCGCTGCGGCCAACGAGAAGGCCGAGACCGTGGCCACCCGCAAGGCTTCGCAACTGGCCATCAACGCGCTGGCGCCGGCCCTGCCCGAGTTCCTCGGCGGTTCGGCCGACCTGACCGGTTCCAACCTGACCAACTGGACGGGTTGCAAGCACGTCTCCGGCAAGTCCACCGGCAACTACATCTCCTACGGCGTGCGCGAGTTCGGCATGGCCCACATCATGAACGGCATGGCGCTGCACGGCGGCTTGCTACCTTTCGGCGGCACCTTCCTGATGTTTTCCGAATACGCCCGCAATGCCCTGCGCATGTCGGCGCTGATGAAGCAACGGGTGATCTATGTGTTCACGCACGATTCCATCGGCCTCGGCGAGGATGGCCCGACTCACCAGCCGGTGGAGCAAATCGCCACGCTGCGGCTGATCCCCAACATGGATGTCTGGCGTCCCTGCGATACCGTGGAAACCATGGTGGCCTGGACGTCTGCGGTCGAGCGGCTGAATGGCCCGAGCTCGCTGGCCCTGTCGCGCCAGAACCTGCCGTTCGTCAAACGCGATGCCGCGACGATCAAGGCGATCAAGAAAGGTGGCTACGTGCTTTCAAAAGTCGGCGCTGGCGGGACGGCAAAAGCCGTCATTATCGCCACCGGCTCCGAAGTCGATCTGGCACTCAAGGCGCAGGCCGTGCTGGCTGAAAAGGGTGTTGGCGTCAGCGTGGTGTCAATGCCTTCCACCAACGTCTTCGACCGCCAGTCGCAGGAGTACCGGGACAGCGTATTGCCCAGAGGTTTGCCGCGCATCGTCGTCGAGGCCGGCGTCACGGGTGGCTGGTGGAAGTATGTCGGTGGTGCGGGTGCCGTCATCGGCCTCGACCGCTTCGGCGAGTCGGCCCCGGCCGGCCTGCTGTTCAAGGAATTCGGTTTCACGACGGAAAATGTCGTGAATACCGTCGAATCACTCATCTAATCGCCATCAGGAGAAATAGACATGACCATCAAAGTCGGTATCAACGGTTTTGGCCGCATCGGCCGCATGACCTTCCGTGCCATCGCCAAGGATTTCCCCGAACTCGAAGTGGTCGCCATCAACGACCTGCTCGAACCCGATTACCTGGCCTACATGCTCAAGTACGACTCCGTGCATGGCCGCTTCAATGGCGATATTGCTATCGATGGCAGCAACCTGATCGTCAAGGGCAAGACCATCCGCCTGACGGCCGAGAAGGATCCGGCCAACCTGAAGTGGAACGAGGTCGGCGCCGACATCGTCATCGAGTGCACCGGCTTTTTCCTGACCAAGGACACCTGCCAGAAGCACATCGATGCGGGTGCGAAAAAGGTTGTCCAGTCCGCCCCGTCCAAGGACGACACGCCGATGTTCGTCTATGGCGTCAACCATGAGAAGTATGCCGGCGAGACCATCGTTTCGGCCGCTTCCTGCACTACCAATTGCCTGGCGCCGGTCGCCAAGGTGCTGCATGACAACTGGGGCATCAAGCGCGGCCTGATGACCACCGTGCATGCCGCCACGGCGACGCAGAAGACCGTCGATGGCCCGTCCAACAAGGACTGGCGCGGCGGTCGCGGCATCCTCGAAAACATCATCCCGTCCTCGACCGGCGCGGCCAAGGCCGTCGGCAAGGTCATTCCCGAGCTCAACAAGAAGCTGACCGGCATGGCCTTCCGCGTGCCGACCTCCGATGTGTCGGTCGTCGACCTGACCGTGGAACTCAACAACCCGGCCGAATACAAGGATATCTGCGCGGCGATGAAGGCGGCTTCCGAAGGCGCCATGAAGGGCGTGCTGGGCTACACCGAAGAAAAAGTGGTGTCCACCGACTTCGTCGGCCACACCGCGCCGTCGACCTTCGATGCCGAAGCCGGCATCGCGCTCGACAGTACCTTCGTCAAGGTGGTGGCCTGGTACGACAACGAGTACGGCTACACCTGCAACATGCTGCGCTTCGTCAAACACGTCGCGCAATAAGCCTGATCAGGAGACAGACCATGCCTAACTTCATCCGCATGACCGACCTTGATCTCGCGGGCAAGCGCGTGTTCATTCGCGCCGACCTCAATGTGCCGGTGAAGGATGGCAAGGTCACCTCCGACGCCCGCATCACCGCTTCGATGCCGACCATCGAGCACGCGCTGAAGGCGGGCGCGAAAGTCATGGTCACTTCGCACCTGGGGCGGCCCACCGAAGGCGAATGGGCGGCGGAGAACTCCCTCCAGCCCGTTGCCGACGTGATGTCCGCCAAGCTTGGTCAGCCGGTGCGCGTCATCCGCGACTGGGTTGACGGCGGTTTCGAGGTGGCGGCCGGCGAAGTGGTGCTGCTGGAAAACTGCCGCATCAACAAGGGCGAAAAAAAGAACGTCGAGGAAACAGCCAGGAATTACGCGGCGCTGTGCGACATCTTTGTCATGGATGCCTTCGGCACGGCCCACCGCGCCGAGGCATCCACCTACGGCATCGCCCAGTTTGCCCCGGTCGCCTGTGCCGGCATGCTGGTGAGCGAAGAACTCGAAGCCCTGCACCAGGCGCTGGCCAACCCGGCCCGCCCGATGGTCGCCATCGTCGGCGGTTCCAAGGTGTCCACCAAGCTGACGGTGCTGGAAGCTCTCTCCGAGAGATGCGAACAACTGGTGGTCGGTGGCGGCATCGCCAACACCTTCCTGAAAGCCACCGGCAAGAACGTCGGCAAGTCGCTGTGCGAGGATGATCTGGTGCCGACCGCGCAGGCGCTGATGACCAAGATGACCGCGCGCGGTGCCACCATTCCGATCGCCGTTGACGTGGTGTGCGGCAAGAAGTTCGACGCCGCTGAACCGGCGGTGCTGAAGGATGCCGCTGACGTTGCCGACGACGACATGATCTTCGATATCGGTCCCCGGAGTGCCCAGGAACTGGCCAACATCATCATGCAGGCGGGTACCGTGGTGTGGAACGGGCCGGTCGGCGTGTTCGAGTTCGACCAGTTCGGCGCCGGCACCAAAACCATCGCGATGGCCATCGCCAACACCAAGGCCTTCACGCTCGCGGGCGGTGGCGACACCATCGCCGCGATCCAGAAGTACGACATTTACGACAAGGTGTCCTACATCTCCACCGCCGGCGGTGCGTTCCTTGAATACCTGGAAGGCAAGACGCTGCCGGCCGTGGATATTCTGGAAAAGCGTGCCCAGGGCTGACATGAGACCGGGTTGTAACTGAAGTGGCGCGATCGATCCCGATGTTGCGGACTACCAAGATCGTCGCCACCCTCGGTCCGGCGACATCGGACGCCGACACCATTGGCAGGCTGGTCGCCGCCGGCACCGATGTGGTGCGCCTGAACTTCTCCCACGGTACGCCGGACGACCACAAGAAGCGCATCGAGATCCTCCAGGAAGCCATGCGTACCCACGGGCGCACGGTAGCGATGATGGCCGACCTGCAGGGGCCGAAGATTCGCGTCGGCAAGTTCGCCGGCAGCAAGATCGTGCTCAAGCCCGGCCAGGCCTTCATCCTCGATACCGCCTGTACCCTAGGCGATTCCGGCCGCGTCGGTCTCGACTATCCGGAACTGATCGACGATGTCGTGCCGGGGGATACGCTGCTGCTCGATGACGGCCGCGTCGTCATGGATGTCGAGCGCATCGAGGACGGCGAGATCCATTGCATCGTCCGCCTGGGCACCGAACTTTCGAACAACAAGGGCATCAACAAGCAGGGAGGTGGCCTCTCCGCGCCGGCCCTGACGCCGAAGGACATCGAGGACATCCAGACCGCGGCCGAGTTGCAGGTGGATTATGTGGCCGTGTCCTTCCCCAAGACGGGCGGCGACCTGCGCCTGGCGCGGAAGCTCTTGCACAAGGCCGGTTCGAATGCCCTGATCGTCGCCAAGATCGAGCGCTGCGAGGCGGTTGAAAACCTCGCGGACATCCTGCATGCCTGCGATGGTGTGATGGTGGCGCGTGGCGACCTGGCGGTCGAAGTCGGTGATGCCGCCGTGCCCGCCCTGCAAAAAAAGATCATCCGCATGGCGCGGGAACACAACAAGTTTGCCATCACCGCCACGCAGATGATGGAGTCGATGATTTACTCGCCGGTGCCGACCCGCGCCGAAGTCTCGGATGTCGCCAATGCCGTGCTCGATGGCACCGATGCGGTGATGCTCTCGGCGGAAACCGCCGCCGGTGACTACCCGGTCGAGACCGTGCTGGCGATGGCGCGCATCTGCCACGAGGCGGAAAAATCGATGGACCCCGCCGCGCTGGACCGCCATTTTCTCGACCGCGTGTTCACCCGTATCGACCAGTCGGTGGCCATGGCCGCGTTGTTCACTGCGCATCACCTCAAGATCACGGCCATCGTCACGCTCACCCAATCCGGTTCGACCGCCTTGTGGATTTCGCGTCTCGATGTCGGTGTGCCGATCTTTGCCCTGACCCCCGACAGCCACACGCGTTTCAAGGTCAGTGCTTATCGCGGCGTTTATCCCCTGATGTTGCGTTATACCGGCCACGACCGCGATGAAATGTTGTTCGAAGCCGAGGAGGAACTGATCCGTTCCGGCGCCGTCGAAATCGGTGACCTGATCGTCATCACCTTCGGCGAACCGATCGGCCAGTCCGGCGGTACCAATACCCTGAAGCTCGTCCGGGTCGGCGAACATCGACCTGCCTGAATCACTTACCAGTCATAGGAGAACAAAATGCCACTCGTATCCATGCGCCAACTGCTGGACCATGCCGCCGAAAACGGTTACGGCCTGCCCGCCTTCAACGTCAATAACCTCGAACAGATCCAGGCCATCATGGAAGCCGCCGAGGAAACCAACAGCCCGGTGATCATGCAAGGCTCGGCCGGCGCCCGCAAGTATGCCGGCGAGGCCTACCTGCGCCACCTGATCGAGGCGGCCATCGAGACCCATCCCGACCTGCCGATCGTCATGCACCAGGATCATGGCGCCAGCCCGTCGGTGTGCATCCAGTCGATGCGTTCCGGCTTCTCCAGCGTGATGATGGACGGCTCGTTGCTGGAAGACGCCAAGACCCCTTCGACCTTCGAGTACAACGCCAAGACCACCCGGCTGGTAGCCGACATCGCCCACGCCATCGGCGTCTCGGTGGAAGGTGAATTGGGCTGCCTCGGCTCGCTCGAATCGGGCATGGGCGAGAAGGAAGACGGCCACGGCGCCGAAGGCAAGCTGTCGCACGACCAGTTGCTGACCGATCCCAACGAAGCGGCCGAGTTCGTCAAGGCGACCGGCGTCGACGCGCTGGCCATCGCCATCGGCACCAGCCACGGCGCCTACAAGTTCACCCGGCCGCCCACGGGCGCGGTGCTGCGGATCGACCGCATCAAGGAAATCAACGCGCGCATTCCCAACACCCACCTAGTGATGCACGGTTCCTCCAGCGTGCCGCAGGACTGGCTGAAGATCATCAACGAGAACGGCGGCGAAATGGGCGCCACCTACGGCGTGCCGGTCGAGGAAATCGTCGAGGGCATCAAGCATGGCGTGCGCAAGATCAACATCGACACCGACCTGCGCATGGCCTCCACCGGCGCCATCCGCCTGTATTTCAACAAGGACAAGAAGAACTTCGATCCGCGCAAGTACCTCGCCGAAACGCGCAAGGCGATGAAGGCGATCTGCGTGGCGCGTTACGAAGCCTTCGGCTGCGCCGGCATGGCCAGCAAGATCAAGCCGATCAGCCTCGAAGCGATGGCCACCCGCTACAAGAAGGGCGAACTGGACGCGATCATCAAGTAAGCATCGCCCGCTGCAATGAAAGGGGCCGCTCCGTGCGGCCCTGTTTGTTCTAATGGCCGATTCGCGATGAGAGGATGCCGGCATGGATAGCCGCAAGGTGCTCTACGCGCAGGCGATGGGCATCATGGTCGTGCTGTGCCTGATCTGGGGCCTGCAGCAGTTGGTGCTCAAGGCGGCGGATGTGTCGCCACTGATGCAGATTGCCCTGCGTACCGGTATCGCCGCCGTGCTGGTTGGCCTGCTGATGCTGCGCCAGGGGCCAGCGCATCCGCTTCGCCGACGGCACCTGGCGGCCCGGCTTGCTGGTCGGCGAGGGCCTGCGCTTCACCTCGGCCTCGCACATGGTGGTATTTCTCTACACTGCGCCGATCTTCGTCGCCCTCGGCCTGCACTGGAAACTGTCGGCCGAGCGCCTCGCCGTCATTCAATGGATGGGCGTGGCGCTGGCCTTCGGCGGCATCGTCATCACCTTCTTCGGCTGCGGGCAAACGACTGGCGCGGGAGCCGGCCACCAAGACGCTGCTGTATCAACTCGTCGTCGGCTTCGTGTTGCTGATGCTGGCCGCCGTCGTTCTCGGCCAGACCGGCTTCAAGCCCACCCCGCTGGCCTGGGGCAGAATACGAGACAACCTGCCGACCGCTTCTGACCCGAGTTTGACACTTTTGAGGCACATATTTCACTGACACTCAGCAACG
>JACDZJ010000412.1_pt1 | contig 12272 bp, 12 predicted proteins | sample 7365721 | NCBI WGS metagenome assembly JACDZJ01 (sample SAMN15143480, study PRJNA637477) | pond metagenome | biome: freshwater wetland ecosystem [ENVO:00000243]; feature: pond [ENVO:00000033]; material: pond water [ENVO:00002228]; isolation source: pond water containing pink berries ... | reverse complement strand
GCAAAGTAACTAATTTTATTTCAATTAATTACAACTTATATAATGTCTAATGAATCACAATGAATTAATTACTGCATTGTCCAACAAAATGAATGTACCTAAATCCGTAGTTGCTAATTTGTTGGAAACTACTGTATCAGTTTTTGTAGAACAATTGGTTGAAGATAAGACAATTGGATTTCAAAGTTTTGGAAATTTTGAAGTTCGGAAAAAGGAAGAACGTCTTTCCGTGCATCCTAATACGCAAATTCGTACCCTGATACCACCCAAATTGGTGGTGAATTTTAAGCAAAGTAATATTTTGAAGGATAAACTCAAAGACTTGCCGCATCATGAATAAGGAAAAAATTTCTTCGCAAGATATTATTGACTTATTGGCTTCGAAAGCTTCGGTGAGTAAACGTGCTTCGGAAGAATTTCTGAAAGTTTTAATCGCTTCGATTGAAGATGCTTTGTTAGCAAGTGATATAGTAAAAATTAAAAATTTTGGTACTTTTAAACTTCATTGGAACGAAGCTCGTAAAAGTGTAAATGTGCAAACGGGCGAAGAAATTATTCTAGCAGGTTATCATAAGGTTGTATTTGTACCCGATACAACATTAAAAGATGTTATAAATGAACCTTTTGCGCATTTGGATGCGGTTGAATTGGATATAGATAAAAATGTAATAGCAACTGGGAATAATGAGAATGCAACTGTTGATCCGCTCAGGATATTTGCAGAACAAGCATCAGAAATTAAGAACCTACTATCCGAAATTCAGGCATTATCGCCCACTAGAAAGGTGGATATTGCTGAAAAAGAAGTAGATAAACCAATACAGAATAATCAAAAACCTGCAGATGTTGAAGCTCAGGCGGAGTTAAAAATTAAAGAACATGAACAAGTTGAAATTCCAAAGGAAATTGAACAAGATAATGAAAATGAGATCATAAACGACTATAAAAGATCACCAAAACTAACAGAAACTTCAATAGAGGAAAATTCCAAATCAGAAATTTTATCAAAGGAAAAAAAAACCAAAAAACAGAGATGGCGATTGTTGACAATTATTATTATGTTTTTATTTATTAGTGGAAGTGTAGGTCTTTACTATTTTTATCGACCTGCTAACGAGATGGTTGAAACAACTATCGATACTTGTAAAATTGGTTTCAAAAATTTAGAAGACAATGCTTCATTTTCGGAAATGCTTCATAATTTTACAAAATGGTTAACTCCTAATCCAAAAACTATTCCAGTTTCTGAGACTGTTGTAATTCCAAAAAATACAGATTCGATTGTAATAGAAACTGATGTACAGGCAGTTGACAGTTTACAGTTACTATTCGATACTCCTAGGGTTTATAAAGTTTTTGTTGCTTCGGAACGTATAAAAGTTGGTAGCAGATTAGCATTAATGGCAAAACGATATTATGGAACTTCTGATTTTTGGGTTTATATTTACGAAGCCAACAATGCTAAGATTCTAAATCCGGATAAAATCGCAGTTGGAACTTTAATTCATATTCCAAAACTGGATTCCCGATTAATAGACGCAACAAACCCGAGATGTATAAAAAAAGCGCTTGAGTTACATGAATTATACGTAAAACCAACGAAATCGGATTCGTGATTTTTTTTTAAAATGTTCAACACTGTAAAAGTTCTGCATTTATTAACAAATACAGAACATTTTTTAGTTCAAAAATGTATAAATTAATAGTATTAATTTGACTTTATAGGCATCAATCCTTAATAATCTAAATTCAGGTTAATAGATATTAAATCAAAGGTTTAACATATCATTTTACACTATATTTGCTCAACAATAAATCAGGATAACTAACACAATAAAAATATGATTCAATCAGTTGATATTAGGGAACTTAATGAACGCATCGAAAGGAAAAGTTCTTTTGTAGATGCACTAACAATGGGAATGGACAAAGTAATTGTCGGACAAAAACATTTGGTAGAGTCTTTATTAATCGGGTTACTTTCCGATGGACATATTTTGCTCGAAGGTGTTCCGGGTTTGGCTAAAACTTTAGCAATTAAAACTTTATCAGATTTAATTAAAGCTGAATTCAGCCGAATTCAATTTACACCTGACTTATTGCCTGCCGATGTTATTGGAACAATGATTTATAGTCAGAAAAAAGAAGAATTCAGCATTAGAAAAGGACCAATTTTTGCGAATTTAATTTTGGCCGATGAAATTAACCGAGCACCAGCAAAGGTACAAAGTGCTTTATTGGAAGCCATGCAGGAACGTCAGGTTACAATCGGGCAAAGTACATACAAGTTGGAAGAACCATTTTTGGTATTGGCAACTCAAAATCCTATTGAACAAGAAGGAACTTATCCACTGCCAGAAGCACAAGTGGATCGTTTTATGTTGAAAGTAATTATCAATTATCCCAATAAAGAAGAAGAAAAATTGATTATACGTCAAAATTTATTAAAAGATAAGCCGGTAGTTCTTCCATTATTAACTCCTAAAGATATTATTGAAGCACGGGATGTGGTTCGTCAGGTATATATCGATGAGAAAATTGAAAGATATATTGTTGATATTGTATTTGCTACAAGGTTTCCTCAAGATTATGGTTTGGATGCATTAAAAGAAATGATATCATTCGGTGCATCGCCTCGTGCCTCAATTAATTTAGCATTAGCAGCTCGTGCGTATGCTTTTATCAAGCGCAGAGGTTATGTTATCCCCGAAGATGTACGTGCAGTTTGTTATGATGTTATGCGTCACCGAATTGGATTAAGCTACGAAGCCGAAGCAAATAATATGACTTCAGACGAAATAATTACTGAAATTTTGAATACAATTGAAGTACCTTAATCAATTAACAATTGATAATTAATAATTGAAAAATAGGAGTTGTGGAAACAAGTGAATTATTAAAAAAAGTACGGAAAATAGAGATAAAAACGCGTGGTTTATCTAAAAATATATTTGCCGGTGAATATCACTCAGCGTTTAAAGGACGAGGAATGACTTTTTCGGAAGTGCGTGAATATCAGTACGGTGACGAAATCAGATCAATTGATTGGAACGTAACTGCACGTTTTGGACATCCTTATATAAAGGTTTTTGAAGAAGAACGTGAGTTGACAGTGGTTTTGATGATCGACGTATCAGGTAGTCGTGAATTTGGAACGGTTACCCAAATGAAAAAAGACATTTTTACCGAGGTGGCAGCTACACTGGCTTTTTCCACAATTCAGAATAACGATAAAATTGGAGTTATTTTCTTTTCAGACAAAATTGAAAAGTTTATACCTCCCAAAAAAGGGAAAAAGCATGTTTTGTTTATTATTAGAGAACTTCTTGATTTTAAACCCGAAAGTACCAAAACTGACATTGCTGGCGCCTTACGTTATTTTACCAATGCCATCAAAAAGAGTTCTACAGCATTTATCATTTCTGATTTTATTGACACAAATTTTGAAAAGGAATTGACAATCGCCAATCGTAAACACGATGTGGTGGCTTTGCAAGTATTTGATATTCGCGAAACTGAGTTACCAAATGTTGGTTTAGTGAAATTAAAGGATGCTGAAACAGGTGAAAGAATTTGGGTGGATACTTCCAGTAAACGGTTGCGTACCACTTACAAACATGCCTGGGGCGAAAGTCAATTGGTTTTGCAAAAGGCTTTTACAAAATCGGGTGTTGATTTTGTTTCAATGAGTACATCCGAAGATTATGTGAGAGCATTGATGAAATTGTTTAAAATGAGAGCCTAAATAATAATTGACAATTGAAAATTAGTATGAGAAATTTTTTTTTATTGTTTATATGTATTAACTTTTTTGCGCATTCAGATTTGTTAGCTCAGAAAATCACTGTTAATGCACATCTTGATTCCACAGTTCTTTGGATAGGTGATCAGGCTCATTTGACATTTGAGGTTTCGCAACAACCAAAACAAAAAGTGAGTATGCCCATTTTCTCAGACACAATTGTTGGTGGGCTCGATTTGGTAGAACAGTTAATAACTGATACAATTATTTCACCCAATGGGCATATTGTGGTTTCACAACATTATGTAGTTACTGCGTTTCAGGATACACTCTTATATATTCCGCCTTTTCCATTTGTTTCAAATGGTGATACTGTTTGGTCAAAATCTCTTTCGTTGAAAATTGTTCAACCTTTTAAAATTGACACAGCCTCAAATTCAATATCCGATATAAAATCTGTTTTTAAACCAAAATTTGATTTGCTTGGTTTGTTAAAAATCCTATTTTTTATAATGCTAATCATTGCATTTTTGATTTTAGGATATTTATTAATCAGAAAATATTGGCTAAAAAAGTCAATCTTTGAATCAACTCCATTACCTGTTTTGCCTTCCTATGTGATAGCATTGAATCAGTTGGACAGAATTAAGAGTGAAAAATTGTGGCAGCAGGGTCGTTTGAAAGAATATCATACCGATTTGACAGATGTGATTCGTATTTATATTGAAAATGTATTCAATATTAATAGTATGGAAATGACTTCTGACGAAATTCTGGATCATTTATCTGATTTGCATAAACAGGAAAAAACAGCTTATATCGGTTTGAAACAAATTTTGCAATTGGCTGATTTGGTGAAATTTGCGAAATGGAATCCAAACTTAGAGGAGCATGAATTAAGTTTACGAAATGCTTATCTGTTTATAAATCTGACCAAAGTAGAAGAATCAAAACCTTTGGAAGAAACTACAGAGAAAGAATCAAAAGAGAATGAAACAAATAAACCATTACCAATTAATTAACTATAAGCGATGACTTTTCATAACCCGGAATATTTGTTTTTACTTTTGTTGCTGATCCCCATCGTGTTTTGGTATTTAAAAGAAATGCACAAATCGGAAGCAAGTTTGCAGATTTCTACACATCAAAACGTGGTAAAATTTCCGAAAAGTAAAAAATTAAAACTACGCCATGTTCCTTTTATATTGCGTACTTTAGCTATTGCATCCATAATTTTAGCACTGGCTCGTCCTCAGGCTTCAAATAGCTGGCGAACCAAAAGTACAGAAGGAATAGACATTATGATGGCGTTGGATATTTCAGGAACTATGATAGCTGAAGACTTGAAACCGAATCGTATCGAAGCTGCTAAAGCTGTGGCAACTGAATTTATTCTTTCACGTCCCGACGATAATATCGGTTTGGTTGTTTTTGCCGGCGAAAGTTTTACCCAATGCCCTTTGACTAGCGATCATGCAGTGTTAATTAATTTATTTAATGCAGTTAAATTTGGATTGATTGAAGATGGAACAGCCATTGGTTTAGGTTTGGCAAATGCAGTAAACAGAATTAAAGACAGTAAGGCAAAATCGAAAGTAATTATTTTATTGACCGATGGATCTAATAATCGAGGTGATATAGCACCTATTACAGCAGCAGAAATTGCTAAAACTTTCGGTATAAGAATTTACACCATTGGCGTTGGATCACATGGTATAGTAAATATTCCAGTTCCTACTCCATTGGGAATTCAGTACCAGCAAATGCAGTCAGAATTCGATGAAAAGTCGCTACAAGAAATTGCCGGTATAACCGGTGGAAAGTATTTCAGAGCAACCGATAATTCAAAACTCCGTCGTATTTATCAAGAAATTGACCAACTGGAAAAGACAAAAATCAGTGTACGACAATATAATAAGAAAAATGAACAGTTTTTCATGTTTAGTTTGTTTGCTTTTCTTTTCTTGATTTCAGAGGTTTTATTACGAAACACTTTATTAAGAAGAATACCTTAATAACATGTTCATTTGCTTACAAACCTTATTTCTTAACGATGAATTGATGAAAAATTAATAATAGTTGGTTTTTTTCAAAGTTAAATACCAAACTTTTTAACAGTAGATTAAAGTTATGTTTCGATTTGCACATACCGAATATTTATTTCTACTCCTTTTAATTCCTCTATTAATAGGTGTATTCATTTATACTGGCATTCTAAAACGCCGAAATTTAAATCAATTTGGAAACTCTGACTTATTGGCTCAATTGATGCCCAATGTTTCTTATGTTCGTCCAACTGTAAAATTTTATATGCAATTAGCAGTTATAATATTACTAATAATTGTGTTGGCTCAACCTCAATTTGGAACAAAAGTTGAAAATGTTAAACGTCAGGGAATTGAAGTAATGATTGCGTTGGATGTTTCAAATTCAATGTTGGCACAGGATGTTCAACCCAGTCGATTGGACAAAGCCAAACAGGTATTATCAAAACTGGTAGATGGAATGACTAACGATAAAATTGGTTTGGTAGTTTTTGCGGGGGATGCTTATACTCAATTACCGATTACAGTTGACTACGTTTCAGCTAAAATGTTTCTTTCTTCCATTTCAACTCAATTAGTTCCTCGTCAGGGAACTGCTATTGGCAGTGCCATCGATTTGTGTATCAAATCTTTTGGAACAAAAAGTGAAGCCGGAAGAGCAATAATTGTGATTACTGATGGAGAAAACCACGAAGACGATGCCATAGGAGCTGCTAAACTTGCGGCAGAAAATGATATTGCTGTTCACGTTATTGGAATGGGAAAGCCCGATGGAGCACCTATTCCTGTACCCGGCACTATGAGTTTCTGGAAAGATAAAGATGGAAATGTTGTAGTTTCAAAATTAAACGAAGAAATGTGTAAAAGTATTTCTTCGGCAGGAAAAGGGGTGTACGTGCGTGCCGACAACAGCAATAGTGCTTTTCGTGTTATCAATAAAGAACTAGATAGCTTGGCAAAGTCGGACATAAAGACAAGTGTTTTTTCTGTTTACAATGAACAATTTCAATCATTTACCATGTTGGCATTACTGATTTTGATAATTGATTTTTTTGTATTTGAACGAAAAAACAAACGACTGAATAAATTTAAAATTTTCGATTTAAAAGATAAAATTACAAGGAATTGATCACTCGGTTTTGCCGAATGTACTAAGTTCTTCAAAATTACATTTCAAAACAATGAAAAGAATAGGATATATATTTTTAATGTGTACTATCACGTTTACAGCCTTTTCACAAAAGGAAAGTGCTGATGTACGCACAGGAAATAAACTCTATAAATCGGGGAAATTCACCGAAGCAGAAATTGCTTACCGAAAAGGACTTCAAAAGAACCAAAAATCTTTTGAGGCAAATTATAATTTGGGAAATGCCCTTTACAAACAAAAAAAATTCATTGAAGCCTTGGAGCAATACAACAATTCTCTGGCATTGCAACCCAAGGAAAAGGAAAAAATTGCTGCTGCCTATCATAATACAGGCAATGCTTTACTTTCAGACAAAAAAATAGAAGAAAGTATTAGCGCTTACAAGAAAGCCTTAAAAAACAGTCCTAAAGACGATGAAACCCGTTATAATTTGGCATATGCACAAGCAATGCTGAAAAAACAACAGCAAGATAAGAATAAAGATAAAAACAAAGACAAGGATAAAGATAAGAAAAAGGACGATAAGCAAAATCAAGATCAGAAACAACCTGATCAGAAACCAAAGGAACAACCTCAAAAGCAACAACAGCTACAACCTCAAATGTCGAAACAGAATGCTCAACAAATTCTGGATGCATTACAGCAAGATGAAAAAAATGCCCAGGATAAGGCAAAAAAACAACAAGTGAGAGGTACAAAAAAGGCAGACAAAGATTGGTAGTAAATATTGATTTTTTTTGAATTTAGAATTTGTTTATTTGACTAAAAGAAATTAGAATAGATTATGAAACGCAAATTGATTTTTATATCATTTATATTGCTTAGTACCTGGATAGTACGGGCAGACGAACCTGTGCGTTTTACAGCATCGGCACCACCAACTGTTATTCTGGATAAGCCATTCCAGTTGGTATATTCGGTTAATGCAACTTGCAAGGATTTACGAGTGCCCGAAATAAATAATTTTGATATACTTGCCGGTCCATTTGAATCGCACAGTTCCAGCATTCAGTTTGTGAACGGTAGGCAATCTTCATCGGTCTCGGTTTCATATACATATACACTTCAGGCTCAGAAAACCGGAACTTTTACCATTGCTTCGGCAAGTATCATGGTCGACAACAAGAAAATAACTTCTAATGGTTTGTCTATTAAAGTTCTACCTGCTGATGCTAATGCTTCTAAATCGCAAGGTGGCGGACAATCAGGATCATCTTCAGGTACTCAAGCTATTTCGAATGATAACATCTTTATTCGGACAAGTGTTTCCAATACCAATGTTTATGAACAAGAAGCCATTTTGGTCACCTATAAACTTTATACACTGGCAGATGTGATACAATGTTCCAACAAAAAAATGCCAGATTTCAATGGCTTTATGAAACAAGAAATAGAACAAACACAAAACAAGCAGTTCTCATATGAAAATTATAATGGCAAGAATTATGGAACTGTTGTTTTATATCAAGTGTTGATTTATCCACAACATGCAGGCGTTATCGAAATTGATAAGGGAAATTTTGAGGCGGTTATACGTGTAAAAAACAGAACAACTGCCCGAAGTATTTTCGATGATTTTTTTGATTCCTATACAAATGTTTCTAAAAATATTGTGGCACCGGGTTCAAGAATTACTGTGAATGCTTTACCTTCAAATAAACCGACTTCATTTAACGGAACTGTTGGAAGATTCTCCATTAACTCAAGTATTACGTCTTCGCAAATTAAAGCTAATGATGCGGTAACTTTAAAGATAAATATTGCAGGGACAGGTAATATGAAACTTATTAAAAATCCGACTATAAAATTCCCGGATGGTTTTGAACTATATGACCCTAAGGTAAGTAATAATTTCAAAACTACAACTTCGGGTGTTTCAGGTTCAAAAACCATTGAATATCTTTTTATACCACGACATTCTGGTGATTTTGAAATACCATCGGCCGAATTTTCATATTTCGATGTTCAGACTAAAGCTTATAAAACTTTACGTACACCGGTTTACAAATTACAGGTACTTAAAGGCGAAGGTGGCGAAAATCCAACTGTAGTAGGTGGATATATCGACAAAGAAGAAGTAAAACAGTTGGGAAAAGATATACGTTACATTCAAACTGAAAAATTCAATTTGATAAAAGAAGAAGAACCGCTGTTTGGAACAATTACATGTTGGTTGATGTATTTATTTCCATTGCTCATTTCTTTAATCATATTCGGTTTCTTCCGCAAGCAAACCAAAGAAAATGCAAACATCAATTTTGTAAAAAATAAAAAAGCAAACAGGGTGGCTCAAAAACGATTGAAATTAGCCCAAAAACTCTTGAATGAAGGAAATAAAGAAAAGTTTTATGAAGAAGTTTTGAAAGCTGTTTGGACTTATTTGGCCGACAAATTTTCGATACCTGTAGCTTCTCTCACCAAAGACCGTGTAGAATTGGAATTGACAAGCCGCAAAATTGATGATATTGTAATTCAACAATTCCTTCAAATCCTGAATAAATGCGAATTTGCACGTTATGCGCCAAATTCAAATCAGCAGGAAATGGGAAATTTATATGTTGATACAATTGAAGTAATCAGTCAATTGGAAGAACTTATCAAAAAATCGTAAACACATTATTCATTCAAAATATATGAAACGTTACGTTCAATTTTTTATTCTTATTTTGTGTTTAGCTCTGTCTGTTTACGCTCAAACAGGTGCTGTGAAACAAGCGAATGATTTGTATGCAAAAGGTAATTATACTGATGCTGCAAAACAATATGAGAAAATTTTATTAGATGAAGGTGTTGCACCTGAATTGTATTATAATTTAGGAAATGCATATTTCAAAGCGAATGAAATAGGTCGTTCCATTCTGAATTATGAGCGAGCTTTGCGTTTTGATCCAGGATACGATGATGCACGTTACAATTTAGAATTGGTTCAGTTGAAGGTCGTTGATAATATTGTGCAAACTCCATCTTTCTTTATAGGACGGTGGGTTGAAAATTTGATTAAATTGCTGACTTCTAATCATTGGATATTTATCAGTGTTGCCTTTTTTGTCTTTAGTTTGGTGGCTGTATTTCTGTTTATCTTTGGACCTTCGCACCGGACACGAAAGAATTCATTTTATTTTGGAACTGTTTTAATTGCCATTAGTTTAATTACTCTGGTTTTCTCAGGTGTCAGAAAAGAGCAAATGATGAAACATAACGAAGCCATTGTTATGTCGGGTGTAATAACCGCCAAAAGCTCTCCCGATAAAAGTGGTACTGATTTATTTCAATTGCACGAAGGTACTAAAGTTTCAATAAAAAGCACTTTAGGAAACTGGGTTGAAATTAAGTTAAGTAATGGAAATGTTGGTTGGGTGGAAATTATTCAGTTAGAGAAAATTTAAATTTTCTTATCTATTTTAACATTCAACTTCCTCAAACTCTTTAACCTTTTAATCCATGAATATATTTACACTTTTTAATCATTGGGATACAAATATTTTCTTGATGCTAAATGGAACGCATGCACCATTTTTTGATGGATTTATGTATGCGGTTAGTGCTAAATTAATTTGGATTCCACTTTATATTGCGGTTTTGTATGTGATTTTAAAACGTTGGAATAGAGAAGCATTTTGGGTAATTTTAGCGTTGGTTCTATGTATTGTAATAGCCGACCAAATTTCTTCGGGAATCATTAAAAACATGGTACAACGATTACGTCCTTCACATGCCAGTGATTTAAAAGGGATGGTTCATTTGGTAAATGGATATGAAGGTGGTTTTTTTGGTTTCGTTTCGTCACACGCAGCGAATAGTTTTGGTTTTGCATTACTTACTTCCTTACTATTCAAACAGAAAACTTATACTTATGCAATTTTTTTCTGGGCAATAATTATTGCATATTCTCGAATCTATTTAGGTGTTCACTATCCATTGGATATTCTGGGAGGAGCTATAATAGGAATAGTATCAGCTTTGATTTGCTTTATTACCATAAAAAAATTACGCCCCTCATTGCTTCAAACCGAAGATTATCATTCTGTTACAGAACAAACAAAAACGATTATTCCTCTGATTGTTCTAGGAATTAGTTTGTTAGGAGTAGTTATTTATAGTATTTCGATGCTGTAATTCGGTTTAATAATAGAATAAATCGCCAGTTTTCCGAATGGAAAATAAACTTCCAATTGAATTGCCATACAATTTTCCAAAATCAGCAGCTACGGTATATCCAATTTCAATATTGTATAGTTTTGGAAATTGCTTTTTTACTTCCAATATTAATGAAGTGTTATTTCTTCTTTTTTCATCAAGTACGCTGGAATAATTGCCGTAATTTTTACTAAACGAAGATAGAATACGATACTTATAATTAGCGATATCACCTTCTATACCAAAATGATGAACTTGTACCCGATTATTTAGGAATGTCATTGCACCGGAGGAATCGAAAGTTGGTAATGAAATAAATGGAGCTCCGATTATACGGTTATTAAATGTCCACCCCGAACGATAAATATAATTTTCGAAATAACTATCGGCACCTCCGTAAATAATCCCATCTTTATCGTGGTATGGACCTGATTGATCGGTAGTATTCAAGTATTCGTATAAAATTCCATTTACTAAAGCAAATTTTGGGTTTCGTATAGTAATACCCCAAAGTCCATCTGGAACATTCATGGTATTGGTGATAAACCTGATTGGTCCATCCTCGGAAACATTTTGCCAATATCCACTAACTTTGAAGTTTTTAATATCAATATCAAACCTTGTGCTTTGTGAAATGATGTGATTTCCAAGAGCGTTTATTTGTTCACCTATTGGAGCATCCTTTTCTCCTGATTTACCTAAAAAGATAATTAAATAATCATGCAAGTTTATTGGTTGCTTGTCAATACTTGCACTTGTACTGTATCCTCCCCATTGTGCTACATGGTCTAACCCATAATGAAAATGAATGGGACATTTTCCCCCCAATTTAACATAAGCATATTTATGATGTAGGAATACATTTTGAAAATAAGTATTGTCAGTAAAATAGCCATGAGTCAAAGCACCTTTAATTTCTAAGAATCCTTTGGTAAATGGAACTGGTGTGAAATGTTCAATACCTAAGGTGATTTTTGGCATAGGTCGTGTATTCTGAGAAAATAGTATACCACCACATGATAAGGTAGAATCTTGATTTCCAAGATGTTCTTCACGTGAACCAATTATCAAATCAAAAACTGAAAAACGAGCTTTGGCATAAAGCTCGTGAAAATACACACTGTTTTTACTTTCGTTTTTAAGTATAATAAACGACATATATAATTACGCATATAATTTGTATCTTTGCAAACCAAAA
>JACDZJ010000411.1_pt1 | contig 12279 bp, 12 predicted proteins | sample 7365721 | NCBI WGS metagenome assembly JACDZJ01 (sample SAMN15143480, study PRJNA637477) | pond metagenome | biome: freshwater wetland ecosystem [ENVO:00000243]; feature: pond [ENVO:00000033]; material: pond water [ENVO:00002228]; isolation source: pond water containing pink berries ... | reverse complement strand
CCCCCATGAATTTTCAGGATATCATCCTCGAGCTGAATCACTACTGGGCAGATCAGGGATGCGTCATTCAACAACCCTATGACATGGAAGTCGGTGCCGGCACCTTTCACCCCGCCACCCTCCTCCGATCACTGGGGCCGGAACCATGGAAAGCTGCATATCCCCAGCCATCAAGACGCCCCACCGACGGACGGTATGGCAACAACCCCAACCGCCTGCAACATTATTATCAGTATCAAGTTGTCTTGAAACCTTCTCCCATTGATGTCCAGGAACTGTACCTGCAAAGCCTGAAACGTTTTGGACTCAATCTCCTGGAACACGATATCAGATTCGTGGAGGATGACTGGGAATCTCCCACTTTAGGCGCCTGGGGATTGGGCTGGGAAGTCTGGCTGGATGGCATGGAGGTAACCCAGTTTACCTATTTTCAGCAGGCCGGCTCCATCGATCTCCACCCCATCACCGTCGAAATCACTTATGGCCTGGAGCGGCTTGCCATGTATCTGCAAGGTGTTGACAGCGTCTACGACATCGCCTGGAATGACACTGTAACCTACGGAGAGATCTTTCATCAGGCAGAGGTTGAATTTTCCACCTTTAATTTTGAAGAAGCCAATGTGGAAAGACTGATCTCATTTTTTGACATCTACGAAGAGGAAGCGCTGAAACTTGTGGAGAAACGACTTATTCTTCCAGCGTACGACTACTGCCTGAAATGCTCGCACACCTTTAATCTTCTCGATGCCCGCAAGGCAATAAGCGTTTCTGAGCGAACACGCTACATAGGAAGAATCAGGAATATTGCAAGAAAGGTGGCAGAACAGTATATTACGCAAAGGGAGGAAATGGGGTACCCGCTGATCAAAACCCACGAAGGGGCCTAACGCCCATTGTACTCCGGAGATCCTTATCCACAGAAGAAATGGCGGAAGTGCATGGGAATCGAACCCACCTGCCAGGCTATTAACCCGACACACCGGATTTGAAGTCCGGGAGGGCCACCAGTACCCTGCCCACTTCCTTAAAGCTCGTCACACCAGCATAAAACATAGTCAGTCTAATAGATATCAGCTACGAAAACAACATTTTATTAAATTTCTGCTGGAGGCAGGAAAAAATATCCTGTGGCCTAACACTGATCTGCCCTGCTGAGTCGTGACGGCAAAACCGGACAAAATTATTTGTTGCCAAGACCTTTTATTCTATTCTTCTTCATGGTTAAAAGGAACAATCAGTAATTACTCTAACCCATCAACCCAGATTAACGATTCAAGAGACAAAATCACACACCCCATGCAATGTCAAAGACTCTTTAACCAGATAAAAACATGGTATATTCATGTTCAGAACGAGACCATGGCCCCTGCCCGCATGATCAGTTTTATCGAAAATCATGCCAGCCAGTGTGACGTATGCCAAGCCGACCCTGATCTCCAAGAAGAACTCCGCAAAATAACAAAAATAATTCTTCCTGAATCCATGATCCCCAAAGCCGTTCGGTCACACCATGACTTCGCCGACGAAGAAGAGGTGGGAGAGGAAGAGATATCTGAAGAAAAAGAAGGGGAGGAAAAGGGAGAAGAGGATGATGAAGAAAATGAATTGGAGCTCTTTGACCCCGATGACGAAATTTAAACTGCATAGACTTTGGCCATTCAGAGCCCCTCAAGCATTTCCCGCTCCAAGACAATGATGCTCTTCAAAAAAACCCTCGGAACAAGCTCCCCGCTTCCCTTGAACAACCGAAAAAGTCCACAGACCGCTATATCCCGCTCTGCCTGAGCATCTCGAACATAATCACCCCGGCAGCCACCGAGCTGTTCAAAGAATCGAGGGTTCCCACCATGGGAATGGAGATCAGCACGTCACAGTGCTGACGCACCAGCGGCCTGATGCCCTGCCCTTCACTGCCGACAACCACACAGGCGGGAAGGTTGAAGTCTGTTGTATAAATGGACTGGGCCGCATCCTCCTTCACCGCCCCGAAGATCCAGGCCCCGACCTTCTTTAACTTTTCCAGAGCGGTGGCCAGATTGACCACCTGGCAGATATCAATGTGGGAGATGGCCCCGGCAGAGGCCTTGGCCGCTGTCCCGCTTAAAGGGGCGGAACGCTCTCTGGTTATCAGGACTCCGCTCATTCCAGAGGCATGGGCGGAGCGGATAATCGCCCCAAGATTATGGGGGTCCTGCATGGAGTCGAGGACAATCAGCCGAGGCCGTTCGCCTCGTAAAACCCCTGCCGAGAAATTGGCGAGCAGGGTCTCAAAGGGGAGCAGCGCCGCCTGAGTAGTCTTCGCCACCACCCCCTGATGGCGGGCCTGGGCCGCGTCAGGGCCGACCAGATGAATGGAGGTGACAAAAGAGAGCCTTATCCCTGCCCCTTTGGCCAGGGCAATAATCTCTTCCCTTTTGGCACCTTTCCGATCGGAGTGCAGAATAACCTCGCTGATCCTCTCCGGCTCCTGCTCCAGGGCCTCATGGACGGGATGCGTTCCCCAAAGCAGCCCATCCTCCATGCTGATAGTCCGACTCTGCCGCGCTTTTTCGTCCTTTCTTTCCTTCATGGCTCTCCCACGATCCTGATGGCTTCCCCGGTGGGAAGACGATGTCCCCGACTGCGCTCGGCAATGACAATGGCACGCACGGTATCAATGGCCTGTTCCAGAGTATCATTGACGACGATATAGTCATAGGCCGGCGCCTCCCGCATCTCCCTTTCGGCATTGCGCATTCTGAGACGAATGTTCTCTTCACTGTCAGTGCCCCGACCCCGAAGACGTCGCTCCAGCTCCTGCAATGATGGCGGGGCGATAAAGAGGGAGGCAGCAGAAATGGCGGCGGGAATCCTGGCCGAGGCACGAAGAATAGCTGCCCCCTGAACATCGATGTCCAGCACCACATCGACGCCGCTCGACACCTGGGCAAACACTGCCGGCCCGCTGGTTCCATAGAAATTCCCGTGAACCTCGGCCCATTCGAGGAAGGCACCCTGCTCCCGCATGGTCTCAAACTGCCCTCGACTGACGAAATAATAATCCACACCCTCCCTTTCCCCGGAACGCGGTGATCGAGTGGTGTGGGAGACCGAGAAGGCAAGACCGGGCACATCCGCCATCACCTTCTTCAGCAACGTCGTCTTCCCGGTCCCGGACGGGGCTGAGAGAATGAACAATTTCCCGGTAATCATGGTCCGTCCTGTTTTGCCGGCTTATGGGACTGCTGATATTGCTCAAGGTGATACTCCGCCTCCAGCACTGCCAGGCGCTGGCCGATGGTATCGGGCTGAACGGAAGAAAGAATCAGGTGGCTGGAGTCCATCACCAGCATGGAACGGGTTCTTCTCCCTTCGGTGGCATCAAGGAGCTTGCCCTCCTGCTTGGCCACCTCCTTCAACTTCCGCGACGGCGAAGACCCGGCGTTCAGCACCGCAATAATGCGCTCAACGACGACCGTATTCCCAAACCCCACATTTAAAAGCTTCATTCGCCAATCCTTGGAAGCAGAGGAAAAAACTGCCTCACCATCTTCAATCTACTCAATATTCTGCACCTGTTCGCGCATCTTCTCCAGTTCGCTCTTCAATTCAACCGTAAGACCGGCGATGGGGGCATCGCTGATCTTGGAGGCAAGGGTATTGACTTCACGCAGAAATTCCTGGAGCAGAAAATCCAGCTTTCTCCCCACCGCCTCCTGCTCGCCGAGGAAGGATTGCAATTGGCCCATGTGACTCTTCAGCCTGACAATCTCTTCGCTAACATCGGTTTTATCGGCAAGGATGGCCACCTCCTGACTCAATCGCTGCCCATCAAGCTGCACATTTCCCAGCAATTTTTGGAGACGCTCACCGAGGATCTGCTCGCGATGGATCAGAAGTTCGGGGATGGCCGTCTCGATGGTGTCGAGATGACGAACAAAGACCTGCAATCGGGCCAGGAGATCCCTGACCATGGCCTCCCCCTCCTGCTGACGCATGATCTCGCAAGCAACCAGGGCCTGTTCCACGGCCTCCTCCAGAAAAGGCCAGACCGCCTCAACATCCTCACCCTGCTGCTCCTGAATCAGGACTTCCGGACGAGAGGCCACAAACGCGGCATCGACACCGGCCGTTTCACCCAACTCCCTTGCAATTTCCTCCATGGCCGACTTATAGGCCCTGACCAGCTCCATATTGACCCGCATCCGCACCAGATCAGAACTGCTTCCATTGACGCTGAGGCCCAAATCAACCCGACCACGCTGATGATAGCCGCCCACCATTTTCCGCAGCCGCTCTTCAACCAGCCCGTACCCTTGAGGCAGCTTAATCTTCAAATCAAGATACCGATTATTGACACAACGCACTTCCGCCACCCACAGGCGACCGCCGGAGCTGACCTCTCCCCGGCCAAAACCGGTCATGCTTTTACAGGTCATTCTTTTCCATTTCCTTCTTCAAAAGATGTCTCAAGGGGCCATCACGATGGAGGCAGAATACCAGCTGGCTGTCTCCATCGTTCTGTCGTTCTGCTGGACAGCAGCTCCACCTTCCGTCTTCAGCCGTGGGCGCCGTCACTCCACCTCGCCATGCAGCTCTGCCATGATCTCGGCACCGTTGACCGTGGCCGTTCCAATCTTGCCCACCACGATGCCCGCCGCCACATTGGCAAGGGTGGCCGCCTCCACAAAAGAGGCTCCCGCAGCCAGCCCCAGGGCCAGCGTGGCAATGACGGTATCGCCGGCGCCGGTCACATCAAAGACCTCCCTGGCCATGGTGGGGATGGTGACAATCTCCTTTCCCCGTTCCAGCAGAGACATGCCAGCTTCACCCCTGGTAATCAGCACCGCCTCACAGGAAAACTTCTGCTGGAGAATTCCCGCGGCCTCAATCAACTCAGGCTCATCATTGATCTGCATGCCGGACATCTTCTCCGCCTCAAGATGATTGGGAGTCAGAATGGTGGCCCCGATAAACCTGGACGGCTGATCGGGCTTGGGATCCACCACCACCGGAATCCTGCGGCCCCTCTCCTGTTCCAGCAGTTTCACCCGCTCCAGGAGATGACGCATCAGGGGCTGGGAGATAACCCCCTTATAATAATCGGAGATAATCACCACGTCAAAATCCACAAGATGCTCATCAATAAAGGCAAGCATGGCGGAAATAGTCTGCTCGGCCGGAACCCCGGTCTGTTCCCGATCAAAACGAACCACCTGCTGCCCCTGGGCAACGACACGGGTCTTCACCGTGGTTGGCCTCTTCCCCTGAACCAGGCCGGAGATGGGAGCTCCCAGATCAGCCATCAGCTGTTGCAGACGGCCGCCCATTTCATCATTGCCGATCACACCGCACAAAGCCCCATGGCCACCCAGGGAATAGATATTGTGCAGGACATTGGCACCGCCACCCAGCAGCATCTCCTCGCGGGTGACGTTGACCACCGGCACCGGGGCCTCCGGGGAGATCCGGCTGACCGTCCCCCAGATAAAATGATCCACAATAATATCGCCAATCACCAGGATTCTGGCCTCAGCAAATCGCCGCACATAGTGTATCAACGGACTGTTCATTGGCTCAACTCCACTAATCGCTCGGCCATTCGCTCGGAGGCAAAGACCAGGGATTCCAAATCTAAAACAGCAAGCACGTTCCGATCAAAGAGCACCTTCACCCTGGGAGGGAAGCCCTCATCACCCTCTTCATCCCAGAAAAGCAGCATCATCGGCAGGCACGGCAACACCGCCACCTGCAAGGAAATGGTACAGGACTGCTCCTCAATATCTTCCACTACCCCGTCAATCCTGCCGACGGACTCCATAAGCAAGCCCTTCTTCCCGCAGAAATGGGCTGCAATCCGCTCTTCACAATAAACCCGCAAAGTCCGCACCTTGGAGATGGAATTGGGCAGAGATTCCATCCCCACCCACTCACCGGTGCGGGCTCCGCCGCCATAGAAGACATAATTATACAAAAGAATCTGATCGCGGGGTTCCTCGACCTTCTTGCCGTCAAAAAAAACACCGGCACGGGAGAGGGTGACATCCTGGCCAAGATAACGGAATCGTAACAGGTCTGTCACCGGGCCTGACCATACACACCCTGACTTCGAGGCAACAGAGGAAAAATCAACCTCCCGCACCTTGTCTTTCAAATGAGCCACAAGGGACTTATCCTTTTCATCAAGCAGCCCGGCAACAGCGGACAGCCCCATGGCCTCCATCCCATCTTCCGTGAACTCTTCACCAAGACCGCCTGCGTCCACATAGGGACACCGGCGCGGATTCTCACCACCCCTGGTCACCGCTGCCGCAAATGCCAGACAGGCGGCATAGCCGCATTCTCCACAATTCGTTCGTGGAGTCAATTTTATAAATTCCAGTGGTTGCACAATAGGCCATGCGAAAACGTGTTCACCTTGATCCCAGACATGCCGGCCAGCAGCAGGGAAACGGTAAGGGGAGAGTGCGCTCGATTGCCCGCAGAATCCGGAGCCTGTGATATCGATCTGCGGACGACTCCCTCTGACTTGGTGGAAAACCGGATCAACGAGAGGCAGATAAAGAAAAAATAAAAAACGATGCGAAAGGCGTCATCTTCCCTTGCATCGTTTTCTCGCACACATACAACTGTGCCAGGCTTACACCCACGAATGAAATTATTTCTTCATTGCCTGATCCAGCGCCTTGGTCAACTCCATGCTGACATCAACAGCAGGATTTGAATAGAGCACACCAACCTTGGAATCAAGAATCACCGTATACCCATTTTTCTTGCCGTAGTCCTCAACAATGGCCTGCAAGGTCTTCAAAATGGGCTCAAGCTCTTTATCCTGCAGTTGTTTGAGCTCAAAACGGGCATCCTCGGTCTTCGCCTGAAATTCACGACCTTTCTTTTGATACTCACGAACCTGGGCCTCTTTTTTCTCGGCACTCCAGGCCGAACTCTTTTTCTCAATATCCTGCTGCATGGCGGTCAAGGCATTTTCCTCGTTTTGGAATTTGCTCTTTAACTCTTTTGCCTTCGCCTCAAACATACTCTTGGCTGCCTTCCCGGAAACTGATTCAAGCAGAACCTTCTGGATATTCATCACCCCGATCTTGAGCTCTGCCGCACCGGCAACGGAGCAATTCAACCCACTCAAACTCAGTACCGCAAAAAACAACCCAACAAAAACCATCGGCCTCACAATCATTTTATTCCCCTCTTCTCTGTCTCTTCTATTTTAAGACCTCAACAAGATATCATTCCTTGTTCCCTTTACAAATCTGTGCAAATACCCACAGGACTTTTTTTACTTGACTATGACAAAATCAGCCCGCCTGTTCTGGGCCCAGGACAATTCGTCATGCCCGTACACTAAAAGCTGCTCAGCGCCAAAACTGATGGTCGTCATTCTTTCTTTGGGAACCCCCTTGCCTGCAAGATATTTCTGGGCGCTGAGGGCCCGACGCTCACCAAGGGCCATATTGTATTCCTGGGTACCACGGGGATCACAATTCCCCTCAATTCTGATCCAAACAGGCTTTGACTTGAGAAAAGCGGCGTTACCATCCATGCGGGTAATTTGATCCTGACGAATGGCCGAGGAATCAAAATCAAAAAAAAGCGGCAGCATGGGCCCGGAAGTCCTACCTTCCAAAATACCAATCGGCTCTGAGTCCAATGATTCCTTGGCCCCCATGGCAGCACTGTCCTTGCCGCCCTGTATTCCCTCATTTGTTTTGGCCTTGTCGGCACATCCGGCCAGGGTCAACATCATCAAGCCAAGTACAACCGACAACACACTCTGCATTCTGCTCATTCCAATTTTACCTTCGATATAAAAAATTTTTATATTATTGCCCCTGAAGAAAAGAGCATCATCGAACTATCTCGACTGGCGAATATACACCTCTGCAAGAAAAAATGAAACAGGTCTTTTCCATGATTTTTTGGTAAAAATGGTTTTTTCTTGATAATTTTTGTCTTCCCATCTACATATAGGCACTCATTTTCTGCAGAAAAACAGATAACTCTTTTAATGTCAAAGATCTCAAAAAGTTAAATCACAAATCAGCCATGCCAGATACACGAAACGCCATTACTGCTTCCAATATTCACTCCCTGATCTCCTCCAATCAATTTGGCACCTATTTTGGCATACGACAGAAGGTCCTTGATGACGTATGGGCTCAACTGACTCATCCGCAAGGGAACTCCGTTGCCTACATCTCCATGGAAATCGGTGCCGACCCCGATGTGTACAATCCGGTCAAACAACGACTGATCGACCTCGAACATACCAGCTCCATGGACCACAGGCTGAAAGCCTTCATCACGAAACTCTTTCAGGGCCCTGAGAAAATCCCCAATTATAGTGGCGGCCTCGGCGTACTGGCGGGAGACACCCTCAAAAGTTTCGCTGATTGCAAGATCCCGGTGGTGGCGGTCAGCCTCCTCTATCGACAGGGCTACTTTTCCCAGATCGTGGACTCAAAAATTGGTCAGATTTCCCAGGCAGTGACCTGGGAGCCTGAATCCACCCATGGACTTTATCAGTTGCATGATCCCGATAAACCCGGTCAACCATTGCAGATTGAGGCCCCCTTTTATAACGGAAGCAGTCAGCCGATAGTCATAAGGGCCAACGTCTGGATGAAAATGGAGATCAACCATTCCCTTGACTTTTTCATTCCGGAAATTCTCCTTGATTTTTCTCTGCCGGAGACGCCGGAACCATTCAGAAATGCGGCCAGGCAACTCTACAATGCGGAATCATCCATGGTCAAGGCCCTGCAGCGACGGATGCTCGGCTCCGGCATCATCCAGGCACTGCGGAAGTTGGGTTTTACTTCCAATACCTACCACCTGAATGAACAGCATGGGGTTATCGCGATTCTTCAACTAATTGTCAAAGAACTGGAAAAACTCCTCGGTCATCCTGAAATCTGTGCGGCCACTGACCAGGAGATCATGACTGCGGCTGACATCGTTTCCCACAAAACCATCTATACCATTCATACACCGGTAAAGGCCGGGCATGACCGTTTCGACAAAGCCCTCTATGCTGGAATCAGCCATAAATCCTGCCAGAGACTTCTGAATCTTCTCGCGCGCGATGAGGAAAGTCCCCACACATACAACTTTACCACCCTTGCCATGACGGTCAACAAGGCCGCCAACAGTGTCAGCAGGTTGCATCGCGATGTTACCCACAAACAGTTCCCCCAGTTTGCCGACAAGATTTCAGCCATTACCAACGGTGTTCATCATCTCACCTGGATCAGTGAGGCGCGGGCCGAGGTCTTCAATCATTTTCCCGCGTTGCACAACTGGCAGCATGACCCAGGTGTCTTTACCAACCTGCCTTCCCTGGCCAAGGACCTGAAATTCCGCAATTATCTGAATATTGCCTGGAAAAAGGATACGGACATCCTCTTTCATTTCATCAACTCCATGCTGTTGCAGCACCGCGACCAAAAATTTGAAACCTGGATTGATCCACCCAACTTCTATTCTTCCATCATCGACAGAAATAGCCGATTAAACCCGCAAATCTTCACCATCGGCTTTGCCAGACGATTTTCCACATACAAGCGCGCGGATTTGATCTTTGACAACCTCGATACCCTCTGCAACATCGTAGTCTCCAACAACTGGCCCATTAATTTTATTTTCGCCGGCAAGGCTCATCCGGCCGATGAACCAGGGAAATCCGTTATCAAACTGATTCTCGACTATCAGCAAGAACTGCACCAGAAAAGCAATGGTCTGGCGAATTTAATTTTCATCCCCAATTATGATATGAAAATCGCCAAGATGATGGTTGCCGGGGTCCACGCCTGGCTCAACAACCCGAAGCGGCCCCTGGAGGCCTCAGGAACCAGCGGAATGAAAGCAGCCATGAACGGTGTCCCCAATATATCCATTATGGACGGTTGGTGGGTTGAAGGACATCACGATGGATTGACTGGATGGAAATTCGGCCAGGAAGGATCCATTGATGAGGCCAATCTCAGCGAAAACCCGGAGACGCTGCTGTACAGCGAGGACTCGGCCTCATTTTATCAACTCCTGCCAACCATCTTGAAGGAATTCTATCAATCCCCGAATAACTCTGCCTTTCTTGACAAGGCGGTCATGAACCTCCTCCTGAATATTCCCATCTTTAATACCCATCGCATGGCGGCTGAGTATGTGGAAAAATATGAACTGCACCTCCCGGAGGAGCAGGCCCAGGAAATGCTCCGTTTCCGCAGTCTTTATAACAGCAACGCCCAAAGGACACTGACGGGAACATCCCGGGTACAGGACACCTGAGAAAGAAAGGCCGGGTGTTGGGAGCCTTGCCAGGCGGGGAGATCAACAAATGAGATCCATATGCAACAAGGCAGGGACTGTGCCATCAGACGACTCCGACAAAACAGCCCCCATGATCCATACGGACGGGAATGATGACCCCGTAGATATTTATTTTCCCTCACCAGGTGAGTTTTTTATTGGAAGAATACCCCGGATACAGTAGATTTTAGGCCTTGACCCTTCTCATAAATTTACGAAGATACTGATTCTTCTTCGCTCATGGAAAGATACCCCGGAGAATACATACATGGCAAAAGCCCATATCAGCTCCAATAACGCCACCGACAAAACCATCCGCGGTATTGATCGCAAACGAGAGCAGGAACGGCGATTTATGCTGCAAAAAGCTCGAGAAAATGCCGATGAACTGGCGGCGAAGCTGGTGCAGCGTTTAATCGACAAAGGAATCGTGGAAACAACCTCTGTCCAAAATCTCCATGACACCTTTGAAGAACAACTGAAGAAACTGTCCAACCTGGAAGAATTCGACATCCAGTTGAAGGTCGCGCCCTTGCGCACCCTGGTTCCCGACCCCAATATCATCAGTCTTTATCTCACCCAGTTTATCATTGAAGATCTGATCAACCACTCGGCGATTCAGGATATTTACGGTGAAGATCTGGACATTTACCTGGCCACCGATTCCATCTTTAAGACCCTGCGTCCCCAGTGATCCACCCAGACGCCATTCCTTCCCTCGTTTTTGCTGATCTCAAGGGCAATATCGCTGATTTTTCAGGCCTCAATATGGCCGGAATGAGTGGTGGACAATTCTTCCAACCAACTCCTGAAGACCTGATTCCCCTCCCCGAGGGCAGTGAACTCTTTGTCCTGCCTGGCCGTTTCCCCATAGGGTTTACCCCGGATACCGGCGAGGCGCTGCTCCTGGAAGAAAGCCCCTTCCATCGGGGAGCGCCCGTCCAGGCGGTGGCGGCCTTCATGTCGCCGGCCCACACCGCCATCTTCAACAGTGCCTACCAGACCCATGATGCCCATGCCCCACGCCTGCCCCTTTTCGCTTATACCGCGGTGGGCTGGCACCAGGGTCGATTCTGGGCGTCCGCGTTTCGCAGTGATCCCGACAAGCGTCAGGATTCCTGTCAATTTGACCAGGCCGTCATCAGAAGAAAGACAAAAAAAAAACTGAAGGAATTCAGCGACAACAGACTGGTTCAACATCTGGGAAAATGCTGCCTGACCTACGGCTGTCCAGCTGCCCGGAATTATTTCCTTGACCGCTGGGAGGCTCCGCTCCCCACCTCTCCCGTCTGTAACGCCCGCTGTGTCGGCTGCATCTCCCTCCAGCCCGCCGGTTCCTGCTCAGCAAGTCAGGACCGGATCCAGTTTGTCCCCACAGCCCAGGAGATTGCTGCTGTCGCCGTACCTCATCTGCAAAGGGCGGAACACGCCATTGTCAGTTTTGGCCAGGGATGTGAAGGTGAGCCCCTGTTGCAGGCCCAGACCATTGCCCAAGCCATTCGCCTTATCCGCAAAAAAACCTCCAGCGGCACCATCAATCTCAATTCCAACGCCAGTCTGCCGCAGGCCGTGGCCCTGCTGGCCGAAGCCGGACTGGACAGCCTCCGGGTCAGCCTCAACTCCGCCCAGGAGATCTATCACAGCAGATACTATCGGCCCGTCGGATTCAATCTCGAGGACGTCAAGGAATCCATTGGGGCCATGAAGCGTGACCACCGTTTTGTCTCCCTCAACTATTTTATCCAACCCGGAGTGACTGACTCTCCAGAGGAGTTTGCAGCCTTCTCGGAACTGGTGGAGACCTGCCGCCCGGATCTGATTCAATTACGAAATCTGAATATGGATCCTGAATGGTACCTGCAGACGCTTCACTTCCAGCCATCACAAAAACCTCTGGGCATGCGCACCTGGCTGCGGAAGGTGCAGCAAAAATTCCCTGCCCTTCGTCTTGGCTATTTCAACCCTTTTCTCGACTAA
>JACDZJ010000410.1_pt1 | contig 12334 bp, 12 predicted proteins | sample 7365721 | NCBI WGS metagenome assembly JACDZJ01 (sample SAMN15143480, study PRJNA637477) | pond metagenome | biome: freshwater wetland ecosystem [ENVO:00000243]; feature: pond [ENVO:00000033]; material: pond water [ENVO:00002228]; isolation source: pond water containing pink berries ... | reverse complement strand
CAGGGACGAGCAGGACGTCGTCGAAGGTCAGTGCTTCCTGGATCAGGCGCATGGTTCAGGCACTCCGAAGGGGCAGGTACCCCGGAAGAATAACCTGCTAGTATATATTTTCCGACTGGTTGAGTAAACTTCCCCGTGTCGTCCTCGCCGGCCACCCGGCAGGCCGTCAGTGACACCTGAAGAAGCCTGGATGGAGTAATTCTGGATTGATCCGGAGTGTGAACCATGACGACTGCGGAACTAGTGTACGAGCATCTCAAACAACTGCCGGAGCCTACACTCGTCACAGTGTTGGACTTCGTGGAGTTCCTGGAGCAGAAGCAGCGGCACTCCAGCTGCGTGGGGGGCCCTGAGGGAACCGACGGACCACGTCAGCCCGGCTCTGCGCGGGGGCAGGTCTGGATGGCGCCCGATTTCGACGCGCCGCTGGAAGACTTCAAGGACTATCAATGACCCTCTTGTTGGATACCCATGTCTTCTTGTGGTGGGTCAACGGGGACCCGATCCCACCCCGAGCGAAGAGTCTGCTGGCAGCGCGGGAGCACGAGGTCCTTTTCAGTGCTGCCAGTGCATGGGAAATGACGATCAAAGCCAGTATCGGGAAATTGACCCTGCCCGAACCCGTGGCCGCCTTTATCCAGAAGAACTTGGCACGCAACAGGTTCCGCTGGCTCCCGGTCGAGCCCGCGGCACTGGCCGTCTTGCAAGACTTGGAGTTCACGCACCGCGATCCGTTCGACCGGCTGCTGATCGCTCAAGCCATTGCCTTAGGCTGCCCGCTACTGAGCGCGGACCCTCTGTTCAACGCTTATCCCGTCGAATGCATCTGGAAATGACGCCCGACCCCCCCGGAACGCCTCTTGGAGTTCACCCGCGACATCTGCAGCATCTCGCGCCTGACCAGCGAGGTGCGGGCGGTGCTCGACGGCAGTTTCCCACTGCGGTGGGTCCGTGGCGAGATTTTGAACCCTGTTCAGGAGCGGCGACGATCGGCCTGGCCGGTTCGGGGGAGACGCATCCCGATCATTGCGGCTAAGGTCGGCACCTTAAGATTATTAAATTTCGAACTCGACAATCCCCCCCTGGAAGAAGTTAAAATCCGGGGCGAGGCATTCGTCTGCGGCCTCGGACAAGTTCCACCTTCGCGGACCGACCTCGCGCTGGACTCCGCCTCCAGCTCGCGACATGTCACCCGCCATGCTTGGCAGAGACCAGGGTCGTGGCCTCACCGGATGTCACCAGGTCCACCGGAGTTGCAACGATATGGCAGTCAGCGATTCGACCGATGACATGCGCGCAGCCCAGTCCGGGCAGACACAGCCCGCATCCCAGACCTCCGCAGCCGCCGAGTCGCAGCGGCAACAGCGGTTACGCTTGGCTGTCGCACAGGAATCTCGCCGCGATAGCGAAGCTGCCGCACTCCCGAGCGCGCACCAGGCGCGGTTCGTCGCATCCCGCACCTCGGTTGCCTGGGTTGCCGCGGTCTGCGTCGCGCTGGCAACTGCGGCAGGTGGACTTCTCTTGTATGGCCGCAGCGGCGCCGATCATGTCTCCGACTCCGACAAGGCCGCTTGGGCTGCCGCTTGGGCGGCGGCCGAGCCGACCCGGCTGCACATCGTGCCGCCGAGCGAGATTCCAGAGGCGCTCGCCGCTATGGCACTGCCTGCCGAGCAAGAGCGGCAACTGGAAGACGATCTTGCGGGCGGGGTTACGCGACTCGTCTGGCTGTCGTTTACCGACGTCGTCGCGCAGGACGGCGACCGGGTCCGGGTCGAGAGCGGTCCCTATGCGACCGAAGTCACGGCGCTGCACGAATCGACCCGCGTCTATCTACCCGAGCCGCCGACCGGGGTTGTCAACGTAACAGGTATCCATGACGGGGGCGGCGGCATCACCATCGCTATTACCTCAGGCGAGGTACCGGTGAACCTGCCATTTATGAATGTTGGGCAGGCGGTCGGTATTCCAACCGTCGCGATGCCATAGCGACTGCTTATTGTCGTGGCCGACGCACCATTCCGCAGGCTCCCGTTACCGCTCAAGCTGCTGTTGATTGGCATTGGGGTGCTGATCGTTTTATCGATTGCGCCAAGCGTTTCCGGCCTATTGGGGATAGCCGCCGTCATATTATGGGCGCTGGCGATCGTGGGACTGCTTCAGGCGGCGGACCTGCTGCCGGAACCGTTGCGCCAGGGATTCGTCGGCCGAATAGGCCGATCACTGGTGCTGGGCGCACAACCGACACTACGACACATCGACTCACCCCTATCCGGCTCGTCCGCTTCTGAAGATAAAGCCGCGGACCGCCCATCGGTCGTCGCTAGGGCCACTGCGACTTTACGCACCATGCGCGGGCAAGACGCTGCACGCTCCGAAATCCTCGATCGGATCGTGCCGCGTGCAAGCGCGCTCGGCGCTAAGGGTCGGCGCCTTCTCGGCGCATCCAGGGCATTGGTTTACCTAATCTCCGGACCCCCAGGCGTCGGCAAGTCGACGGTTGCCGAATCGCTTGCCGATCTACTCTACGGTCTCGATGCGCTCGCTATTCCGAAGCGGATTCGGATAGAGCAACCGCCCGGCGGTCGCATAGACTTAGACTGGCGCGACAGACTGCAAGACAGTCTGGACGGCATAGTCCTGATCGACAATGCCAACTGGCTGGCAGAATCAAACCCTTTGACCAATGTCGTCTACGCCGACGCTCTGTGCGCGGCGGTGATCGAGATCGGCGAACGATATCAAGGTCGCCTGGCGGTCATCCTGACGATGGGCGACGCGGCACTCGCCCAGATCGCCAACCGTCCGAGCCTGCGCCAGGTCGCGCGTCGTTTGACCCTCCGGCAGCTCGCAATGGACCCCATACCCGTCGCGGTACTGATCGAGCTACTGCGCGATGCGTTGCGCTCGAAGGACATCGAGCTACCCGCTGCGCTGAACGACCAGGCGCTAAGACTCATCAAGCGTCTGGCGGACACCGAGCATCACGATCAGGCATTCGACTACGCCGAGGCGATGCGCCGTGCGGCCGAGCGGATCGAGGAGCGACTGAGCGCCGTCGGGGGTAGACACGCGACGGCCGACGATTTACAAGACGCGCTCGATCCGGACGATTGACCGGGGTCGCCGCCGCTACCCGCAGCCATAGAGAGGACTTCGCACCATGTCCAATATTCAAATCTCCAGACCCGCCGGCAGCGGGCGGCGCGAAAGCCTCTCCGAAGTGGTCCATGAGATCGAGGGGATGGTTGGGATGGACCAAGTCAAGACGGAACTGAACCGACTCATCTCGCTGGCCAGGTTGATGGTGATCCGGCGCGAGCGCGATCTGCCTGCCAACCGGGTCAATTTGCACATGGTCTTCTCCGGCCCGCCGGGGACCGGCAAGACGGTCATCGCCCGCAAGGTGGGGCGCATGCTGAAAGCGATCCGACTGTTGAAGGTGGGCAATTGCATCGAGGTCGATCGCAGCGATCTGGTCGCATCCTATGTGGGCCAGACCGCGACCAAGACCAGGGAAGTGGTCGACCGCGCACTCGACAGCGTGCTCTTCATTGATGAAGCTTATACCCTCACCAACCAGGGTCCGGATCGCGATCCCTTCGGTCAGGAGGCGGTCGATACCCTGCTTAGACTGATGGAGAATAATCGCGACCGCCTCGTGGTGATTGCCGCGGGATATACGAGCGAAATGCAGAAATTCGTGGACTCCAATCCCGGCCTGCGTAGCCGCTTCAGCCGCTTCGTCGAGTTCCATCCTTACGGTCGGGACGAGCTGATGGCCATCTTCGAGGGCATCGTCGCGGACAATCGGATGTGCCTGGGCGATCGGGGACGCAAGGCCGCCCTCGACGAGATCCGTGAGATCGCAAGCCACGGCAGCGGCGACGCGACCTTCGGCAACGCCCGGGTCATCCGCGATTTCGTCGAAAAGATCGTTACCGCCCAGGCCGAGCGCCTGTCCGAGCGCGAGGATCTGGAGAACGTCACCGACGACGAGCTTCAGACCATCACCGACGCCGATGTGGCGGCGGCGGCGGAGACGATGTGACTCTCGTGTCGGCAAAGCGGAAGAATCGTTGACCATGGGCGGCTCTGGACTCGTCCAAACCGCTCTGCATCTGTCGCGAACCGCCCCGCGCTGGTGCTGGACTCTGATCGCCGCAGTGGTCGCGACGCTCGGCAGTCTGTTCGGCGGTATGGCGCCGACCCCGAACCAGCCCCAGGCCCAACCTTGCGCGACAGTCGGGGGCGCTGGATGCGTATCACCCCTACCCCGCTCCACGATTCAACCCGTTTTGCCGGTCGATCCCCGGGCTCAGCAACGATTGAGCCGTTTCTATCGGGATTATGCCCAGGCGGACGCACGCAAAGACCGGCCCGGGGCGCGTTGCGAGCGGATGGTTGCGGCCTTGACTCATTTAACCCCGGACGACCATGGGACCGCGAGCAATGCCCAGCGGGATGCTATCAGCGCTGCTGAGGATTGCAGTCGGCAAATCGATGCCAGCAACGGGCGAATCGAGGCAGCCGAGCTTGCGTACAATGCCTTTCGGAGCACGCCATCGATCGCGTCGGCGCGCGCCGCGGCCTCCCATTCTAAGACCCTGACCCGCTTCGACCGCAGTCGCGAGCCGCAGAGCGGGCATTTCCGACCGGACGTAATCGATACGCTGCAACAGGCAACCGATGATTTCGATGAACTGCTGCACGATGCGCAATCGGTTGCCCCGCTGTATCGCCCGGACGATCCGGAAACCTTGGACATTGCCGTCGCGCTCGCCGAACTCTCGGCCAAGCTTGCTGCGCTCTCTATTCCGACAGCGCACCCGGACCTGCCGGACGATGCCCGCCGCGCCCTGACGATTGCACAGTCCGCGGCGACCGCGATCACGAAGAGCGATCGGCGCATCGCCGTATGGCGCGAGGCACTCAAACGCAAAGACTCGGATCCGGTCGGCTTCGTGCTGGCGTTATCGGCAGCGACGCCATTCGATCATCGGCGGGCGGCGGATCTTGCAAACGCGGATGAGTCGGTACGCGAGGCGATTCCGCAAGCGGCGCGCCGGATCGCCGAGCCCTACCGCACGACTCCACAGCGTGACTCGGCACAGCAACTAGTCGATCTGTTGGAACTGGCATCGCAGTCCGGAGCGAAGCTTGACGCGGGAACACTGGCCACCATCAACAAGGCCAAGACCGACCTTGAAGGCAGCGACACCAGACTGAGAGCGCTGCGCCAGACGGCCGAAGAATGGCAGGCTTGGATAGACAACCGACAGGCCGATGAGCGCAATGCTGCCATTGAAGCACGTGTCGAGCAAGTCTTGGACGCCATCGCGCCGGGGGGCGCAGCGGCAGCCAACGGTTATGACTTGGCCGGTATGGGTCTACAGGAGCGCCAGGCACTCGATACCCTGTTGCGAGCGAGAGTGCAGATCAAGGGCCGTATCCCAGTCGGGCAGTGCCGATATGTCTCGGTTTATATCGATTCGTCCAGACTGTCCGCCGATCAACTGTTAAAGGACCTGCCCGCGATCATTGCGCGTGCGTTCCAAACTGCCGGATTCTCGGTGGCCTCGCGCCCCGACCAGGCGGCTTTAGCGATCGATCTGTCGAGCCCCTTAATCGTTCCGGGATACGACGAGGCAAACAGCCTGCTCAAGCGCGATCTATCCTTGACAGCGACCATCGAATGGCAGTACAAACACCACAGATTCAATATGGGTACGATAACAGCAAGCGGGGCAGCAAGCGATCACAACGCCGCGATGAGCGCAGCGTTGGAAAACGCGGCCAAGGCGCTCGTGACGAGTGTGGCGGGTGGTGCCTGCGCAGTTCCCTGATGTTATAGATATGTGCAAACGGCAGCGGGCCATCGCGTCGCCGCGATGCACCTACTCGACCTTGGCCGAAATCGCGTAAACGCTAGTGGAGAAAATGATGGGACAAAGCAATCACACCATTTCATCGGTCCTGCGGTTGACGGTTGTCGCCGCCCTTGTGGCGATCGGCGTTAAGGTGCAGGCCGAGGACTCGCCTCTTCCCCCGCCTCCGGTGGAAGCAGCCACGCAACCGGCGCCTGCGGTCCAGGAATCGACGAACGCAAGTGCCACTGCGCCGACCGGAACGGCGCCCGTGAAAGCCGGTCCGTTCGTGCTGACGCCGAGTGACGTTGTCGTGCGCTTAAGCTACTATACGGAAAAAAAGGTCACCTGCTTCGATGCCACTGTAAAGTTTCAGATACTCAACACGAGTGCTGCAGCCGTTCGCGTGAGTTTGTTCAAGCAATCTCTCATAGTGACCGACTCATTAGGCATTGAGTTGTTTTCTCAGAGCAAGGAGTACGTTAGCGTGGGCGGAGTAACTGGCTTTTCGAGCGCCTACGTCGAGTATTTCGTCAAATTCCTTAACGGATCAAAAGACCAACTGACCGTGATCAGCCCTCGTCAATCGGTCGCCGTGCAGCTGCGGCCGGACGAGAACGGCCGGAACTGCGTGCAGGATCCAGAACAGAATATCAAGAAGACTCACCGTCCTAAAACCATTAATCTGGCGGGCACTATCGGTATTGTCGATCTCGCCGGGGCTGCCGAGCTGCTTGGGTTTTCGTTCGAGGACGTTCCCGTCACGGTGATCTCAAACTAAAATGTCCGGAAAAGGCGGGTAGCAAACCCCATGCTGCCCGCCCCCCTGACGATACCATTATCGTGAGCCTTCCGTCAGAAATTGCCGATCCGCTGGAAGAGCTTCGCCAATCCCGGATGGAACTGCTCGCCTATTTCGGTGGGGGTCTTGGCACGGTCCTGATCGTTTGGCTGTTGCCTAAAGATCCGGCCGCGCAAACCTTGCGCCTGATTTCGACTGTGCTCTTTTTCGGTGGCTTATTAACAGCGATTTCAGCGCTGATCGGACCCCTGGAACGCTATCTGAGCGCGCGCGTCAACCTTGCATGGCAAGACGCGGGGGACGAAGTACGTTCGTTACGGCATGCCCTGCTCGCGCGCATCGACGACTATCTGCGGACCTTGGGCTATTGGCTGACGGCAATCGTGCTGATTCTCATGTTCCGTGTCCTGAGCGCGTGGCCGCTGGGCGCGCCATTGCGCCCGATCGCCTATCCGTTGACCTGGGCATTTTGGTTCTCGGTGGCGGGAGCGATTCTGTATCTGGGGTTCTCGACCAACCGATTGACCGAGATCGCGCTCATTCGTCGCGCCGCGCGCCGCCAGGCCGATATCGGTCAGTGGCAAGCACTGACCGAATCCGAGATTGCGGCACGAGATGCCCAACTCGCCGGGCCGGCTGTCTTGGTCACCGGACCTTGCAGCTTCGAGGCCGGCGGCATGAGCTGGAGTTGGAGCGATTTCCAGAAGAACGCCATCGTCTTCGGGCAGACCGGCAGCGGTAAGACCGTCACTGTATTGAACGCATTGCTCGACGGTCTATTGAGCTCGGCGGGCAACGAACCCCAAACAGCCGCGGCTGCGCTGATACTCGATCCCAAGGGAGATTACCGCGGAAAGATCGAGCGGCTGGCGCGCCGACTGGGTCGGGACCGCGACCTGCGGATTCTTGATCCCGCGCGCCCAGGGTCATCGGTACGCTGGAATCCGCTGGACAGTCCGGACGATGCCCTGGAGGTTGCCGGCCGCTTCGGTGCAGTGCTGGCCCTGATGGGTATGAAATCGACCCAGGACACCTTCTTTATCGACAGCGCCAAAGCCTTCCTGCGCCATGCCATCGGTTTGCTGCGTGCCATCGAGCCGCCGGGCACACCGCCCTCCTTCGCTCGGGTCGCGGCATTGGTCAGCCAGCCCCGGCTGGTGCAGGCGGAGATCTTCTTGTATCTGCTGCGTTGCGCCCTGGCGACGCTCGGCGATTCCGTTGATCGGAACACCTTATCGCTGGTCGTCAGCGATGACGAAGCGCTTGGTACGCTGATCGAAAGACTTGACCCCTATCGGCAGGAGGACCTGCGCACCTATCTGGGTCGCTGGCGCGACAATCATACCGGCGACTGGGTGGAGCGCACCAAGTTTGCGCGGACCCGCGTGGCCAATGCTGCCGACTGCGTGGCGGCGCCGTTCGTGCTGGGTAGCGAATCGGCACTTGCGGTCGAGTATCTGTTGGACACTTGGCTCACGATGCCCGAACGCACTCGCGGAAGCATTCAGACTCAGTTGATCCTGACGATCGACCCCTTCCTGGTAGAGCCTTACCGCGCTCTCTTTTCGGGCCGCTCCAGCGTCACGCTTGCGCAGGTGCTTGACGAAGGATTGATCTTCTATAGCTTCATGCCAGCCGAGGATCGCCCGGAGATGGCGAGACTAATCAATACGCTGCTTAAGCTCGAATACTATCGCCAGGTGTTGCTGCGCATCGACAAGCGCCGGCCCAGCCTGTTTTTCTGCGACGAGATCCAGGCCTTTTTTACCTCCGACGAGGGTCGCGGCGATGCACCCTTTTTCAGCCGATCCAGACAGTCATTTCACGCCAACGTGGTCGCTACTCAGAATTTCAGCGGTCTGCTCGCGGCAGCGCCGAAGCCGGAGATCGTACGCAACTTTATCAACAACTGCGCAGTCAAGTTGTTTCTTCGAAATACCGATGGCGAAACTAACGAATTCGCAAGCAAAGACATCTTCGGCGAATATTCGGCACTGATCGTGAATCTCGGCGGTACCGGCGGGGCCAGGGGCGGACGTGAGGGCTTCGCAACTGCCGGCACCCTCTCGGAGCAGTTGCAGCGGCTGCGGCGCGTGCCGGCGGAACGCTTCGTCAAGCTGAGCATCCCCGACCGCTCCAAGGGTAACCGCTTCGCCGAAGCGATGCTCCATCTGGGTAGCCGTGCCGAGACTCTGACGAGTCGTTTGCGTTTTGCTGTCCATCCGCTTGACAAGTGACCGAACGCCATGATCTTACGGGTTTTTCTTCTTTGTTTGCTGTTGCTGCTCGGATGGTTTCTGCTATCCAGCGAGACCGCCGCACTGCTTGATTGGACTGAGAGGGTTTTCTGGTGGATGAGCCCCTAGAGGATTCAACCATCCGACATTTCCGACCGCATACCGGACTGTGATATCGTGACTGAATTCGAGCGCTTCAAACGAAGGGCGGAACGCTTGTTCGAGTCTGCGGCAGCGGTTGCGAATCCGCCGAACGCAAACCTGGTGCAGAATATCGTCGCCGAGACTCGGCAAGATCTAGTCAATCGGTTTCTCGGTTCCCGTCACCAGCGATGGGTTCTGGCAGCCGACAACGTGGCGTCGCGCGCCTGGCATGAGATCAACTGGCTCGAGGCCGAGGCGCCCGAGCTATGGCAGGCTATTCGCGCGCTCGCTGGGTTTTGCGCCGACCGGCCCAGTTTCTTCGATCTCGACGCCGAGCTGGAAACCGATGCGTCCACGCCGCGGTGGCGCAAGCCGGCTTGGTCGCTGACCCTGATAACCGATCCACTCATTCGGGGCGGCCGGCCGCCATCGGTCGCTGGCTCGTTCCATAGCAGCGCGTTATTCGATCTGCTCGGCGAGCGGATCTGGTGGATCGCTGCCACTACGCAAATAGCAGACTGCGCCTCGAATGCCTTATCGATTGTTCAATCCGCCGACTGGCCGATCGCTGCAATGAAAGCGATGCGCGGACTGCCCGCACCGACAGCGACCTGGGGCAGCGCAAACCCGGAGAGAATCGCCGAAGATCCTGGTCTGTTCGCGCTGTCTGACAAGGCCGATGAGCCCGCTGTCCGAGCGATACTCGCCGCGCTGGCGGATACACCCGCATCCGGCCTCTCCTTAGTGGACCGGGCGAGTGTACTTTGTGTCGGACCCGAACGCTTGCACGCTCGTCTTGGGCTGGATATCGACGCGGTGCTGGCCACCCCTGATATGGCGTTCGGTTTGTGGCACTTCGAGGGCGGGGTCTGATATGGCAGTCCGACGCGATTGGGGCAACTGCGCGCTGGCCCCGGATTGGAAAGATCCCGAGCGCGGCTTGGTCGATCGGTCGGGCAATATCGCCGACCCAACCATCGCCCGGGACTACGACGCTATGTTCCGGCGCGTCTACGAAGTCGAATATATGCGGATCTTCGAGCAGCGGTTGACCGAAAGACTCAGGCAGGGGTACGCAGACGAGGCCGCGTCGGCGGCGGCATCTGCGACAGCGGCGCAAGAGGCCAAGATACAGACCCACTCATACCTCGATTCGTTCGACTGGGAGCGACATAAGCAGGCAGTCGAGTGCGGCGAGACGGCCGGACGTATCCGTTTGATCGACTCCGACTCGCCAAATCCCAGAGAGTCCCGCCGGTTTCATGAAGACCCCGATCTCGCGTGCCTTTCGCGCACCGAGGTCGAGCGTCCGGACTATTCCTCCCGACTGGGCGGCGACACGCAGACGCGTTTTGCCGAGATTGGACCGGGAGAGCGCGGAATCGATGCCGAGCAGGCGCGCGACCAGCTTAATCTGCCGCGCTATTCCCGAGCCGACGCCGGCTATTATTCATCATCGATGAATGGAGCCGAACGTTTGATCGTTTATCGCGCGGACGACTCATATGAAGGGCGTCAGCTCGCACTGGTCGACAATATTGCGGCGGGACGCTGGACGATCGTTGACGCGGCCCCGAACGGTGCGGCGTTTGCGGGGCAGCAAAGCGGACGAGGAGGCCGGCGGCAGGCGGTGGTGATCTGCGGCGCCGGCTGCTACAGCGCCGAACGCACGCGGGACGGCCAGATCAAAGTTTACGATCGGGCATCCGGATGTGAGATCGCGGTGCCTTGCGCAGACGAGCCGCCCGAGGCTTATCGGTTAAGAGCCGCTAGTGCAACAACCGCGAGATCCGATCCGACCGATCGCGACATCGCGCGCTCGGGGCCATCCACAGGGCACCCGTCGGTGATCCCTGCCGATCCCTCACTCAAACCGCCGAAAAGCCAGCCCGACGCCCCCGATGATCCTTCGCTGAGACCGCCTAAAGGTCAACGCGCGATACGCTGCGATCCTTTTCTCAATCCGTCGAAGATTCAACACGACGAACCCGAGCGGTAGCTTTGTGGCGAAGGTCGCCGGACGCTCTGTAATTGTCCGCGAACCGGTCTCTGACACCGCCCACTCCGCCGACTGCCCCCGCCGTCCCGGTCTGGGGCTTGAACATCGATTGGTACTCCACTTGGCTGCCCCGGTGCTGATCGGGATGCTCGGGACCTGGGTGAAGACCTTGGCGAAGGAGGTCAGGATCCCGGCCTGCAAGGCCTTGGCGAGCAGCGCATCCTGTTTCCTGAATGGTCAGCATGAGGTCTCCAAAGGAATAGGATTGCACTTGGCTTGCCAGGTTAAGCGGGCCGACGCCGCGGTCGGAACCGCCCCGGCGCACCTGGACCCTGCGCGGGCGGCGCAGCGGTCTTTGAGGCGCCGCCACACCATCCCCGCAGCCGGCCACCGGGCTTCGCGGCCCGGATCGACGCGGCCAGTGACGTGGTGCCGGAGGTGGAGGACGGGGTGCTCACCCCAACTGATTCCGGCCCTGTATCTGGATCGGATGGCGGCGCACAGTCCCCAAGACGAGACGCGTCACCGACTGGCAGCGCTGAGTGCGCAGGGCCTCAAACCGTTACGCCATCCTACACATCCACTCCGCGGGCCAAGCGCCTGGCTATGGTCTATGGTCTGGAAAACCATAACTCCCTGTGCCATGCTAGGTTCATGAGAGCGCGGCAAGTCTTCCACTACAAAGACCGACAGGGCGATCTCGTTTGCGAGATGGTCGTCTGGGCGCTGCCGACACTGACAAGTGAACGGCCGCACGGTCTCAAATACCGCTTCTACTGTGGACGGCTCAGCGATTGTCTCGTGCGTTACGACAACGAGTCGGGGAAGGGCGACCATCGACACTACGGGATGCTGGAGGAGCCGTATCGCTTCGTTTCGATCGAAAACCTGCTGGACGATTTCAGACAGGATTGCGCCCGTCTCGCGGGCTGGAGATGGTAATGAATAGAATTGAGATCAGCGTATTGAGACCGGAGGCCGCGTTGCGCGCCTGTGCCGAAGTCTGGCGCGCGGTCGAGACCGGAGAAGCGGTGACACCCAGACTCGCTTTCGGCAGTCTGCACGAGCTATTCTCGGCGATCACCGAAAAGCGACTCGACCTGATGCGCCATGTTGCGGACCAGGATGGTCTCACTATTCGGCAACTCGCCGACGCGCTGGGCCGGGACTACAAGAACGTGCATACAGATGTGACCCACCTGGTCGATCTTGGGTTGTTGGAGCGTCGCACGGACGGTGGGTTGTCCACACTGTACGATGAAATCCTGATCCATGCCGATATCCGCGC
>JACDZJ010000409.1_pt1 | contig 12395 bp, 10 predicted proteins | sample 7365721 | NCBI WGS metagenome assembly JACDZJ01 (sample SAMN15143480, study PRJNA637477) | pond metagenome | biome: freshwater wetland ecosystem [ENVO:00000243]; feature: pond [ENVO:00000033]; material: pond water [ENVO:00002228]; isolation source: pond water containing pink berries ... | reverse complement strand
CCATGGACGCGGCCACCAGCGGGATGTTATCGACGACGGCAGAGACAATACCGATGATAATAACAATCAGGGTCTGATTGCCGAGCTTGACATCAAGCCACTGGGCCAGGGCCGGGAGCATGCCGTTGGCGGAAAGGGTGGCCACGGCGAGCAGAATGCCGATAAAGAACACCACCGAGGCCATGTCGATTTTGCGCAGGGCCTTGGTGAGGGTCAGATGCTCCTTCTCGTCGGCTGATTTCCGGCGATGGAGAAGATTACCCGTCAGCCAGAGGACGCCCAAGGCAAACAGGATGCCAAGGTAGGGCGGCAAATGGGTGATACCCTTGAATATGGGGACAAAAATCAGCGAGCCCATTCCCATGAAAAACATGACGGTTTTCTCGAACTGGGTGGTGGTGGTCCCCCCGCCTTCAATCTTGTCCGGGGCCTCAACGGTACCTTTGAGCATAAAGGTGGCCAGGATTAGAGGCACCACGGTACAGACGATGGAGGCCAGGAAGGTGGTCTTCATGATATTGAGGGTGGTCACCTGCCCGCCGATCCAGAGCATGGTGGTGGTCACGTCACCGATGGGAGACCAGGCGCCCCCGGCATTGGCGGCAATGACGATGATGCCGGCGAAAAAGAGGCGTTGATGATGATGTTTGAGCAGGTTCTTCATCAGCGCCACCATGACGATGGTGGTGGTCATATTGTCAAGGATGGACGAGAGAAAGAAGGTGATAAAACCAATTATCCAGAGCAGGCTCGACAGCTTGGTGGCCTTGATGCGGGAGGTGATGATCTCAAATCCGCCGTGCGAGTCGGTGACCTCGACGATGGTCATGGCGCCGATGAGAAAGAAGACGATGGCCGCGGTTTCGGCCAGTTTCTCGGTGAGCTGTTCGACCACATGATGGATACCATCGGGGCTGGCAAAGGAATAGAGGGTCCACATCAGACCGGCGGCAATAAGCGCCGTGGCGGTCTTGTGGATTTTAATGGGGTGTTCAAGCGCTATCATCGAATAACAGAGAACGAAGACAGCTACAATCATGAATGACATGATTTTTTCTCCTTTGAAGATGAACCGTGCTGCCGATGGCAGCACGAATTTATTTGTATTTTTTCAAAAAGCTTTAGAGCAGCGGGGGTGCCTGGAAAGGTTTTCAGGCACCCCCGCTTTCTGCTGAACAGGATGTTATTTTGCCAGCAGGATCGGCAGGCCCATGAGCGGCCAGATTACCGTTACCATCAGCCAGACGGCAAACATCAGCACGACACTGGCGAGGATACCGTAGCGGAAGAACTCACCGGCGGTGAACTGCTTCGAGCCGTAGGCTATGGCGTTTGGCGCCGCGCCGATCAGCAGGAAGAACGGCATACCGGCAGTCGCCAATGAGGCAAAGAAGATAACCTCGCCAGCTACACCAAGATAGGGCGCGATAACCAGGGCCACCGGCAGAGAGATGGCGATCGCTGCCACGTTCATGATAAAGTTGGTCATAACCAGGACAAAGAAGGCAATACCGAGAATAAAAACCACCCCAGAGGCTTCTTTGAAGAGTGCCAGCCAGTTGACCGCCAGCCATTCGGCGGCATGGGTCTGCCAGAGACAGAAACCAATCGACATCGCCCCACCGAAGAGCAGGATGATATTCCAGGGAATATCTTCAAGATCTTCGACTTTCAGAATATTAAAAACGAAGAACAACAGTGTTGAAGTCAACAGGATTGCCGTCTTATCAATGGTCTTCAGGGCAGGAACCCAGTTTTTGGCAGCAATAATGACTATGACGGAGAGAACGATGACAAGGGTCATGATCTCGTTTCTGCTCCAGCCGCCAAGTTCGCTATACATCCGTTTGGCTCGTTCCTTCAACCCGGGAATGACTGCTTTTTCGGGTTTGCAGAGGACCATCATCATACCCCAGATCAGCACCGTCATTATCCATCCAAGGGGAAGCAGATAAAAGGTCAATTCGAAGAAACTGACTTCCTTGCCGGTCATTTCCTTAAAAAATGCGATAGCGACTGCCGCACGTGCCGAACCGAGCAGGGTGATAATACTGCCGGCGCCGGCGACATAGGCCATACCGATAAAGAGGCCCTTGCCGAACTTGGTCGGCTGATCGCTGTCGGAATACAGGGCGTTGATCGCCATCAAGAGGGGGAACATGGTTGCCGCCACAGCAGTATGGGCCATCAGATGGGTCAGGGCCACGGTCATAACAAAACAACCAAGGTAGATCATACTGGTCCGCTCACCGACAATGGAAAGCATCTTGTAGGCCATCCGCTTGGTCAGCCCGCTCTTGGTGAAGACCAGACCGATGACGATCGAACCGAAGATGAAGAGGACCGAGGGATCCATGAAATCCTTGAAGGCCACTTCCGGCTTGCGGATCAGAAACATGGCCTGGATGACGCCGATGGCGATACCGGTGACGCCGATCGGCAGAACCTCGAAGATCCACCAGGTGGCAGCCAGGGCAAAAAGTGCCAGGGCACCCTTGCCTTCAACTGAAAGGGTAAAGTGCTTGCCCATCGGATCAATGGCGTCAGGCCAGGGTGGTGCATAATAGATGATGCAAAACAGGACGACCCCGAGAACGAGGAAAAACGCCCTTTTCCAGTCAAACGGGGTCTTGACCTCCGCTGCTTCGACATATGTTGATGACATATTTTTCATCCCCTTCATTTGCTGTTCATCGAAATAAGTTTATCGCCCAGGGCCCCGAAGACCTCTGAGAGCTTGACCACACCCACCAGTTTGCCATTCTCCTCCACCGGCAGCACCGTCTCCTTGCAGAGGACCATCACCGACATGGCATGAACGAGATCGGTGCCGGTGCTTAGGACCCGGATTCCCTTCTCGATGACCTTGGTCAGAGGCGAGTTCAGATGAATGACCCCTTCCTTGATAATCACTCCATTTAACAGGGTGGACAGATCACTGTATTCTGCGGTCTTGCCAGCAAAGCCTTTGATATCAGCCGAATCAAGCAGGGTTGCAAAGAGCACCCGTAAGATCCCCTGCTGAGTGACCCGACCGATCAACCCACCTTTATCATCCAACACCATCAGTTCACTGAACCCGCAGGGTCCGCCACTGCCGATCGGGCAGAACGACCGCAGTTGCTGGATCGCCTCCTGCACCGTGCTGCTTTCCTTCATACAGGGAAAGGCGGAAAGGGGAAGCATGATGTCACGTACAGTCTGATTTTCAGTACTCACAAGTTTTCTCCTTCTCGTACAAGCCACATTGGCCTTTATCGTTCACATCTTCAGCCATGAAGTTGAAATGGCCGAAAATATCGTTTTTTCTACCAGCCTTTGGTGTGCAGGATCTTCTCGATCTCCCTGGCAATGGACTGATCCTCTTGAACGCGCGGGTCCTCTTTGAGCGGGATAACAAAACTTCTCACAAATTGTTCAACATTCACATTTCTCCTCCTTTTTATATTTCCCTCATTATTGAACATCCCAACCGGGGTGTCCCCCCTTCCTTTTAACCCCCGATGAACGGGATGTGTAAACGCCTATCTGCCCTGCTTGTCTTTCTTAAAGCTTACTTTCGTAATATTTCCAGGTTGATATCGTACTTGTTGATCTTGTCGTACAGGCTTTTCCGAGAAATCCCAAGCTGCTGATGGGTTGGGGGAATAAGCCCTTTGTTCTTGATCAGCACCTCTGTGATGTACTCTTTTTCTATCTGTTCGAGGACGGTCTTGAGGAGCGTTTGTTGTTCCAGGCTCCTTTTGATAATATCCGATGCCAGGGGTTTGTTGTTCGCGTTCTCCTGGGCGCCGAAAATGCAGGTTCGACGCACCTGATTCTGCAATTCCCTGATATTGCCGGGCCAGTCCTGGAGTTTCATCTGCTCGATCACTTCGGCAGAGAAAGGTTCCACCTTCAACTGTCGGTCATGGCAGTATCCCAGCCAGAAACGCTCCACCAGCAGGGGGATATCTTCTTTTCTTTCTCTCAGGGGCGGGGTTTTGATGGGGAGGACGTTTAAACGGAAATAAAGATCCTGGCGAAATGTCCCCTGGCGAATCTCCTGTTCAAGGTCTTTGTTGGTCGCGGTTATGACCCGCGCCCTGATGGGAATGGAGCTGTTGCTGCCAAGGGGAGTCACGGATTTTTCTTCAAGGACCCGCAAAAGCTTGGATTGAAGCGCGATGGGCATGCTGCAGATTTCATCGAGAAAGATCGTTCCATCCTCGGCATACTCAAACTTCCCCTGTTTCTGCTGGATGGCTCCGGTAAAGGCCCCCCTGGCGTGACCGAACAGTTCCGATTCGATCATGTCAACGGGGATTGCCGCCATATTGACGGCGATAAAGGGGCGGCCGTAGCGCTTGCCGGCATCATGAATGGCACGGGCGACCAGTTCCTTGCCGGTTCCCGTCTCTCCGTAAATCATCACCGGATAGGACTCTTCGGCCACCGCTTCGATGAGTTCGTACAGTCGCTGCATAAGGGGATGACCACCCACAAGGCCATGGAAATGGTAGCCTTTCCGCTGTTTTTTCAGGCGGTCATTGAGGTTCCGGTTGGCGATGACCAGGCGGCGTTTTTCAACGGCCCGTTCAATGGAGGCGATGAGGATGTCTTCATCCACCGGTTTTTGTAAAAAGTCATAGGCCCCTTCTTTCATGGCGCTGACTGCCATTGCCACATCGCCATGACCGGTTATGAGGATAACCGGAAGTTCGGTGTCAAGTTCCTGGATATGGCGGAAGAGTTCAATGCCGTCCATCTTCGGCATCTTGATGTCAGCGATCACCGCAGAATAGCTGTTTTTACTGATGGCCGCCAGGGCCTTTTTCGGCTCATGAAAGGTGTCAACGTGATACCCGGCCAGGGTCAAGGTCTGCTTGATGGCAACCAGCAGGTAGAGATCATCGTCCACGACCAGCAGAGGGGCGGTGAATTCATGGGCTTCAGGCTGCTGTTTCATTGGGCGCCCTCCAACCGCACTGGACAAGGGGGTAAATAGATACGAAACGACGTCCCCTTTTCGGCAGGGGGTTCGATCTTGACGAATCCTGAGAGCCCCCGCAAGATCCGGTCAACAATGGAGAGGCCCAGCCCCATTCCGGTGCCCACTTCGCGGGTAGTAAAGAAGGGGTCAAAAATTTTCTGCCGGATGTCAGGGCTTATACCCTCGCCATTGTCCCGGATCATGACCACGATAAATTCTTTTTCCTGCAGTGTCTCAGGCTCAAGGTGTGACTGAAGAAAGGTCTTGATGGTCATCTTCGGTTGTTCGGTTCGTCCCATGGCCTGGATGCCGTTCTGGATGATATTGAGAAAAACCTGCTCCAGCTTGACCTCCTGTCCCAGGACTTTGGGCAGACTGGTGTCCAGTTGGAGGTCAACCTCTACTTCCGATAATGTGAGCTGGGCACGGAGAAAATTGAGAATATTGGTCAGAATCGCATTGACGTTGACCGGGATCGCTTCATCCTTGGTCTTTCTGCTGAAATCCTTGAGGCTTCGAATAATGGAAGAAGCCTTATTCACCCGGTCGATAATGATATGGAGGTTCTCTTCCAGCATCGCTTTATTTTCAACGGGATCGGCCAAAACTTTTAGGCAGTTTCTGCTGAACAGAAGGATCGCGTTGAGGGGCTGGGTCAGCTCGTGACCGATTCCGGCAGCCATCTCACCGAGGCTTGCCAGTCTGGCTGAATGAAGAAGCTGTTCCTGGGATTCATGCATACGATTCATCATTGAATAAAAATCACTCATATCGGTGGCAATCAGCATGTGCAGGATACGTCCGGACTCGGTTTTGTAGGTTGATCCCTTAATATTGACCGGGATGCGTTTTCCATCGTGATCAATGAGGTACGTTGCAAGATTTTTCAGGGCCCCTTTTTCCAGGGCAAGACGAACCTGGATATATTCCGCGTCGCCCACCAGGGCTGCCAGTGTCAGATCTTTATCCTCAGGGCTGTAACCCAGGGTGTGATAAAATTCCTCATTCGCCTGGGCCAGTTGAAAGCTGTCGTTGAAGAGGAAAAAGAGGTCGGATAAGCTGGCAAGAACCTTGTTGGTAAATTCCCGGCCGGCCTCTACTTCTTCATGCTTTCTCAGAACACGGACGACCAGGTCCTGTTTCTGCTTTTCGAGGATCTCGATTAAGCGGTCATCTTTTGAATGTAAGGACTTTTCCACTTTCACTGCTGCTCTCCATGTATCACCTATCAAGTATCCCTTTTCCGGGTCGAATCTACCTTGCACGTTCTCGTCTGTCAATATTTTTACACACTTCAGCTCCTTTTTTTTTGAAGAAGCTTTTTCGTGTCACTAAAATGTAACAGTTTCTGGTAAATATAAAATAAAATGAGTATGTTATCTCTTTCTAAGAGTGGAAAGACACTCGTCCTCAACTGGCAGTTCAGCGGTCAAAAGCTGTGCCTTATTCAGCGCGCGCACATCCGGCCCAAGGAAAACCCGGCAGAGCTTGCCGAAAATCCCGGGTTGCCGAGCCTCTGCTGCTCACAGGAAAGGGCACTTAAAGGCTCGTTGAGGGGGAATCACCTTGAGAAACCAGCATTTTTGACGGAGCTGCCTGGAGAAAAATTAGTGGCAAGGCCCCTCTGTGGGCAGATTTATGCACAGATCCGGGTGGTTGTCACAATTATTACACTTTGTTGGGGCGGATTTCGGGAAAACTGGGCGGAGCAGTGCCCGAGTGAATCTTGTAACTATTCGAGATCAGATCATAAAATATAAAAAACGGGAGACAGGGTAAACTGGCCTTGAACGTGCATTAAGAACATTCAAATCGGCCCCGTTGCCGGCAGGAGTGATCGGCAAACGGGGGAAAGAGGACCATAAAGGGGAACTGCTCGGATCGACCCAGCGGTCAGACCAGGGCAGTGAGGACAGCAAAGTCATATGGCAATGCAACTGCTCAAAAAACACGAGATCATATTCCTTGGCATTGAACAGGTTGCTTCGGTGTGCTGTGTTTCGGAGGCTCGAGTGCATAAATGGATCGAGACGAAAGGGTTGAAGGCCAGCGGGAAGGGCGAAAATATCAATATCTTAAGCTCTGATCTGGTTGATTTTCTGGTGCAATATAACATGCCGATTCCGCAAGTCATCCTTCCGGCTGAAGCAAAAAAGATCCTTTTTGTTTTTGCCAGTGAGACCCTTGAGTTCATTTACGTGACGTTCTTAATCAAATTTTTTCATAAATTAAAGAATGATGCCAATTTCATCTGTGATTGTGTGGCCTACGGCAAGGATGCAGAATTAAAATTAATGACCTTTGTCCCGGATCTTCTGGTGACCGATACGGTATCCGCGTGTACGGAAGCGATCAAATTGAATACCTATTCCAAAGAGATAGGGGGAAATAAGATCTTGTCCATCATCGATCAGGGCATGGATCAGGAGGATATTCACAAGATACAATGTTCCGGCGCGGAAGCTGTTGTGACCCGACGGATTGAAATCAACGCTCTGGTTGAGCAGGTCAATGCTCTTTTTCAATAAATTGCTCAAGGACAATCAAAATGGGACCTACGAACACGAAAGAGAAGTATTACAGGCGCTTACGCAGGGGATTATTCTCGGCCTTTTTTATCTTTATCCTTGTGCCCACCACGTTTGTCTCCTGGGTGACGATCCACAACTTGCGGCAATGCGCGATCCAGAGGATAGAGATGTTCGGGATACGCATGGCTGAAGAACGGAGTGACGCGATACGGCAATATCTGGACCAGCAGATTCTGCTCCTCTCAACCCTGTCCGGCATGTACCCGGTCAAGGTCATGGGGAATCAGGACCATCTTGACCGGCTCTTCAAGGCGGTTAATGAAAGGGGCCATGTCGTCGATCTCCAGGTCATTGATGCGAAAGGAACACAACTTTCCTACGTTGGTCCCCATCGAGCAGCTGTTGAGGGTAAAAATTATCATGATGCTGAATGGTTCAATGATGTCCTGATTGCCGGGAAGCATGTTTCTGATGTGTTTCTCGGGTACAGGAATATCCCCCATCTGGTGGTGGCCGTCACGGATCCCCTGAAAACCTACGTCATTCGGGCAACCATTAATTCTGAAAAATTCAATGCTCTTCTCCATCAGGCCCAGATGGGCCACAGTGGGGATGCCTTTATTGTCAATCCGAGTGGGGAATTTCAGACTCCAAGTCTGCAGGGTGAAACAGAGCTGAGCTCGGCAGAGAGGGAATTGCTGGTGCACCATGAGGGGACAGCGGCCCAGGTCATGGGCTCATACCTCTACGCAACGCGGTGGATAAAAGAAGGGCAATGGCTGCTCATGATCAAGTTCAAAGTCAGCGAATCCCTGGGCTCATTCAACGAGAGACGGAATAACAGTCTCATGATCATTGCCGCCGCCACCATCATTTTCATGTTTTCTGCGGTTCTTCTCTGCCGTTATATGGTGGGAAAACTGGAACGGAGTGACCGTCGAAGGGCGAATATGGATCAGCAGATGATTCAGGTCGAAAAGATGGCCAGTATCGGCAGATTGGCGGCCGGAATTGCCCATGAAATAAATAACCCCCTGCAGATGATCACCAATCAGGCCGGCTGGATTGAAGAGCTGCTCCCCGATGAGGACCCGGCTTTGGTGAAAAATTTTGACGAATACCGAGACTCTGTCTCCAAGATCAAATTCCATGTCAGCCGGGCCGGGACGATTACCCATCGACTCCTGGGGTTCTCAAGAAGGATGACCACGGAAAAGGAGTGTATCAGGGTGAATGAGATTCTTGAGGAAACGATTTCTTTTGTCGAAAATGAGGCCCTCAGCCACAAGATCAGCATTGAGAGAGAGCTGGATGAAAATCTGCCGACAACGATGAGCGATGGCCCCCAGGTACAGCAGGTGTTTTTGAATATACTCAATAATGGCCTGGATGCGGTGGACCATGACGGCAAGATTGTCGTCAGCACGAGGGCGGATGATGCGTCTATTTACATTGAGTTTTCCGATACTGGCCCGGGCATTTCGCCGGAAGTCATGAAGCAGATCTTTGATCCATTTTTTACAACCAAAGAACCAGGCAAGGGAACAGGCCTGGGGATGTCCATCTGTTACGATATCATGAAAAAATTAGGAGGAAAAATTGATGTGAACAACAAAAAGACGGGAGGCGCCATTTTTACCATCACCCTGCCATTGAGGAAAATGGGTGAACCAGGGCAGGAGGAAGAAGGTACATTTGGATACGAAGGGGCAATATCTTAAAAAAGGAGAAGAGCTATGACACTTTTTAACGTACTGGTTGTTGATGATGAGCAGGAATTTCGCGATATGACGATCAAAAGGTTGACCAAGAGAGACATTACTGCGGAGGGTGTTGAAAGTGGCGAGTTGGCCATTGAACGCATCAAACACGGTGACATTGATGTTGTTCTGCTCGATGTCAAGATGCCGGGGATGGGCGGCATTGCGGCCCTGCGGGAGATCAAGCAGCTCAAACCGTTGTTGGAGGTGGTCATGCTCACCGGTCATGCCTCGGTGGAATCGGGAATCGATGGGATGAAACTCGGGGCCTTTGATTATCTGATGAAACCGATGGAATTTGAGTCCCTGCTGGAAAAGCTCAGTCAAGCCTATGAGCGGAAGAGGATGCAACAGGACAAGATTGAACAGGCTCAGATTAAACATGATATGTTTATGAATCCGAGTTGATATACGGGGCTGGAACGGGACGAACCGGGAGGCATTCTCTGATGCCTGGAATTTTCCAGGCATCATGCTAACACAAACAAGGAGGAGCTGAAAATGAAGTTTTTCAAGGAGTTGAACCAGTTTATGATGATGGGCGCCAGGGCTCACGCCAAGTGGGAGCTTGACGTTTCCAACGTCATTCTCCATGATCGCAAACGAATCGCGATTTTATGTCTGCTCGTCATCCCCATTCTTGTCGGCGGCGTCGCCTTTGCCGATGACGTGGTGGCCAAGCTGCCCGGGATGCTGGGCGGCAAGAATGCCTATGCCCCCGCCTTTTACACCCCCACCATCTTTTTTGCCTCCATTGCTGTGGGCATTGTGGCCGGTCTGATCACCGGTTGTATTGGTGCCGGCGGTGGATTTATCATAGCGCCCGCCTTGATGAGTGCCGGTGTCAAGGGTATCCTTGCCGTGGGTACCGATCTGTTTCATATCTTCGCCAAGGCGATCATGGGAAGTGTTCTCCATCGCAAACTGGGAAACATCTCTGTTGGACTGGCCGTTTTTTTCCTCGTCGGCTCCATGGCCGGCGCCACCTTGGGCGGTTGGCTCAACCGTGCCCTGTATGAGTTCAACCCTGTGATGAGCGATGCCTTTATCACCACCATTTATGTCTTCATGCTGGGATTCCTGTGCTCCTATGCCTTGTTGGATTACTTCCGTTCCCTGAAGCCTGCACCTCCGGAAAAGGCTGCCGATATAGCCGCTGGCACCGCCGGGATGACCAATATAGCCCGCAGAATTCAGTCCGTGAATCTTCCACCCATGGTCGTCTTTGATGAAGGCGTAACCCCCGGCGGTCGAAAAATATCGTGGATATTCCTCGTACTCTGCGGCTTTCTTGTTGGTATGGCTGCCTCCGTTATGGGCGTGGGTGGTGGATTTTTAACCTTCCCGATCTTTGTTTATACCCTGGGTGTCTCTTCGGCTACCACCGTTGGTACCGATATCTTTCAGATCATCTTTACCGCTGGTTACGCTGGCCTGGCTCAGTATGCCATATATGGTTTCATCTTCTACACCCTCGCCATTGGCATGCTGCTTGGCTCATTGATCGGCATTCAGGTTGGTTCGCTGATTACCAAGGTTGTCAGTGGTTCCACCATCTGTGGTCTGTATGCCGTTGCCACTTCAGCCGGCTTTGTCAACCGTGCCTTTGCTCTGCCGTCTAAACTCGCAAGCCTTGGCTTTATTCCAATGTCTCCTGAAACGGGAAGGATTCTTGATGTGGTGGGGACCTATATTTTCTTTGGAGTGCTTGGGGCCTTTGCCATCTGGGTCTTCTATATCTTTTTCACTAACATAAGTGTCCTCAAGGGAGAGGGCCACGCGCACACGGAGGTACAAGCATGATTGCCAACAAAAAAGAATTTTACGGTGGCCTGATCCTCCACATAGCCTTCTGGATCGTTTTTGCGCTGCTCCTGTCCCCACTCTATCCCGGTCAGGGCAAAAAAGTGAATATGCTGGACTATATGGACAATATGTACAACTCCATATCCAAAAGATCTGCCTACTATATCCCTGCCACACTGAAAAAGGCTGAGGCATTCAAGGGGAAGACCATTGAGGTGAAAATTAAAACCGATGCCAATCTCACCGCAGACAGAGTTGCCGCGATGTTGAAACCTGCCGGCATGAAGGTTGAGGCTGGGGAAAAAGAGGTCAAGGTGAGCGGGGATCTTGGCGGGATGCTGGTTGCCATTCTGGCTGATGCTGATTTCATGTACAACAACGACGGCAAAGCGATCAGCGCGAAATATGGCTCCAACGAAAAACAGGTCATGTTCGACTGGTACAATGTTCTGAAATCAATGGAAAAGAGCCTGACCAAGCAGGAGAAATTTGCGGAATCAAAGATTCTCTATCAGGCACGAACCAAGGCCGTTGAGCCGGGTTACAATTATTATGGGATTCAGGCGCAATCCATGAGGGACAAGGCGGTATTGGTAATCAGCTCTCTCGTTGGATATGTCATCTATACCATGTGGTTCGGGTTCTCCATCCTTTTCATGTTTGAAGGCTGGGGACTCAAGCTTGAGCATTAAGGGTATGATGGTCCTATCGATTGATCGGTAGATCATGTCTGACTGAGATCTTGTTCCGGGGGGCTGAAGATGCTCCCTGGAACAAGATGTCAGTCAATAATCCTTCCCGGTTCAGGCGGAACCGGTTTGTTCCCACTGGAATTTGTTCGTCAGGGTGCTTCTTGCTCTTCCTCCCATGGAGCGCCTTATTGTATCTCTTAAAACAAGTGTTCACTTGGTCAAATGCGCTGCGTCGCTCCCCTCCCTGCTCATGATACTGCCACGTCGCGACTTGCTTTTCTCCTCGTGTGCATCGTGTTTTTTTTGCAAGAAAATAATCTGTAAAAGGCATTTATCCCGTTCATCAGGGTTGGAAATGGAATTCGATTCTTTCCTTTTTTGAAACTATTCAACACAATAGGGGTAGGTCGGGTTTTAACCCGACAGCAGGGGCAACATGGCAAGTCCGGCGTCGGGTTGAAACCCGACCTACACGCATAACATCTTCTGTTGTTTTGTTTTTTTATCTGGGTATGAAATCAAGCTGAATAATTACCCTTTTTTTGTAAGGAATGAATCGGGAAGGTCCTTTTCCTCTTTATCAGGGTTAGAAGAACTCCCTGATATGGTATATGATGGGAGATACCGATTCGAA
>JACDZJ010000408.1_pt1 | contig 12435 bp, 9 predicted proteins | sample 7365721 | NCBI WGS metagenome assembly JACDZJ01 (sample SAMN15143480, study PRJNA637477) | pond metagenome | biome: freshwater wetland ecosystem [ENVO:00000243]; feature: pond [ENVO:00000033]; material: pond water [ENVO:00002228]; isolation source: pond water containing pink berries ... | reverse complement strand
GAGGGCTTTTTTACTCTTACATCGTCAAGGTCTCTCTTTTTCTACGCTACCAACACTTTATGTTTATGTTGAGCAAATTCAATAAATATCGTCTTTATGGCGAGTTCATAAACTGTTACGGCTACGACAGAAACAAAACCTAAATACTTTGCTTGTAGAAGTGGGTCGGCTATTGTGGGGACTATGCCGTTTAGATGCTCCACCACATTGTCAGCATGTTGAAAATGATCAACGTATGGCATGATTTTACCCTAAAAAGTATTCCTTAACTTTTGCGATTCTGTCCTTCACAGTTTTAGTGTCTGTTGTATTAATTCTTGTAAGCTCGTCAAAAATTGCGTCGTTTTTGAGTGCTGTATATTTTTCTTTAATGTTAATTGATCCTATTCGTTTGTAATTTTCAATTAATACACACATTACTGAATCTAAAGCCGAAACATTAATTGGACCTCTTAAATGGAAAGGTTTTGGGCCAACACTTTGTACTAATAATTCTGTTACTTTTCCAAATGCTTCAATAAAATTAGTAACCTTTTTTGATGTACCTGAATTGTGTTTTTTCATTGCCAGATTTAGAAATTCTTTCATCGGTTTTTCATAATCGTCAATGGAACCAACAAGAGAGAATATTCTCAAAAGCAGTTCAACATCTTTCTGGTGTTTGTCTATATAGGACTTACCGAGTATTTTTCTCCAGTTTTTGTCCAAATTTGCTTGTTTTAGTAAATTATTGAAACCATCTCTGAAAACACAATTTCGAATTTCTTGAGGTCTTAAGGGAGTTCCTCCAGTATTAAGCCTTTCGAAAATATGGTACGCGCTTGTGCTTTCTCCAGTTGGATTTAGTTGTCGAATATTTACTGCGCGAAGTACAGCTTGCTTAAGTTTTCTTTGTGATGTTTCATCGAGATCTTCGAACGTTAAATCATAGTACGGACTTTTTTTGTTTAAACCGGATAGGCGAAAAACTTGCCTTCTCCCCTGGGTGCTTTCTTTTCCGAAATAACCCTCAAAGAAAAATACAACACTTAATATTCGCTGCTGACCATCAATCACCAGATTTTTGTTTTTTTCATCTACATAGAAAAAAACTGGGGGCACCGGCAAACCGCAAAGAAAGGAGTCAATTAAAAGAGAAGATTGTTTTATAGACCATACAAATTCTCGTTGAAAATCTGGAATAATAATGTCTTTGTCCTTCCACATTTGAGCTATGCCCGAAAGCGTAAAATCAGATGGATAACTCGCTATGTCATAATCAATGGCTACACTTTCCTCTTCCTGTTCTTCTTCAGTCGCAAGATCGTCTTCTAAAAATAGATCGGCCATTGTATTCCTCCGGTATTATGTATGAATGTATTTCTGTATTACCGAATAACAAATAATTATGCAGTTCTGTATATCATCCCGACTTTCACGAAGTGTGGAATGCTTTTCTCTGCCGACAAACTTAAGTTCTTTACCTTGCCAGCCTGAGAACTTTTGGTAATCTCCCGAAAGTACTTCAAAAATCCTGAAAATCTTGCCCTTCCTCGAATATTTTCTTTTCCGCATATTATCCAGAACAGAAAGATATCCAGTTTTTGGAAAACTTCTTATGACCCAAGTCCCCTGGCGGCATTGCTGGCATGTTTCGGAAGTTCTGGGGACATTCTACTTGATTCCAGCAAAAAATGTACTGGATAAAGTGCAGGATTTTCCTCGGAATGTCAGCCGGGGCTGTTGTCAGGCGCTGAAGAGACTGAAGATGGACTCGTCTTCGAGGTTGGCTCGCAGTTCATTGAGCCAGAGATCAATATCTGCGGCCTGCCACTGGAGGTCGTAATGGACCCAGAGTTGAGGAATAAAATAGAATAAAATAGGGTCAGAGAAAAATTAACCCTGGAAATCTTGTCCTGCTCGAATATTTATTTTACTGCATGTAATCCAGAAATAAAAGGATGTCCAGTTTTTAGCGAACATCTTATGCCACGTCCCTGGCGTATTGCTGACACTGTTCGAGAGATACCTTGCGGCAGAGGATATTTGAGAAAATCTTCGTGCGAAAATTGGGGTCAGAAAATTGGGGTCAGAGTAAAAAGAATTCTGGTTTTTTACTCTATTGTCAACAATGCGCCAGATGTTTCTTGATTCCTTTGCGAGAACAAAGTAGAGTCAGTGTTGACATTATACGACTTCTAATGACATTTCTTCTATTGTGCCAGGGAGGACTCAAATGAGCCAAATCACCGCAAGACTTCCAGATGACCTCGTGGCGTCACTGGACAAGGCGGCTGCCAGACTGCGCCGAACAAGGGCTGATGTTGTGCGTCAGGCAGTGGAATATTACCTGGATGACTTCGAAGACCTGGCAGCCGCCATTCATGTGCTGCAGGACCCCGCTGATGCGACGCTGGACTGGGAAACCGTCAGGAATGAGCTACTCAATCAAAATTAAGCACAGCGCCGCGAAGGCGTTGCAAAAACTGCCAAGGGAAGAACAGCTTCGCATTATTTCAGCCATTGACCAACTCCAGACTAATCCCGCTGCGGGGGGCGTATTGAAGGGTGAATTCGCAGGGCTGCGCCGTATTCGCATTGGCACATACAGGGTGGTATATGAGGCGCAGGAGCAGGAACTGGTGATTCTGGTCATCCGAATTGGTCATAGGCGCGATGTGTATCGTTAGCAATGACCTCGCACGAAAAATGTGGTCAGAAGAAAATAACGAAGAAGGAAAATTAGTCCGAATAAAATGGGAATAAAATGGGGTCAGAGAAAAATTAACCCTGGAAAACTTGCCCTGCTGGAATATTTATTTTACTGCATGTAATCCAGAAATGAAAGGATATCCATTTGTTAGCGAACATCTTATGATCCACGTCCCTGGCGTATTGCTGACACTGTTCGAGAGATACCTTGCGGCAAAGGATACTTGAGAAAATATTCGGGGGAAGTTCTGAAATTTCTGGGGACATTCAACTTAATTCCAGCAAAAAATGTACTGGATAAAGTGCGGGATTTTCCTGGGATTGTTCAGCCGGGGCTGTTCTCAGGCGCTGAAGAGGCTGAAGATGGACTCGTCTTCGAGGTTGGCTCGCAGTTCATTGAGCCAGAGATCAATATCTTCGGCCTGCCACTGGAGGTCGTAATGGACCCAGAGTTGAGTGATTACGGGGGTAAAATCATGGATTAATTCCATGAGTTCCTTGCCGCTGCAACTCTTTCCGGTTTGGAGAATATGGCTGAGGATATCAGCCATGTGGATGATCAGGGGGAAGGTTTCCCCGTCCGGAGCACGATCGGGGCAATGGTGATAGCCGGCTGAAAAGCAGAACTGTTCGGCGAACAGCCAGCGGTTCAGGAGGCGCATGCCGACCGTGTCATGGCTGATGCCGAAGGCCTCCTCTTCTTTCAAGAAGAAAGATTGGCGCAGGGTATCGGTGAGTTCGTACACCTCGTTATAGCTGTTAGGGAGTGCGCTGAGCATGATCAGTTTGCCGATATCATGAATAAGTCCGGCGATATAGAGCTGGCTGGGTGGGTGCCTGCTTTGTCGATTGTGGGTGGCTATAATTCTGGCCGCCAGTCCGCAGGTCAGGGAGTGCTGCCAGAGGTCGTCGATGTTCTTTTTGTTGGTGTTTCTGAATTTCTGAAAAGAGTTGAACATTGCCTGGGTCAGGACAATATTGCGGATCTCCTGGAATCCGAGGACCACGATGGCCTCCTGGATGGTGCAAACGGCACGCGGTCTGCCGAAGAAGGCGGAATTGGCGGTTTTGAGAATGGAGGCACACATCGCCATATCAGGCAGGATAGCCTGCATCAGTTCGCTGGCGGAACTATCCGGGTTGCCGGTAATCTCCATAACCCGGCTGACCGTGGTCGGCAGGGACGGAAAGGAGTCGATCTGTTTGAGAATGTTTGAGGAATTGATTGCCGTCATTCTATGATTGGGACTTTTTTTGAGAGTGGGGTGGCTTGGGCTGCGGAGCGCCGCCGGTGATCTGCTGAGTGATCTGCAATTTGGTCTTGTTGAAGAGTTTTTCGTCAAGGGGGATAAGCTGCTGCTCGTAGATGATTTCGAGGACCAGTAAGACAAGCGCTGGATCCCATTGCGTTCCCGCCCCTTTGCGGAGTTCGTCGATGATCGCGCGCGGAGTGAGGCGCTTTCGGTAGGGCCGGTCCCCGTTCATTGCGGCCAGGGAATCGATGAGGCTGAAGATCCTTGAGGCCAGGGGAATCTCATCTCCTGAGAGGCCTTCCGGGTAGCCGCTGCCGTCAAAGTGTTCTCCCTGACAGAGCAGCATCGTGCGTTCATTGGCGAAATAGTCAAATTGCTGGGTGAGCTCCGCCAGCTTATAGGGGAGATCCTGAAGTAGTTTGTGTTCATTGCGGCTGAACGAATCTTTCTTGGTGAGGAGTTCGCGATAGAGCAGTGAGCGAAAGCAGTTATAGAGGATCAGGGCATTGGTGAAGGTGTCCAGAATGGTAGTGGGCAGGCCGAGGCGTCCGCAGAGCAGGTGGATATAGCGGGCGGCCAGGTGAACATGGTCATCCTGGGGGGTGCCGGTGACATTCTGGGTGAGGATCTGGATCGAGGAGATGGAGCTGTCTTTGGTCTTTGCCAGGATCCGGCGCAAGGTCTCCTGGAGCAGGGAGATGGAATCAATCTTGCTGCTGTTCCCGGTATGATTCAGATCATAGGCAACGATACGGTTTCGTCCCTGGGACTTGGCCTGGTACATGGCCATGTCAGCCATGGTGAGAAACTCATCCACATCCTTGGGGCAATTGTCGAGCAGGGTGACGATGGCGATGGAGACGGTGACGGTCCGGCTGTGATTGCCGCTCGTAAATGGCTGCTCGGAACAGGCCAGACGGAGTTTCTCTGCCTGTTCCATTGCCTCCGCCGTATTCATTTCGGGAAGCAGGATAATAAAATCCGATCCTCCAAAACGGAAGCAGAGATCGTCATTCCGGCTGTTCTGGGTGAGTCGTGCCGCAAACTGGTTGAGGATGGAATCCCCGAAGTGTTGTCCGGCGACTCTGTTGGTTTCGTTGAAATAATCAATGTCAACAAGGAGCAGGGCGAGATCGGTGTTTCCCTGCCTGGCCTCCTGCAGCTTTTCCTCAAGGGTGATCACGAGTTGCCTGCGGTTGAAAAGACCGGTAAGGCCGTCCCGCACCGACAGCATGTTCAGATAATGGCTTTGCTGTGCCAGGGACTGCTGCCATTGATGATTTTTGATCTGTTGATCCTGGAGCAGCGATTGACAGGAGAACAGCTTCATTTGCAGATGGTGAATATGGAGCAGGGGCTGAATTTTGCCAGTGAGAAGCGTGGGCGTCAGGGGGCGGGAAATGGAATCAACAAACCCTCCCTGCGCTCCGGTTTGCATGGTTGTCTGGCTGAGTTCGGAGGGGACAATGACGAGCAGGGTGGTGGCGGCCGTGAGGGAGAGGGAGTGGAGTTGCTCCTCCAATCCCGGAATTGTCGCGGTGATGGTCTGATCCACAATAATGAGGGCAAACGCGTGCTTCCTGGCAAGGCGAATCATCTCCGCCGAATTGGCGGCTTCGAAGATCTGGGCCTTCAGCATCGGGGCGGCGGCAGTTACAGCGGAAGTAGCCGACAAGTCCAATCCGACCAGCAGAATTTTATGCATCATGGGACCCACCGTATTTCAGGAACTTTCCTTTGATCATCGGGGAATGAGCGAGGGAGACAATCATAATTTTCTGATATCGAGCTCGGGTTGTCGTGCAAGGGCAGTGTTCACGAGCCTTTTTAACTCTTTCCGAATCTGTTGAGCCGGCGGTATCAGGGGGAGGATCGGCAGCAGTTTCTCGATGGGCTGGGGAGCTTGAAGGCGCATTTTTTCTTCCATGCTGATGGCACTCACCCCATCAATGGAGCCTGCCATGGAGCCGGAACTGCCGCTCGTGGACCCGTCCATGCCCCGCAAAAACAGCATGATGCCGGTGATGTCGTTCTTCTGGTAAAAAAGGTTGATCTCTTCCTTGATGGTCTCCTGGTCCATGGCCAGATCGAGAACTCGTTGCCGGTAATCGATAACGTCTTTTTCCAGCAGGTCATAGATCTCAAAAAACAAATTGGAAAAGCGCATCTTCCGGGTAAAGCCATGGATGGGAATATCTGCCAGCATCTGTTTTCTGATGGTCGGGGACTTGTTGACATACTGGTCATAAAAAAGAACCTCGCCCAGGCCGGTGAGCTTGAAGAAGTCTTGAATCAGATCCTCGTTCTGCAACAGAACATAGATGCGGATAAGGTCAAAGCCGATTCGTTCTTCCAGCTCAAGGGCAGAAGCGATGACATTCTTTTGATAGGTATTGGTATCTTCTTCAATGATTTTTCGGAACCCAAAATACCGGTCGGCAAGCTCTTTTTTGACCTCAAAGGCCAAGGTTGTGTTCAGATCGAGCATGGGATTACCTGGGGTACAGAAGCTGTATTTCCAACAGTGAAAGTAAAATCTATTAAAAAAAACTCTGCCATTGTAGCCTAGTTGCTTCTAATATGCAATGATTACGGGGAATAAAGTCTGGAACTCACCCCTAAGGAATATCCCCTCTGGAAAAAGTGATGGTGCCATGTCCGTCCCACGAACGGCACCGTTCTTCTTCGTGGTGCCGTTTTTAGCCATTCTGCGTAAGTATTCCCGCGACGGGCTACATTCTGTGGCTGATCCGGGCTTTCGCCACCAGGAGGCCGGGCTCAATCTGGCTCCGGTTGAGAACCGTGAGCGGGTCAACAGGGGTGTTTCGACGAAGGATTTCCAGATGGAGGTGGGGGCCGGTGGTCATCCCGGTCTGGCCCACCGCACCGATGACCTGATCCTGACCGATCTCTTCTCCGGTGCAAACCGAGAGGGAGGAGAGATGGGCGTATCGGGAGGTGAGGCCATCGGCATGGGCAATCTCCACCATCAGCCCGTAGCCGCCGTTATTTCCGGCAAAGGTCACCACCCCGGAGGAGAGGGGCTTGACCGGAGTCCCTGCGGGCTGGCTGATATCGATGCCGTCATGGTGCTGGGTTTCGCCCAGAACGGGATGGGTGCGCAGACCAAAGGGCGAGGTGATCTTGCCGGTGAGCGGGGATTGCAATGCACCCGTCGTCGGCAGGGCGGATATCTCTTGGGTGAGGGGTTCAGGCATGGACATGGAGCGTGCAGCGGGGGCAGAATCTGCCCGACTGAGCGTACCGAGGTCAATCTGCTGACCGGGAAGAATGGTGTCCGCGTCGGCCATATGGTTGTGGGCGGCGATCTGACTCACCATGGCATAGAGTTCCGATCTTGACTGGTTGATGCCCTGTTTTTTGGCCTCAGAGGCCACGATTTCAGAGAGGGTGTCGCCCTGGTGGACTTCATAAGCACTTTCCGAAGGGGCGGGGGAGGCTGATTTTGTACTGGTATCGCTCCGGAACTCCGTGGCTTTTGTCAAGGCCTCGTGAAACTTGCGGGAGGTCTGAGGCGGGGCTGCCGTCGCTGTGACTGTTTGCCGGGTCGACGGAGGGACGTTTACTGGAGAAAGAAGAGAACTCATATCATGTGCCTCATGATTTTCTGGTGGAAACCTGTGAGCGATGCCTCTGTTGTATCATTGCTGCCGGAAAGAGAAAATGCGCGCGATCAAAAAGTTTATCTCTCACGTATATCAATCGGTTATGGTGAGCCAATCTTTATCTCTAATTGTCGCTCAATGACAAATATCCCCTGTCGCCCATGACCCTGAACATCCTCAGTCTGTGTGAATAATCCGTCCGGGACATTCTCTTTCGTTGAATATTCCGGGTGTTTCCAGTAAGTTCAGGATACATCTCGGGCCCTGGCCCGGATTTGATCGGGGGAAGGAGCTTGTCCGTTTTTCTGGGAAAACATACCTGCGCCCATTCTGCGCAGAATCTCCGTTGTATTATGGGAAAGGAAGATTCATGAATCTTTGCCGTTATTGTTGCTGGTTGTTTTTCCTTTGTCTTCTGAGTCTGAATTTTTCTGCCTGTTCGCCGGGGAAGGAAGAAAAAAAACGAGCCATGCCCAAGGCCCTGGTGGTGACGGCGGCGGCCCGCCTGCAGGATGTGCCCATTGAGATCAAGACCTTTGGCACCATGGAGGCCTCGGAGAGTGTGACCATCAAGCCGATGATCAGTGGCGAACTGGTGGAGGTGGGCTTTGTGGAAGGCCAGGATGTGAACAAAGGGGCACTGCTCTTTGCCATTGATTCCCGCCCCTATCAGGCGGCCCTGAATAAGGCCCTGGCCAGTGAGGCCCGCAATCGGGTGATCAGGGACAATGCCCGTCAGGATTTTGAGCGGTACCGTCAGCTTGTCGTCACCGGCCTGGTCAGCCAGGAGCAGGCGGAGGGCTATCGCACCAGGGCCGAGAGCGCGGCCGCTGATTTGGCCGCCGATCAGGCGGCGTTGGACAACGCCCGGGCTCAGCTTTCCTACTGCACCATCAAGGCCCCCATCAGCGGACGCCTGGGGGTACTGGCTGCGGATCGGGGGAATGTGGTCAAGGCCAATGAGACGGATCTTGTCACCATTAACCGTCTTGAGCCCATCCGTGCCACCTTTACCATCCCCGAGCAGAGTCTTTCTTTTGTGCAGCAGCGGCTGGCCGCAGGGGAGGTTCCGGTGCTGGCGGAGGTTCCCGGTGCAGCTGGATTCACGGAGCGGGGAGTGGTTTCCTTTGTGGATAATGCGGTGGATTCCGCCACCGGCAGTATCCGCCTCAAGGGGCAATTTGCCAATGAGCAAAGGCGCTTGTGGCCGGGTCAGTTTGTCACCCTGACGCTGCTCCTGGATGTGAAGAAGCAGGCTGTGGTGGTCCCCGCCCAGGCGGTGCAGACTGGACAGAAGGGCCCGTTTGTCTTTGTCGTGTCGGCTGACAGCACCGCTGAGGTCAGGGCCATTGAGCCGGGCCCGGCACACGGCGAGATCAAGGTCATTGAGCGGGGCCTGGAGGCAGGAGAAGAGGTGGTCATTGATGGCCACATGCGGGTGATCCCTGGCGGTAAAGTCGAGGTCAAGGCCGAAAAGAAAGGGGATCAGGGCGGCAAGGACAAGGCCGCGGATTCTGCCCCATCTCCTGCTGCCGCCGCGCAGACGGTGCCTGGAAAATGAACGTCTCCGAACTGTTTATCCGGCGACCGGTGATGACCAGCCTGATCATGCTGGCGGTGGTGGTCTTCGGCATCTTCTCTTATCGTCTGCTCCCGGTCAATGATCTGCCGAGCATTGATTACCCGACGATTCAGGTGTCTTCTACCCTGCCCGGGGCCAGTCCCGAGACCATGGCCTCGGCGGTGGCCACCCCTCTGGAGAAGCAGTTTTCCACCATTGCCGGCCTTGATACCATGAGTTCCATCAACGGCCAGGGACTCTCAAGTATTGTCCTCAAGTTTGTCCTCGATAAAGATATTGATGCCGCCGCCCAGGATGTTCAGGCCGCCATTTCGAAGGCGGCCCGCCAGTTGCCGGAGGACATGCCCAGCCCTCCCTCCTATAAGAAGGTCAATCCGGCTGATTCGCCGGTTCTCTATCTGGCCCTCCGTTCCCAGACCAAGCCCCTCTCCGAGATCAATGAGCTGGCCGAGACCCTGATCTCGCCGCGCATCTCCATGATCAACGGGGTGGCCCAGGTCTCGGTCTTTGGTTTGCAGAAGTACGCGGTGCGGGTCCAGGTCAACCCCCAGGCCCTCAACAGCCGCAGTATCGGCCTGGAGGAGGTGGCGGCGGCCATTGCCAAGTGGAATGTCAACCTGCCCACCGGCGGACTGCAAGGTGACAAACAGAGTTTTACCCTGCTTGCCAGCGGCCAGCTTTTCAATGCCGATGCATACAAGTCCATGGTGGTGGCCTGGCGCGGCAACGCCCCGGTGCGGCTGTCCGAGGTAGCCACCATCTCCGACAGCGTCGAAAACGACAAGATTGCCGCCTGGTACAACAGCAAGGGCACCTCCACCCGGGCCATTGTGCTGGCCATTGAGCGCCAGCCCGGCACCAACACCATCGAGGTGGTGGACCGGATCCGTGACCAGATTCCCGCCTTCCGCGACCAGTTACCGGGGGCGGTGGAGCTGGCGGTCCTTTTTGATCGTTCCGAAACCATCCGGGAATCGGTGGCCGACGTCAAATTCACCCTGATGCTGACCATCGTCCTGGTGGTTCTGGTCATCTTTCTCTTTTTACGCAAGCTCTCCGCCACCATCATCCCCAGTCTGGCCCTGCCCATTTCCATCATCGGCACCTTTGCCGCCATGTATTCCTTCGGGTTTTCGGTGAACAATATCACCCTCATGGCCCTCACCCTGGCGGTGGGATTTGTGGTGGACGACGCCATCGTCATGCTCGAGAATATCGTCCGCCACATGGAGCAGGGAGAAGATCCCCTCACCGCCTCCCTGCGGGGGGCGCGGGAGATCGGGTTCACCATTCTGTCCATGACCATCTCGCTGGTGGCCGTCTTTATCCCGGTGCTGTTTATGGGCGGGATGCTGGGCCGCCTGCTCCATGAATTCGCGGTTACCATCAGCGTGGCCATCCTGATTTCCGGGGTGGTATCGCTGACCCTGACCCCCATGCTGTGCAGCCGTTTTCTCCGTTCGCCGAAACAGGAGAAGCATGGCGCCCTCTATAATTTCATGGAGCGTTTTTTCGACGGCTGGCTGCGGCTCTACGAACGATCATTGTCGGCGGTGCTTCGTTTCCGCCGGGCGACCCTGCTTTTCACCGTGGCCACCACCTTTATCGCGGTCTGGCTCTTTACCCGGATGCCCATGGGGCTCCTGCCGCCCGACGATATCGGGGCATTGCGCGGCATCTCCGAGGGGGCCCAGGGCGCCTCCTTTGAAGAGATGAAACGGAATCAGTTGAAACTGATGGACATCGTCCTCCAGGAGCCCAATGTCGAGGCCTTTATGGCCTCGGTGGGGGCCAGCGGCGGGAGCAGGGTCGGCTCCAACACCGGCTTTATGTTCATCAAGCTCAAACCCCGCCATGAACGGGAACTCAGTGCCGACCAGATCATCCAGAAACTCCGGCCCAAGGTGATGAGTGTGCCGGGAATCAATTTGTTTCTCCAGAATCCGCCCCCCATCCAGCTCGATACCACTTCGTCCAAGGCCCAGTACCAGTTTGTCCTGCAAAGTCCCGACACCGAGGAACTCTACCGGCAGGCCACCGCCTTTGAGACTCAGATCCGTCATCTGCCCATGCTCCAGGATGTGACCAGCGATCTTCAGATCAAAAACCCGGAGCTGACCCTGGAGATCGACCGTGACCGGGCGGCAAGCCTCGGGGTCAGCGCCCAGCAGATTGAGGACACCCTCTATCTGGCCTATGGCGCCCGGCAGGTCTCCACCATCTATTCGCCCACCAATCAGTACAAGGTGGTGCTGGAGCTTGACCCCCAGTACCAGAAGGATCCGGCCGTGCTGTCGGCGCTTTTTGTGCGCTCGGACAAGGGCCGGATGGTGCCGCTCTCGTCCCTGGGCCAGATGAAACAGGGGCTTGGGCCGCTGACGGTGAACCATCTGGGCCAGATCACGGCCGTGACCCTTTCCTTCAATCTCAAGCCGGGCACCCCCCTGGGAGAAGCGGTTGCCGCCATCGAAAAAGAGGCCCTCGGCCTGCCGAATGAAATTTCCACCAGCTTCCAGGGCTCGGCCCAGGCCTATCAGCAGTCCACCAAAGGCCTGGCGCTGCTCCTGGTGCTGACCATCCTGGTGATCTATATCATCCTTGGCATCCTCTATGAGAGCTATATTCACCCCCTGACCATTCTCTCCGGGCTGCCTTCCGCCGCCATCGGCGCCCTGTTGACTCTGCTTGTCTTCGGCAAGGAGTTGAACCTCTACTCCTTTGTCGGTATCATCATGCTGGTGGGCATCGTCAAGAAAAACGCCATTATGATGATCGACTTTGCCCTCGAGGTGCAGCGCAAGGAGGGGAAAACTCCGCTGGAGGCCATCTTCCAGGGCTGTCTGGTACGTTTCCGGCCGATCATGATGACCACCTTTGCGGCGCTCATGGGAACCCTGCCCATTGCCCTTGGCATCGGGGCCGGAGCTGAGGCCCGTCGTCCCCTGGGATTGGCGGTGGTGGGTGGCCTGCTGTTGTCGCAGCTGTTGACCCTCTATATCACCCCGGTGATCTACTATTATATGGATCGGGTCCAGTCCTGGGGTATGGGACGACTGTCCGGCCTGTTCACCGCAGAGGCGAAAAGGGGCTGAACGGTCTGCTCCTGGTCGCTGCCACTTCCCGGCAATTCCATTCCATTTGCCAAGGAAGAAAAAGTGCGGTAGGCTGGATGGGAGAAGTCTGGACACAGATTTGCGGGTGGCAGTACCGGGCTGGAAAAGGCACCTGTCCCGTTCATCGGGGTTTGAAGATATGAAAAAAATATCATGATTATCGAAACAGC
>JACDZJ010000407.1_pt1 | contig 12464 bp, 8 predicted proteins | sample 7365721 | NCBI WGS metagenome assembly JACDZJ01 (sample SAMN15143480, study PRJNA637477) | pond metagenome | biome: freshwater wetland ecosystem [ENVO:00000243]; feature: pond [ENVO:00000033]; material: pond water [ENVO:00002228]; isolation source: pond water containing pink berries ... | reverse complement strand
GCTCCTCTTTTTTCAATCTAATCAAAATTCTTTTACCGGACAACAGTGATAATTAAATAAAGAATAGAACCTGCTTGCTTTCCAAACCTGTTCTATTCTTGATGTTTACCAAAATTGTATATTTTTGAAATCATTTAAATAATAATACCCAATTTACGTGCATCTCTAGTAATTTTTTCAATCGATTCATCAATCTGATCGAAAGTATGTGTTGCCATCAATGAGTAACGTATAAGTGAATCCTCAGAAGGTACTGCAGGAGATACAACGGGATTTACAAATACACCATCATCCATGAGCATTTTGGTAAGCATAAAGGTTTTTGTATTATCACGAACAAAAAGTGGTATAATTGGAGTTTCAGTTGGTCCTATTTCAAATCCGGCTTTCAAGAAACTTGATTTTGCACGATTTGTGTTTGCCCACAAAGCATCTTTACGCCATGTTTCTTCAGCCATTACATCTAAAGCAGCTAAAACGCAGCCGGTAGATGCCGGTGTAATTGAAGCACTGAAAATTAATGTTCGTGAATTGTGTTTTAAATAATTGATAATATTTTCGTCGGCAGCTACAAATCCACCAATGGTTCCAAGCGATTTACTAAATGTTCCCATAATCAAATCTACATCATCGGAAACTCCAAAATGTTCACAAATTCCGGCTCCTGTTTTACCAAAAACACCTAATGAATGTGCTTCATCGACATAAATTGATGCATTATATTTTTTTGATAAAGCCACAATATCTGGCAATTTAGCCACATCTCCTTCCATGCTGAAAACACCATCTGTAACTATTAGTTTCAACTTATCGGGTTCACATTTTTTTAAAATGTTTTCCAAAGCATCCATATCATTGTGACGATATTTTAGTAGTTTTGAAAATGATAAACGCTTACCCTCAATTATAGAAGCATGATCGTATTCGTCAAATATCAAATAATCTTCACGTCCTGTAACACAAGAAACTACACCGGCATTAACAGAGAAGCCAGTGGCATAAATCAACGAAGCTTCTTTATTAACTAATTTTGCTAGCCTATCTTCCAATTCAAGATGAATGTCTAATGTGCCGTTTAAAAAGCGTGAACCAGCACAACCTGTACCGTATTTTTCAATAGCTTTTATTGATGCTTCTTTCAGCCAGGGATGATTTGTTAATCCCAAATAGCTATTAGATCCAAACATTAATACTGGCTTTCCAGCAATTCTGACTACAGTGTCCTGATCAGATTCGATAGCCCGAAAATAAGGATAAAGACCATTTGCTTTGGCTTGTTGAGGTGCATCATATTGCCCCATCACATTACTTAGTAGACTCATAAAAAAATATGTGTTTGAAAATAAAACGGCTGCAAAGATACTATTTTTTTATCGAAAACCACAAATTTTTTGATTTCGAGCGCATATTTGTTTACTTTTGTAACTTAAAATTAATCACTAAAATACACATGAACAAACAAATAGATTACATTTTATTACCTGAACTAGCAGCCAAATCGGATGCTAAATGGAAGCGTTTTTTTCGAAAAAACAAAAAAAAACTAACAGGAATGGACATACAAGTTCATACACTTCACAATGATATTTCAGAAAGAATAGATTGTCTAGCGTGTGCCAATTGCTGTAAAACACTAGGTCCTCGCATTACAGACAAAGATGTGGAAAAGATTGCAAAAGCATTGAGAACAAAAACTTCGGTAGTTATGAAACTTTATCTCCGAGTGGATGAAGATAATGATTTGGTTTTTCAATCAATGCCATGTCCGTTTCTTAGAATTGATAATTATTGCTCCATTTACGAATCCCGTCCCAAGGCTTGTCGTGAATATCCACACACAGATAGAAAACGGTTTTTTCAGATTTATAATTTGTCAATCAAAAATGCTTCGACCTGCCCAATAGTATACGAAGTACTCAATCAATTGACAGCCCCCTAAATCCACCAAATGGGGACTTTCAAGAGCATTCACTCTTATTTTTCAAGTTTCAAAAATTACAACATTTTACTTCGTTCTTTTAGCCCCCCCTTCGGGGTATTTAGGGGGCTAATTGTAACTGATCAATATCTTTCCAAAATCTAGGATAAGATTTACTTACCACTTCCGGATTTTGGATGTTGATAGGAAATTTAAGTGCTACAGGTGTAAATGACATTGCCATGCGATGATCGTCATAGGTGGCAATGCTCACATTTTTGGTGGATTCACATCGTTCACCATTCCATGCTAAACTTCCTTCAATAGGTTCATTCAGCATAAAACCGAGTTTTCGCAATTCTGTTATTAAAGCAGCAATTCTGTCGGTTTCTTTAATTTTCAGACTTTCGAGTCCTCTGAAAAGAAATGGAATTCCTTTCATACAGCAAGTTACTACAAAAGTTTGTGCCAAATCGGGTTCGTTTGTAAAATCGTATTCCATTTTGGAAGTCAATTCACCATTTGGTGATAACAAAACACCATCGTCCATAAACGTGGTTTTCACACCCAATTGTTCAAAAAGTTCAGTCACTTTACTATCACCTTGGTAACTATTTTGATTTAAACCAATCAGATAAACACCACCCTTCCCAACAAGCGAAAGAATTTCGTACCAATAAGATGCCGCCGACCAATCGGATTCTACTTTGTATGGAATAGGTTCATAATCTTGCGGTTCGATGGTTATTGTATTGTCATTAAATTCAACTGTTACTCCATATTCTTCCATCATTTCCAAAGTCATTTTAATATATGGTTTGGAAGTAACTTTACCTTCTAACACAATTTTCAACCCCTTTTGCATACAAGGTGCCACCATCATTAAAGCTGAAATATATTGACTACTCACATTTCCTTTTAAATGGATTTCGCCACCTGTGAGCGCACTTCCGAAAATTCGTAAAGGTGGAAAACCCTCATTTTCAACATATTCAATTCGTGCTCCTAAATAATTCAAAGCTTCCACCAATAACTTTATCGGTCGTTGTTTCATCCGTTCGCTGCCGGTTATTATCCACTCGCCCACCGTTTTCGACAAAAATGCTGTCAGGAAACGCATGGAAGTTCCCGCAGCTCCAATATCAAATGTAGTACTATTTGAATCCAATGCATTGATCAACACATTGGTATCGTCGCAGTCGGACAAATTCTGAATATCGTACGGACTGTATGACAGTGCATCCAATATCAAAGCGCGATTGCTAATGCTTTTTGAAGCCGGAAGTTGAATTTTGACAGCAATACTGTCGGTGGGAATATGTAGTTGTTTGGTATTTTGCATGAAAATGTTATGGGGGGTTTACTACTTATTTGTACAAACTATCAATTTTTTATGATACCATTGATCATTAATTTTATCAGAATTCTTCAACTCATTTTCCAATAATATCTTATCACTGTCATCAAATTTAAAATCGGGATGCACGTAGGTAAAGTACTCTGTATCATTAATCCAAAATTTAATAACTTTACTTCGCCATAAGGTTTGAGTAATCAGATTGACATTTAATAACCTGATTTTATTCCTAAGTGATTCCATGTATTTTTGGGGTGAAGATGATATTTTTCTCATTTTCAAGATGTTGTAATTCGAAAAACTTTTTGAAAGGTTGTTGTATTCCCAGCTGGCATACAATGTATCACCTTTGAAGTATTTAAATATTTCTGTTTCTTCGTTAACAATATATTCAATATTCAGAAAGTTTTTTTTGTCAGTATTTTCGACTAATGCAACAAATTTCTCATTACTTTTCTCTTTATCGCTTTTGCATGCAGTAAAAAAAACTAATAAAATTAGTATGCTCAGTAAGTTGTTCATATTAAGGCGATTGGTATTTGTCATGAAATTGTTATCAGTTTATTCTGTAATTCGAAAAATTGGTTTGCTTTTTTTCATTGAATTGAATTATAGCTTTCAATTGTTATAATTTCATCGTCTGTTAATCCATAAAGTTCATAAACCATTTTATCTATTTCATTATCAGTTTGGTTTATTTTGTTTTGGATATCAGCGGCTTTTTTACTTTCGAAATTGAAATAGTCTTCCCATTCCGATTTTTGTGAAAGCGAAAGCTTCACTTTTTTCTTATCAATTTCTTTCAAAAATTCGCTATATGTTATTGAATACCAATTTTGTAGTTTCTTTGACAACTCATCAAACTTGAATTCCCGCTGAATATTTCGCAGGAATTTACCTGAAACATCCTGCAATTCCTTGTTTAAAGTTAGCATAAGATCTGCTCTATCAATAAATGGTTGTTGAGCGGAAAGGGGAATTTTTGGTATTGGTAATTGCTTTAAATTCTGAATAGGTATTTTAGGAAATAATATTTTTACAGATTTAAATTTTACATTGTAATAGTAAGTAAGCAATTTGCTGTTTAATAGAACTAAAATATACTTTAGTGAATCATTCTCAACGTCCTTAATTAAAAGATTATAAACATCACAAACATTTATAAAATTCATATTGTCGTAAACAGAAATTATTTGATTTCCAATCCTACGAACCAGTATTTTCTCGGTTTCATATATGTCAATACTCTTGTAAATTGATTGATTTTTGAAGTCAAAATAGATATATTTTTCTTCAAAACTTATACGATATCTATTTATATTACCGCCACAAATTAAAGGTTTTAAGTCAGTATTATTTTTTGAATTAAATACAAATTCACTTTTAAACCCAAATTCAACTCCCCTTGCAAAATAAACGAAGTCATTTAGTTTTGAACAATTAGAATCCAATTTTAACGTTAAGTCAAATTCAATTTCATTACTATAAATATTGAATATTGTATTATCAAATTTTAAAAAATAATTTTTTTCTAACTCTGTAAATTTAAAATCATTTTTTGAACATAAAATTGTATAGTTGTCTGATTTGATATTCTTTAAAATAACAATTCCTGAGTCAACAGATGCATCAGAAAATACATTAGAGCCTAAATCCAAAATGCTTTTTATTTCATAATTGTATATTAGAAATTTACGGACAATTGTAAACCCAATATTTGTAAATAAAGAACTTGGTGTTATTAAACCAAGATAACCATTCTTTTTTAGTAAATCACAACCCTTTTCGTAAAATAAGCTATACAAATCGCCTGAATTTGTTAGTGTGTATTTTTTCTCAAAATATTGTTTATTTTCCCTTATTCCAACATACGGTGGATTCCCAATTACCACATCAAAACCACCTCTATATTCAGGACGAAATGCTGTTTTAATATCGGTAGTCATGTTTTCAACAAGGGGTTGCAACCCCTTGTTGATATAAGATAGATACATCGCTTCATTATTGGGTTGTATGTCTTGCTTAATTTCAGAACTCATCTCTCTAACAAGGGGTTGCAACCCCTTGTTAATATCGTCAGGATTCATCCCTTCATTATGTGGTTGCGAATTTTGTTTGACGTCATTGGTTATCTTTCTAACAAGGGGTTGCAACCCCTTGTTAATATCAGGTAGATGATGCTTTTCTCGGTTTGTACGTATGTAGTTTATTTTTGTTTGGAGTTCTTGCTCGTTTGTAATATAGTTTCTGTCAAATTTCTGAGCCCAAAGGTTAAAGGTTTCGGTTTTATCTAACTGAAGGTATTCTTTGAATTTTTGAGTTGATTTTCCTTTAAGTTTTCGTACAATATTTGGTAAGTCTTCTTCGCTACAAACTAACAAAATGTGAATATGGTCAGAACAAACATTGTATTCTAAACAATTATATTTACTTTCGATAATTATATCGTGTAATATTTTAGTAATGATAATTGACTCCGAATCATTGAAATAATAAGGTCTATTGACATGAATTTCACCCTTTTGTTTGGGTTCTCGAACTCTGTAATCAATCATTCGCTGCGATGTTCGTGTGTCATGTGTAACCCAAGTAACGTGCCATATTTTCTTGTCTTTCAGTTCAAATACCTGTGGAAACTCTTTATGCCAATTAAATGCTTTTTCACCGGCAATACTTGGGTCATCAACAAGTGAATTGCCGCATTTTATATTGTTATTCAAATCGTTAAGTTTGCGGTTGGGTTGAGCTGTTCGTAACCATAGCGAAAGTTTGGCAATTTCTACACTTTCTTCGTTGATGTCAACACCAAACAGATTGTTTTCCAGAATGCTGGTTTCAATATTAGAGAATACCAAGCCGCCACCAAGCAATTTGGATTCTAATTCATCAATATAATGATGTTCGTTAATTAGAAAATCCAACGCTTGATTTAAAAAAGCTCCTGAGCCACAAGCAGGATCACAAATGGTAATTTGCAACAACCATTCACGATACGTTTTGAGTTTGGTTAATAGGATTTGTTTGGTTTTTTGTAATTGTTTTTTGTCCGAAAAATATGCTTCTTCTACAATTTGAAGTTCTTCCTTTTTTTCTGTACAAAGTTTACCAATTGTGTTTTCAACAATATATTTGGTAATGTATTTGGGAGTATAATATACACCATCTTTTTTCCGTTTTGTGGTCGATTTATCGATATCAACTCCTTCCAATCGCGCTTTTATTTCGTCCAATTCATTGAGCGAATTTTCAAAAATATGTCCCAGAATGTTTACGTCTACTTCGCTTGCAAAATCGTAATCCGAAAGCTTAGACGTATGATTATAAAGCAATTGGTCATCAACCTTAATGGTGTCAAGAATCTCATCCGGCTTAAAAAGACCACCATTGTAAGCAAATACATCATATCGTTCACCTTTAAAACCGGTATTGAGGTACCCAAAATATTTTTTAAATCGCCCATAAAGCGGAACGTATTCGTCCAAAGATTTGAGTTGCTTCCATTGGTCGAGAATGAGCCGAACCGAATTTGGCGGTAATAATTGTCTATCTTCGGCAAAGAACAGGAACAAGAAACGATCTAATAACTTTTGCGATTTTTTAAAAAGTTCTAAGGCATCAAATTGAGGATTAAGTTGTGTTAAATTTTGGTACAATTCACTCTTAAAATTTGAATATTCTTTGTAAAGTTGTTTGGTAATTAAATCTTCCTGGCTTAAAGATTCTTCTTTGAGTTTTTTTGGAATCCCTTTTGAAATGTTTTCAAAAGCCAAGCATAAATACAATAATTCAAACTGCTTTTCGGTAAGCGTAAACAGATTAAACTCCACATAATCAATGGCATTATCGATATAAAAACGTAATTTTTCAAAGTTTGATGTGATTACATAAACACAGTCTTTTTGATTGTTTTTATATCCAAATGCCTGGATTTCAATTTTCTGAAAATCTGTAGTATTGGTTCCTTTTAGTTCTATTACTGCAATAACAATGGTTTGCAACCCATTGTTTATTATAATTGCACCATCAGCTTTTTTGCTATCTTTTTCGTTTTTAAGTTCGGTGGTGAGATTGAAATTAATATTTGGTTTTTTTGTGTATCCCAGTACATTCACAAACAAATCAATCAAGAATTCACCTTGATATTCTTCCTCCTTGCTGTTTCTTATATTCTCCTGAATACCAGAACTTAAGAAATGATTTTTGTAAATACTCCATTTCTCAGCAATAACTTTTTTGTCTTGCGTATTTTGATATTTTGTTAATACTGAATGTTGAAACAATGCCATTTCTTAAATCTTTAAACTGTTAAAAAAACCAATTTCTAAACACAATTTATTGAGTCTACTCAGATAAGTCAATATTTATTTTTTTGAACGCTAAGTCCGCGAAGACGCAACGTTCAGATATACAGCACATATTTTTCTTAGCGACTTAGCGACTTTGCATCTTTGCGTTCAAAAAATATTTTTTGGAGTGAATTGATTTAGTTAAGAAATAATTATTTAGATTATACTGCCAATTGATAAATTTTCGTCACATCTTCTGATGTGAGTTTTACAAAACTTCCCAAGGTATTTTTACCCAAACCCATAGATTTTACCAATGTCGGAATATCTACGGCTTTTGCTCCGAGTTGTGAAAACCGGATAGGCATTCCGAGCGAACTTACAAATTGCTCATAACGTTGAATGCCTTGTATGGCGGTTTTTTCGGGGTTTTGGAAGTCCATTTCACATCCCCAAACGCGCACTGCAAACTGTGCAAAACGATTTAAATCGTGGTGCATTACATATTTCATCCAAGCCGGAAACATAACTGCTAAACCGGCTCCGTGAGCCACATCGTACAAGCCCGAAAGTTCGTGCTCCATTTGGTGACTTGACCAATCGCTGTCGCGTCCCACGCCACAAGTATCATTGTGTGCCACCATTCCAGCCCACATTAAGTTAGCCCGAGCTTCGTAGTCGTCAGGATTTGTCAATGCTTTTGGTGCTTCGTTTATTACCGTAAGCAAAATTCCTTCGCAAAGTCGATCGGTAATTTCTACATTTCTTGTGTTGGTAAAATAGCGTTCCATTACATGTGCCATCATATCGGTGGCTCCACAAGCAGTTTGATAGGGCGGTAATGAACAGGTTAATTCCGGATTGAGAATTGAAAATGCAGGACGCATAGCATCGCCTCCGGTTGCACGTTTCAACATGCCATTTTCGTGCGTAATTACCGATCCGCTGGAACCTTCGCTGCCTGCAGCGGTAAGTGTAAGAATAGTTCCAACGGGTAAAGCTTTTTTTACATATTGTTTTCCAGTGTAGAAATCCCAGAAATCACCATCGTACAAAGCTCCAAGTGCAATTGCTTTAGCTGAATCGATAACACTTCCTCCACCAACTGCCAATACAAAATCGATGTTCTCGTGTTTGCAGATTTCGATGCCTTCGTACACCAAACCACTACGGGGATTGGGTACAACTCCGCCAAGTTCTGTAAACCATATATCCGATTCGGTCAAAGATTTTTTCACACGGTCGAGCAGTCCACTTTTCATTACCGAACCGCTACCATAATGAATTAATACCCTTGTTCCGCCAAACCGTTTTACATATTTTCCGGTTTCGTTTTCCTTTCCTTTTCCGAAAACGAAATAGGTTGGACTATAAAAATTGAAATTATTCATTTTGTTTGGTTATTGGTTAATTAGTTAAATGGTTAGTTAGTTAAATAGTTAAATAGTTAAATAGTTAGTTTATTAACTTGACTAAATGTTGAAAATCAACACAAAACGCGAAACACGAAACGCGAAACATACCATCGAAGTTGTTATTACATTACATGGTTGGAGATTTTTCCCAATCTTTCGATTAATTCATTTCCCAATTCGGTTTTCACTTTGATATGTTTGAGTACTTCAAGCACAAATGGATTTTCGTCGAAACTTCCACGAACCGATTGAAAATCCTGATGCTTTTGCTCTTCGTTTCCATCAACTCCAAAACCGGTCTTCGCATTCAAATCGAACTCTTTTTTGGCATCATTGTAAATAAGTTGGTCAAGTTTTACAACGGAATTTTTCCAAAGTTCTATAAAATTCACAATATCGATATAACTTACTTTATCGATGGTTTTTCCCCAATAATCTTCGAGTTTTTGACAAGCCCAGGTCCATTCGTAATTATAATATTCCTGATGCATCAACTCAAATTTTTGTTGAATTTTATCAAGTGTAATTGGTTCATTTTCAATTTTTTGCAACAAATTGTCTATTTCGTTTTTTGGAGCAATAAGCCCCGATAAGTCTATCCATTCTCCCAATCCTTTTTTGGTATCCGGTTTCAATTGATGACGTACTTCTTCAATATTTTTAAATTCAATTTCCTTTAACCTGTTAATCAGCGAATTGCCGAGAAATTTATAAATGGCAATATTGTATAAATCAATTCCTTTGAGCAAAGAGGAATTTTTGATACTGCAATTCTGATAGGAATAGACATCGGTGGTTTCGCCCGAAATAAGTTGAATATTCTTCAAAACTGCCACACCTTTCATCATTTTCTGAATGGTATAAGGGCTGAGTAGGTTAAAGTTGATCGGATCTAACTTTCTACTGTCTTTTCGATTATCGCGCTTGGGCCATTTTTGTGCATCACGAATTGTACCAACGCTTCGCAGGTTTACGCCCGGCACTAAAAAGCTTTCGGTGGCATTTTCTATCATATACGAAAATGGTAAATCTGACGTGTCCGAATGTTTGGTATGTCGTCCCATAACAAGTGTAAAAGCCCCAATCTTGGCAGGCCACAAAAGATACGAATCACTGGTGGTTTTGGCACCGCGTTCTGCAATTCCCTGATGTATTGGTCCAAGTTTATACATGTGGTTACTTTGATTGGAACCACTTCCGGCATTTAAAAACGAAAACATTCCGGCAATCAATAAACTGGATTTATGATGCGAAACTGTGTACGGTCCGGCAAAAATTGCAGTTGCCTCGCCATGCATTCCCTGACAGTTGGAGAAAAAGAGCGAATCGAGTGCCGAATAATGTTTTCCCATAATGCACCCTTGTCCAATAAAACATCGTGAAACCAATGTAGAATCGGTAATAGAAATGCCGGAACTTAAAATGAAATCGGTGCATTTCACACCCGAACCTACGATTACCGGTGCTTGTGCATTGCTGTTGATGGTGCCATTTTCGAGTAACGAAGTACCTTCGAGTGTTGCACAATCGCCAATACGCACATTTTTTATGCTGCCACAGTTTACAATTCGAACATTTTTTCCAACCGTTCCTTTGTCTGATTGTAGCGCCAGCGAATAGGCATCAATCAATTTTTGGGTATTCTGAATCACCAAGGGGCGATGGCGATACAGTGTCAGAATATATGCCAAAGGCGCCGAAAGATAATCAAAAATCGGTATTTCGCGACCGCCACCTTCGTTCATTACCGGTACTTTTACACCGTTTCCGAAAGAAGATAATCCATCAACAACCATTAGATTTACATTTTCGATATACGAACCTTCACCAATTATATAATTGGCAATATAATTGTGAATTTTGTCAATAAAAACATCGTTGCCGATGGTACAGTTGTGTAAACAGCTATTATTAATTCCGGCATGTTTTTTCACACCTCCTGACAAATCAAAAACTGAATGGTATGTACCTAAAAACACCGTTCCCGAAAAATGAACATTTGAAATATATGCCGGTGAAAATGCTTCTACTACCTTAACTTCGTTCCAGTTTTCGGCCGAACAGCCATAAACGGTTAAAGTGGCTATTTCTTTTTCGGTTAGATTTCGATAATCAATCATAATCTGTTAATTATTATTTATTTCCTTGTTTCCTTCTTACCTCGTTTACTTCTTTACTTCTTACCTAATTTCCTGTACATCATAGTTTTGAAATAAAAAATCGTTGTATGGATAACGTTCAGTATGAATTGCTTTAATTCTTTGATACATCAAATCTTTTAATTCATCGATATTTTGTTTTTCCCTGGCTGAAATAAAAATGCAGTTATCATGCATTTTCGACATCCATGTTTTTTTTAATTCATCCAAACTAATATTTTCACGTTTTTCGGGAGCCAAATCATCATGTTCTTTGGGTGTGTACGAAAATGCATCTATTTTGTTGAATATCAAAATCATTGGCTTTTTTTGCGGATCAATTTCGCGAAGGGTTTGGTTTACAACTTCCAATTGTTCTTCAAAATTTGGATGTGACACATCCACCACATGTAGCAACAAATCAGCTTCCCTCACTTCGTCGAGTGTCGATTTAAACGATTGAACCAAATGATGTGGTAATTTTCGGATAAAACCAACCGTATCTGAAATCAAAAATGGTAGATTGTCTATAACCATTTTCCGAACTGTAGTATCCAACGTAGCAAACAATTTATCTTCAGCAAAAATATCTGATTTACAGAGTAGATTCATCAAAGTCGATTTTCCCACATTGGTATAACCCACCAAAGCAACCCGTACCATTTTACCTCGATTTTTGCGTTGTGTAGCCATTTGCTGATCGATATCTTTCAAATTTTCTTTTAGCAACGAAATTTTGGTAAGGATAATTCGGCGGTCGGTTTCTATTTGCGTTTCGCCGGGACCACGCATTCCAATTCCCCCTTGTTGCCGTTCAAGGTGAGTCCAAAGGCGCATTAAACGTGGCAACATATACTGACATTGAGCCAATTCAACTTGTGTTTTGGCACTGGCAGTCTGAGCACGTTTGGCAAAAATATCCAAAATCAAACTTGTTCTGTCTAAAATCAAAACTTTCAATTCTGCTTCGATATTGCGCAATTGTTTTGGCGATAATTCATCGTCGAAAATAACCACTCCTATTTCATTTTCATCTACAAAACCCTTTATTTCGATAAGTTTACCAGGTCCAACATAAGTTTTTGGATTGGGATATTCTAACCGTTGGAGATATATTTTTTCGGTTGAAGCGCCAGCAGTTTCTGCCAAAAAAGCCAATTCGTCAATATATTCACGGGCTTTTACTTCTTTCTGAAGTTGGGTAATAATACCTACTAATACAGCTTTTTCTTGGAAAATTTCTGTTTTCATTGTTTGAATAAAAAAATGACTTTGATATTAATTTTGTTGTTTTGTAATCATTGTTGTCCGCTAAAAGCGGTATTTAAAAATTTATTGTTGTTATAAGGT
>JACDZJ010000406.1_pt1 | contig 12472 bp, 10 predicted proteins | sample 7365721 | NCBI WGS metagenome assembly JACDZJ01 (sample SAMN15143480, study PRJNA637477) | pond metagenome | biome: freshwater wetland ecosystem [ENVO:00000243]; feature: pond [ENVO:00000033]; material: pond water [ENVO:00002228]; isolation source: pond water containing pink berries ... | reverse complement strand
CTTGTGTTAGCTATAAAAATGAATTTTAGGTACAACACCCGATACTCATATTAATGAATATTACTAAACTAAAACTCATCCTCTTCAATATCAAATTGTGGGAAGAAAATATCTTTGATTTTCTACTGAAAGAGTTTGTTTATTCAATTATAGAAAGCACAATTTTTAGGTTTCTATTCATCATAAATTATGCTAGTCCAATTTACTGAATATACTGCAAAATAGCCACATGGGGTTGATCTTTTACTTGTAGGTTCAATTTGTTTAATATTTGTACGAACATTAGCTGGCTGTCCACCAAACAATGGATTTCGTCCTTGAAATTCTTCTCTCATTTCATTGATAAAAAACATATAATCTCTTGTAATACCGCATAGTTCCAATGTTATTTTATCGCCAGTCTGTAATATTTCATCTTTTTTTGTTGAAGAAAAGTACATAAAAGTTTCATCAATAAGATATACACCATTGAAAAATTCATCTGGAGTTATTCCCCATTCATTGATACTATCAGAAACACAAATATCGTTTCTATAATTACGCATCAAATAATAATTTAGTTGATTTTCGGGATCTTGCATCGATTCTTTTAAAGCCCACATATCGTTTCCAAACAATCTCACTTTTGAAACTTTAATACTATCTACCGTAGGTACAGAATTCATATAACAGGATGCTGTGTACTTCTCAAGTACACCATCGCCATTAACATCCAAATTTTCAATATTAAGCGTATAATTGCGACCTGCTGTACCGTGATAATTAACGGGAGTATGGTAGGCTCCTTTAATATTGGAATCCTCAGTTAATGTAATTGTTTGTTGACCATCATTAACAGTTACTAAAGCACCTGAGATTCCTTCTGATTGTTTGTTCGAGAAATAATCAGCAGTCTTTTTCAAATAGATGGTATGCGTTTTTACATCCGAGGTGATTGCTCCGTCAACAACTAAAACTGGAGATGTTCCATCGAGTTTCAGATCTAATTCAGTTGTACATGCATTTAAAAGTATAACAGCAAGTATTGAAAAAACAAAATATTTCAGTTTCATGATGTTTTAAAATTTGAAGTTATAGGTTATTGAAGGAACAAACGTAAACAAATATGTCATTTCTGCCTTTGTTTTATAGGGCTGATCAGAATCGCCCACAAAATTGATAGACCAAGCATTTTTATGCCCATACAAATTGTAAACAGAGAAATTCCATTCACTTGTCCAAGTTCGATTTGGTTTATGTTTAGGCTTCCATGTCAACGACACATCTAAACGATGGTATTCAGGCATCCGATATTCATTGCGTTTAGAATAAACAGGTATAATAATTCTACCCACTTCCATACGAGCCACCGGATAAGTAATCGGCTGCCCCGAAGTATACACAAAATTGGCTCCAAAAGAGAGTCTGTCATTGAAATCATAATTAGCAACAACATAAAACGTGTGAGTTCTGTCGTAAGGGGCTAAATAGCTTTGGTTTTCGTTAACGCCCTGAATGGTACGTTCTGAGTGAGAATAAGAATAGCTTATCCATCCATTGAGTTTACCTGTATTTTTTTGTAACTGAACTTCTACACCGTAAGCGTTTGAATTTCCAAAACGAAGTTCTCCGTCTAATTTTTTGTTCAATAAAAGATTGGCATGGTCTTTAAAATCGATTGTATTGCTCATATCTTTGTAAAATACTTCAAAAGAGGCTTCCAAATCATTGTTCAAAAAGTTACGAAAATATCCTAAAGCAATCTGATCACATGTCTGAGGCTTAATGTTCTTTCCAGATGTAAACCATAAATCAAGTGGTGTACCTGCTGTTGAGTTAGATGCCATTTGAAGGAACTGATTTGTGCGAGCGTAATTCGCTTTTATAGATGAATTTTTGGTCAGAATGTAATTAACTCCCATTCTAGGTGATAAATGGTAAAAAGTTTTTATTATATGACCTGATTGATAAACGGTAGAATCAATTGCATCATAGTTTTGGTCATAATTATAAACTGTTCCCGACCCAATACTCGAAAAAGCAGTAAAACGAAGCCCTGCTTTTACAGAGAAATGTTTGGTTATCTGATACTCGTCGGAGAGGTATAAAGCTTGTTCAAAGGCATTTACAGCAGGAATTTCATAGGTTTCGTAATAAGTTTTTCCACCAGTGCTTCTAATGGTTCCTGGATTTAAATTGTGTAAAATAGTATTGTAACCAAATTTTAAGGTGTTTTCGGGAGTCCTAAAATATGAAAAATCGGCTTTTAGGCTAATATCCTGCATATTGTAATTCCAATCAAAATTGCTCTCATTGCTCAGGTTTGATTGCAGTCCATAATTGTATCGGCTATAATTCAACGAGAAATTGCTGAACATTTTTGGAGAGAAAAGGTGATTCCAACGACCTGTAACAGTGGTATTTCCAAAATTAAATCCTGCATCTTTGTTTTCAAACTTGTCCTGTCCAAAATAACCCGAAAGGAAAATGCGATTGTTTTCGTTGATACGATGATTAATTTTTGCATTAAAATCATAGAAATACAGTGTATTGTCCTTTATGTCCTTATCCGATGATAGCTTTAGAAACAAATCGGCATAAGTCCGACGCCCTGAAACAATAAATGATGTTTTATCGGAACCAATAGGACCTTCCAAAGTTAATCTACTTGAAATTAATCCAATACCACCAGTTCCAGAAAATTTCTTAGAATTGCCATCACGCATTTGCACATCTAATAACGACGATAATCGTCCATCTGATGTTGCCGGAATATCTCCTTTGTACAAAGTCATATTCTTTATCGCATCATTGTTAAAAATTGAGAAGAAACCCATCATGTGAGAGGCGTTATAAACGGTAGCTTCGTCCAACACAATCAGATTTTGATCAATTCCACCACCACGAACCGAAAAGCTTGAGGTTCCCTCGCCAGCCGAAACTACTCCTGGTAACATTTGCACTGCTTTTAGCAAATCTACTTCGCCCATCAATGCTGGCATTTTACGAATTGTTGCAATTGAAACTTGCTGAACACTCATTAAATTTAGGGTAACGTTTGCATCTTTACGTTTCGATGATACTACCACTTCTTTAAACTCGTTCGTAGCAATCGACAAGTCAATGTTTATTTTTTGAGGATTGTGCAAATCAATCTTTTTTGAGATTGTTTTATAACCAACATAAGAAAAATCAACTGTATAAGTTCCAATAGGTAAACTAATTGAGTAGAAACCATACGAATTGGTGGTTGTTCCACTGTTTATCTCTTTTATAAAAATGGTTGCTCCAATAAGTACTTCTCCATCTGCACCATCTTTGATATTTCCACTTAAACTTACACGATGATCTGACTTATCTGCATAAACCAAATGTAAGCAAAATAAGAAACATAAAGGAATTAAAATTCTCTTTAAATTCATAATTTAAAACTCTCTAATAGATAACTAAATTAATATAAGATACTTTATGATATAACTTAATCTTATACCTTAAAAAAAAGCTTGCCTAATTAGCAAGCATTTTATAATTACAAGGTTTTTCTGACTTCAGTTTCTTCGAAACTTTCAACAATATCACCAACTTGAATGTCATTGTAATTTTTAATATTCAAACCACATTCGTAGTTTGTACCTACTTCTTTCACATCGTCTTTAAAGCGTTTCAACGAATCCAGTTCGCCGGTGTAAACCACGATACCATCGCGGATAATGCGAATTTTATTACCTCGTTTAATCTTTCCTTCACGCACTAAACAACCCGCAACAGTACCCACTTTTGTAATATTAAATACCTCACGAATTTCGACTGTAGCTGTGATTTCTTCTTTAATTTCGGGTGAAAGCATACCTTCCATAGCCGATTTTATTTCTTCTATGGCGTCGTAAATAATGGAATACAAGCGAATATCTATTTCTTCCTTTTCGGCTATCTTTCGGGCTGAGGTGGTTGGTCGAACCTGAAAACCACAAATAATGGCATTGGATGCAGCCGCAAGTAAAATATCTGAATCGGAAATTGCACCAACTGCTTTATGTATCACATTTACTTGAATATTTTCAGTCGAAAGTTTTTGCAACGAATCGGATAATGCTTCCACCGATCCATCCACATCACCTTTCACAATGATATTTAATTCTTTAAAATCGCCCAGGGCTATTCTTCGACCTAATTCATCCAAAGTAAAGTGTTTTTTGGTACGCAAACTTTGTTCTCGTTGTAGTTGTTCTCGTTTGTTGGCAATTCCACGCCCTTCTTGCTCGGAAGTCATTACATTGAATATATCACCCGCTTGTGGTGCACCGTTAAGACCTAAAATTAAAACAGGTTCGCCTGGTTTAACTTCTGTAATGCGTTGATTCCGTTCGTTAAACATAGCTTTTATTTTACCAAAATAAGTTCCGGCCAATACTACATCGCCCTGGTGTAGTGTTCCGTTTTGGACTAATATTGTTGATACAAATCCACGTCCTTTGTCCAATGTAGATTCAATAACAGAACCAATGGCTCGCTTATTTGGGTTGGCTTTCAAATCAAGTAATTCAGCTTCAAGTAATACTTTCTCAAGCAATTCCTCTATTCCTACGCCTTGTTTTGCCGAAATGTCTTGGGATTGATATTTTCCGCCCCAATCTTCGACAAGGTAATTCATTTGTGCCAACGCCTCTTTAATTTTTTCTGCATTAGCTCCAGGTTTATCAATTTTGTTGATGGCAAATACCATTGGCACATTTGCTGCTGCAGCATGATTTATTGCTTCGATAGTTTGTGGCATCACATTATCATCAGCTGCTACCATAATGATAGCAATATCTGTAACTTTTGCTCCACGAGCACGCATGGCTGTAAAAGCTTCATGTCCCGGGGTATCTAGGAAAGTAATATGTTGCCCATTTTCTAGCGTAACATTATAAGCTCCAATATGTTGTGTTATTCCGCCTGCTTCACCAGCTATAACATTTGCTTTTCGAATATAATCGAGTAAAGATGTTTTTCCGTGGTCGACGTGTCCCATTACGGTGACAATCGGTGCACGTGGTAACAAATCTTCCTCAGTATCTACTTCTTCTTCACCAATGGCTTCAGTTACATCAGCACTCACATATTCAGTTGTAAATCCAAATTCTTCAGCCACAATGTTAATAGTTTCAGCATCTAACCTTTGGTTTATTGAAACCATCAAACCAATATTCATACATGTACCAATAACCTGATTAACTGTCACATCCATCATTACAGCCAATTCACTTGCTGTTACGAATTCAGTAAGTTTCAATACACTTTCACCTTCGCGTTCACGTTGAGCTCGCTCTTGTTGACGAAAATTTACGCCTTCGCGCTTATCACGACGGTATTTTGAACCTTTTCCTTTTTTGTTTGCTCCCGAAAGACGTGCTAATGTTTCTTTAATTTGTTTTTGAACATCAACTTCGTTTACAACTGTTTTAATCTGTTTTTTTGGAACATTTTTATTTGTTTTTGCATCTGATGCTCCCCCAGCACCTCCTGTTGTACCTGGAGTTACTTTTTTAGGATGGGCTAATCCTTGTGTTTGCCCATTGTGTTGTGGAACTTTATTGATATCAACTTTGTGATTCGAGAATCGTTCGCGTTTTTTCTTTGGTTGAACGGGTGAAGGCGAATTCGCAACTTCAGCTGCAGTTCTTAGAATTTTTTTCTCTCCTACTAATGTCGACTTTTTGGAGTCAGTTGTTCGAATTTTTTCTTCTCTTTCTCTGCGCTTTTGTTCTTTCGATTTTGGTTTGGGACGTGTACTTTGATTTAATAAATTCAAATTAATAGTGCCAATCACAACTGGTGCTATATCTAAAGTAGTTCGCGCCAACGAGAAAACTTCATCTTCTTCGTGGTCGTTGCTTTCAGTCTCAACACCAAATACTTCTATTTTCTCTGTTATTTCTACTTTGGGAGATTCTTTTTTAAGAAATGGTTTTTCAATTTTTGTTTCAAAAGTAACCTTTGGTTCAATTATTATTTCCTTAATTTCTTCTTTTTCTATTTCTACAATTGGTGATTCCTTTTTTTCTTCTGGCTGTAGTATTGGTTCGGTAATAATTATTTCAGTCTCTTTAATAGGCTCGTGTTTGACAGTAGAAACGACTTCTAATACCTCTTTGGATTTGTTGATTTCCTTTTCTTCATGCACTTTTTCAACCACAGGTTCTACCTTTTGTTCAACTACAGGTTTCTCAACCACAGGTGTTTGAACTTTTATTTCGGGCTTTTTCTCAACGTGTTTGTCCCTAATATCCAAATCGATATGACCTACTGATTTGAAATGCGGTAACTGATCCTCTGAAATTGTAACATGAATTATTTCCGCAGGTTTTTCCACAGGTTTAGGTTGGTGGTAACCTTCAATTGCCACAGTTTCAACCTTGTCTTTCAAATGACGCTCCTGGCTTAATCGCTCCGATTCGATTTTCAGAGCCATGTCTTTGTCAAATTCTTTTGCCAATAAAAGATGCAAGTCGTCCGACAATTTTAAATTGGGGTCGACTATAATTTTATGACCTTTTTTTGCAAAAAACTCTACCGCGGTGGTCATCCCGACATTTAATTCCTTGCAGGCTTTACTTAATCTTATGGACATATATTTTTAAAATTATTTCGTTCCGTGTTTTGCATATAGTGTTTTGCGTATCGTGTTTAGAATAAAATTTCATTCAACGTCGAACGTGAAACGATGAACGTGAAATGCTGAACACGAAACATTAAACGTGAAATATATTATTCTTCTTCGGCAAATTCGGCATTCAGAATAGACAAAACTTCGTCAACAGTTTCTTCTTCAAAATCGGTTCGACGGATTAAATCTTGACGTGATATAGCCAATACACTTTTTGCAGTATCACATCCGATTGCTTTCAATGTATCGATAACCCATTGATCGATTTCGTCGCTGAATTCATCCAAGTAAATATCCTCAGTTTCGGCTTCTTCATCCAATTCGCGGAATACATCAAGTGTATAACCGGTTAGCATTCCTGCCAGTTTGATATTAGTTCCACCTTTTCCAATGGCTTGCGATACTTCTTCGGGCTTGAGATATATTTCTGCCTTTTTCTCCACTTCGTTCAACCGTATCGAAGAAATTTTTGCAGGACTCAGTGCACGCGATATAAATAAACTTACATTGTTGGTATAATTTATTACATCAATATTTTCATTGCGTAACTCGCGTACAATGCCATGAATACGAGCTCCTTTAACGCCTACACAAGCTCCCACAGGATCAATCCGGTCGTCGTATGATTCTACAGCAACTTTGGCACGTTCGCCAGGCATACGTGCAATTTTCTTAATGATAATCAATCCTTCGTGAATTTCAGGTACTTCTAATTCAAATAATCGTTCCAAAAACACTGGAGAAATCCGAGAAAGTATGATTTTGGGATTGTTATTTTTATTTTCGACCATGGCCACAACCGCACGAACGGTATCGCCTTTTCGATAAAAGTCAGTTGGAATTTGTTCTGATTTTGGTAAATAAAGTTCATTCCCTTCTTCGTCGATAAGTAACATCTCTTTTTTCCAAATTTGATATAACTCAGCACTTACAATTTGACCTACCTTTTCGCTGTACTTGGTGAAAACATTGTCTTTTTGTAGTTCCAATATTTTTGACGAAAGTGTTTGACGTAATGTTAATATAGCACGACGTCCAAATCCAATAAAGTCAACTGTGTCAGTCACTTCCTCATCAATTTCGTAGTCTTCATCAATTTTTTTTGCCTCCGAAAGTGAAATTTGTAAATTTGCATTTTCCACATCTTCGTCCGCTACTACTGTTCGGTTTCGATAAATTTCGAAGTCACCCTTGTCAGGGTTAATAATCACATCGTAATTTTCGTCTGTTCCAAACATTTTAGAAATCACGTTGCGGAATGACTCTTCCATTACACTTATCAAAGTACTTCTATCGATGTTTTTTAGCTCTTTGAACTCCGAAAAAGTATCAATTAAGCTAATAGTTTCTTTTTTGCTCATGGCTTATTTGAATCTAATTATATATTTTGTAGTTTTTATTTCTTCGTAGGGGAAAGTCAGTGACTCGGAAACAATTACTTTTTGTTTGGCACCTTCGGGTTTTTCGGTTTTTTTAGTTTCCAAAACAATTTCTTTTTCACGTACTTCGGTTAAAATACCGCTTACTTTTTTCCCTGCTTTAGTAAGTACTTCAACTTCATTACCAATGTTTTTTTCGTACTGTTTAAGCACTTTGAAAGGTTCGGTTAGTCCGGCTGAGCTCACTTCCAACTCGTAATCTTCAATTTCCCTATCCAATTGTGATTCAATATGCCGGTTTACTTCCATGCAAAATTCTAATGTAACACCATCAAAGGCATCAATTTCCACCGAAATACGATTATCTGTGGTGACTTTTACATCCACCAAATAATAATTTATACCGACAATAAAGTCGTTAACTATTTGATAAACAGAATCTTTTGAAATCATATTTTTAGGCATTTCAACAAACGAGGGGACTGTTGTCCCCTCCTCCATATCCTATTTCGGTTGCAAAAGTACAAAATAATTATTTATCATACAAAGATTTAAGAGAAAAAATATCAACAGTGATAAATATTTATTATAATATCAGTATTTTTATTCAAAAATATTTATTTTTTTGAAGCATCAAATAGCAATTATTCATTTCATCCAGTTATCTTTGTAATCATAGTGAATTAAATAATTTGCAGTAAAATGTTCAAAATACTGTCTGTCAATCCAGGCTCAACTTCTACTAAATTTGCGGTTTATGCAGACGAAACACTCGTTTGTTTACACACCATCCGTCATTCTACCGATGTATTAAAAGCTTTTCATACATTGTTTGATCAAACGCAATATCGAAAAGATCTGATGTTGGAATATCTAGGAAATGAAGGAATCAATTTGTCAGATTTATCGGCTGCAGTGGGTCGTGGTGGGTTGGTGCGTCCGCTTGAATCTGGAGTTTATGCTGTAAATGATAAATATATTGCTGATTTAAAGACGTTGCACACTTCAGAACATGCCAGCAATTTGGGCGGTGTAATAGCTCTCGAAATAGCCAATTCCATTTCCGGTTGTCAGGCTTTTATAGCCGATCCGGTGGTTGTTGATGAATATCAGGAGGTGGCACGTATCAGTGGTTTACCTCAAATTCCACGTCGTTCTATGTTTCATGCACTAAATCACAAAGCGATCGGACGAAAATATGCTGCTGCTACCGGAACAGAATATGAAAAATTACATCTGGTAATTGCACATCTAGGTGGTGGAATTTCTGTAGCCGCACATCGATTGGGAAAAGTGGTGGATTCAAATCAGGGTTTGGATGGATATGGACCATTTTCGCCCGAACGTGCCGGAACATTGGATGCAGGTCAGTTGGTAAATATCTGTTTTGATAGAAAATATACAAAAGAAGAAATTCAAAAATTAATAGTTGGAAATGGAGGTTTAATTGCCCATTTAGGAACAAACGATGTCCGATGGATAGAGCAAAATGCTGATAATGGTGATAATCATTCAAGATTACTACTCGAAGCAATGGCTTATAATATCGCCAAAGAAATTGGTGCGATGTTGGTTGTACTTCACGGAAAAGCAGATGCTGTGATACTTACGGGCGGAATAGCTTATAGTAATTTTGTGGTGGATTATATAAAAAAAATGATTTCGCCAATGGTAAAAGTTGTTCTCTACCCCGGAGAAGATGAAATGGAAGCACTGGCAATGAGTGGATTGCGGGTGTTGAGAGGAGAACATGCTAAAGAATATTGATTATTTGAGTTGTTTTTTATACCCTTATAGGTAAATAATAAACGCCGTCCAAAAAGTTGGCTTTATGGTGTATAATTGGAAGATAATTATTAATAGTTTATTGATAATCAATTAAATAGACTGGATGTAATTTGGTAATTAAAAGTGTTATCAATCGTTTTAATATCTGTGCCTCTTTTGAGTCAAATGAAGTTAAACAAGTGCCAAAGATATTCTAGTTCAAGGAAAATTGAATTTACAAAACACATAAAAATAGATTAGCTTCAAGCACCTTATTTTTAGATACTTTAGTAAATTGAATTACACGTTTTATTACAGAAGTAAGCATATTTTTAAATTGTATTTGTTCAACACGACCTACATAACGTTTTCTGAAAACCGAATCAAAATCAACTTTCGCTTTTTCGATAAGTTCATTTCACCTGTTTCCTTATCTAAATATTTTAGAATAATAAAATCGTATGCTGAATGTTCTTTGGCTGCTACTTTCAATACTAACTCTTCCAGTTCCTTTCGGGAAAGACTTTTAATTTGTTCTTTTTATTTCGGAGTTTAATCGGGGCATAAATAAAATATTTTACAATATCAAAATTTCGAACTATTCATGTAGATTCCTTACAGTATTCATTATATAAGTCTTAACCTCTTCTGATAAATCTTTTAAATCATCTTCAACAATAACCTTGTCCATCAAAAGACCTATTACAGTAGTCAAATAGTGCGAACCAGTTATACCATCATACCGGTGGGCAATATATTTATCAGTATTTGTAACTTGTTTATATAATGCCTGATACGCATCTCTGTTATCTTTTTCTACATTGCGCCAAGCTTTTAATATGTTTTCAACCTTGAGCAATCCATTTTCAAAATCACTTTGCAGCCCAATTTCGATTACTTCTCGGGCAGCTTTTTTGTCTTTTTTCGAAAGTTCCATAACGATTTAGTTTTTATGATAACGATTTCATTTTATACACACCATCACGCGCTAAATCTATACTACCACCAGTATAACCACACTCACCCATTCTTGGTGAATTCACTATTGGCATTTGGCTGTAATCTGCAAAATCTTCACATTCTTTCTCGTGCTTTTTTGTACATTTCATACAATAGTACGCCTCTTTTTCCCAACAGCAAACTGTACACATACTATCTGCCGGTGCATTTTTACAAGTCGAGCACATAATTTTCAAAGGTTCGTTGCGCGAAAGTAACAGGATATTCTTTGTTTCATTCAGTTCATAAGATTTCAATCCCTTTAAATACAAGCGAGTAGTTGTACCAAAGTCATAATCATAAGTAATTTTCACCTTGGGCTTAAAAACATCTTTCACTTTGTTATTCATCCCTATTTCTTCTCTACCCATAGTAAAACCACTCAAATGTCCGCAACATTCTAACCAAATATCACGTAGATAATTATCAATAGTTTTAATCTTCGCACTACCATTTACCAGTAAATTGAGAAACATAATATCTGCTTCTACCATAATATGGCAATAAGTTTGTGTTTTTAAACCAGAATAGGCTTTTTCTTTGTCAGCCAGATGTTTAGCAATGTGTTTCACCATTTCTTTTTGCGATAACATTTGTTCGCAATACAGACATTTGCCTTCGGAAGTTAGTTCTTCTGTCATAATGGAATAATTTAGTTTATAAGATTTATTTCTTTAAGGTCGCAATATTAGTCAATATCTTTTGTAACGCTTTATGAAATGATTTCATAGTAGGGGGTTCTCCAAAAAAAATGTCATCTACATCATTCTCATCATGGTTGAGCATATTATAAATTAAATTCTCAGCTTTTTCAATATATTCTTTTTCATTCTCGCATTCGTACGAAAGCAAACCAAATTGCAAAGTTAAATTTTCATTAAACTTTCCAGATTCTGTCAAAATAGCATTATACGTTTTTTTCGATAAATCATTTGTGTCAATAGCCATAATTATTTAGTTTTTTAAATGTTTTTAATGCATTTGTAAGTCTAGATCCAACTGAATAAAAATCTAATTCTTTGATTTAGAATAAACTTAAATGTTATTCCTGAACCATATTTTCCTACATCTTTTTCCCCTCAATTTTTTCTTCCCACAACACCCACATTCCAAATATCAGTCCGTAGAAAAGATATTTGAAAAGATACTGGTGTAAAAAAATGAACGAACTGAAATGATACTCTACATATCCCACAATAAACGCAATTCTGAAAATATTGAACATATAAACGACAATTAAACCCAATGGTATGAACCACAATTTCTTCACCCACGAACCACGTGATAAAGTCAGGATGCATAAGAAAATATAAGCTTGTTTTAAGCCCGAGCAAGCCCAAATTATTTGAATGGTATGTCCGTTTTGGTAACGAAATATGTTGAGAGGCTCCAACACGGCATTTGATCCGAAAAAATGCAAAATTGAAAATGAAACATAAGCCACATGTCTCGCCATCCAATCGAAAGGTGCCGAAATATTCATTCCCCACAAAGTAACTGTTGAATTTAAAGAGTAAGATTCATCGCCTATTACATTGTACTTCCACAAAAGATTGGAAATCATTAAAACAACTGCAAATGTAATTACTCCACGATAAGGAACCAATTTTTCGGGAAATTTCATTTTTGCGATTAGTTTGTTGGTTAATTAGAGTGTGTTTATAAAGTCCTATATTTTTTGCTCGATTTTATAAAAAAC
>JACDZJ010000405.1_pt1 | contig 12509 bp, 8 predicted proteins | sample 7365721 | NCBI WGS metagenome assembly JACDZJ01 (sample SAMN15143480, study PRJNA637477) | pond metagenome | biome: freshwater wetland ecosystem [ENVO:00000243]; feature: pond [ENVO:00000033]; material: pond water [ENVO:00002228]; isolation source: pond water containing pink berries ... | reverse complement strand
AGAGAAGGGTACAAGATACTCCTTGAAGGCACATCATGTCGAGGCCGCACCCCCTGCGACCCTGCGACGTTTCTTTGACGATGGGCGCGTCTGACAAGCGAATTTCAAGTATGTCATCGTCGGCGTAATAGATGGTTTTCATCTTCATTCCCATGGTTGGATCGCGCGTCCAAACCGCTCGCTGTTCATGGCTTGCTAACACTCGGTTTGCTCTCACGCACCCCAAAGCCGTGCCCTTCGCGCTCGTCGTAACGGGCGGCCTTTGGTGCTAGGTTTTTCACGTACAGGTCTGAGAATTCCGGTATAGCTTCCGGTCCGGGGTTCCTCTCTTGGTGCGGCTGCCGGTGCAATACTATGACATACCGTGCCCCATGTCCACGCGCCAAAACGAGCGAAAACGGGAGGTTACGAACGGGCGGCGGTATGCTCTGAAATACCCTGCAATGCGTGACCTGTTGATCATCCATCCACTAGCGGTGCTCCTCATGCTTGCGCTGGTTCCGCCCTTCGACCCCAAGCTGACCCAAGCCGCGCTGGTACTGGCCGGTCTGCCCATGGTCACCATCTTCCCCTTGCTCGCCCAGCGCTATGGCCAGGGCGAACAATGCGCCTCGGCGCTGCTGGTGGCCACACTGCTGTCATTCCTGACGCTGAATCTGGGGCTGTGGGCCTTGGGCGTGGGGGTTCGTTGCGGCTGTAAGCGAACGGGGCGAGACAGAGCGCCACGGCAAGGGGCCGCGCAATGAAGAGCAGCACTCCCGCTACCCCGGCCGCGGCCAGCACCTCACCGGTCAGTTGGTGGGGTGTGACCAGCACGCCCAGCAGCAGGAACATGACGATCTGGCTGAGCCAGGCCAGGCTGGCGTGAGTGACTTGCAGTTCCTCCCGATGGGCCGCGGCGGTGCGCTCCATCAGGACGGTGCCGCAGAGATAGACGGCCAGATAACCGCTGCCGCCGAGCAACTGGGTCCCGCCGAACAAGGCCAGGGCTCCGGCCAGGGCCAGCACGGCGGACAGTCCGCTGGCCAGCGGCAGTCGATTGATGGTCGCCGCCAGCGCCAGTCCGCCCAGGATGCCGGCCAGGGCGCCCACCCCGAGTTGCAGGGCGAAGGTCTGCGCCAAGGTCCAGGACAAGGCACCGCCCCCGGCACTCACGAAGCCGACCAGGGCGATGGTCAGAAAGATCGCCATCGGGTCGTTGAGCCCGGACTCCACCACGATGGTCTCGGTGACCCGCCCGCGCAGCCGGATACCGCGGCCTTGCAGCAGCAGAAAGGTGGCCGCCGCGTCCGTCGAGCCGATGACGGCGCCGAGCAGCAACGCCAGCCAGAACGGCACGCCGAACAGCCAGACGGCGATGCCCACCACCCCCGCGGTGATGAAGACACCCAGAGTCGCCAGGACCAGGGCCGGCCCCCAGCACACGCGGATATCCGCCAACTGGGTACCCAGGCCCCCGGCAAAGAGGATCACCGCGAGCGCAACGCTGCCGACGTCATAGGCGAGAACGAAGTCGTTGAACTCGAATCCGCCCGGTCCATCCTGACCGGCAAGCATGCCGATCCCTAGAAAAATCAGCAGGATCGGCGCCCCGGTGCGGTTCGCCAAGGGGCTGACCAACACGCTGAGCACGACCAGCCCGGCACCCGCCAGTAACGACCATTCCAATGTTGAGGACACGTCAAGGGCTCCGGGGACGGGATGGACCCTGATCATGCCATCTAAAGTCCGGCAGGTCATTGTTCCATCCAGTGACCTGGAGGCCAAGGCTTCAACCTTGGCTTGCCGATCCAAGGCTGAAGCCTTGGACTCCAAATGCACACGGCAGACCTTGCTGCCAACAGGGTTGTCGAGACCCGACGCAGCGACCAACGAGGTGGGCCATGCGTAACGATATAGCCATCGAAGGTGATAACTGGACGTAGGGGCGGGTTTCAAACCCGCCCCTACACCAAGGCTCTGTCCGGATATCAGGTACGAAGGCTATATGAGCAACCGCAACAGCCGCGGAAATGTCGGCGAGCAGTTCAACAGTTGGGTGGCCGCAGCCGGCAGTGTGCCGGCGGCGCGGCTGATGGTGGATGCACTGCGCTTATCCACTCGACGAGACTGGCGTAAGGATCGCGACGCCCTCCTGGCTCTCTATGGCGTCCCGGCCGGGCATTGGGTCCACTTGCATACGACCCAGCCGATCGAGTCGACTTTTGCCACCGTACGCCACCGCACCACCCGAACCAAGAACGGTGGAGATGAAGGAGGGTCAGCACACTCTGGGCCTCGCGCTTGCCGGAGAGTAGTTAGCGATCGATTTCGTGGTACGTCCCCGGTTTCCCCTGGATGATAATGATTACTTCAACCTTGTCATCGTTTACACCAAGGGAGACGAAGAGGCCGGAGGGGACATTACACGGGTTGTGAGAGAAATTGGTATCGGTCTCTGCGCGGCGGACGAGCGCCTCTATTACGAAGGTCCGGGTTATGAAATGGCGGTGCGGGACTTGAAGGAGTGGGAGGATGAGGACGAGAACGTCAAAGAGAAACTCTTGGATGCGATAGACGATTGGACTTACCTTAAGATTCGCACTTCACCGCCGGGGGATATCGAGTGGACGAGCGTTTGTAAGTGGCCTGAGATGCAGGAGCTTAAAGGGCTCGTCGATGGGGGGCCAAAGTCCGTCCGTTCAAAAATGAAGCTCTTCGCCAAGTGGGCGGTACACGAGAGGCAACAGTCACTTAGAAATAGGATGGCGTCAAAGGACTACACCGCCGTCTCTGTCGGTCCAGACCCACAAACCGGAACCAATTGGATCAGAACGAATCGGCTTTTTGTTACTGTAGTGAGCAAGTCCGATGATGAGGCTTCATCACTTCCGCAAAAGCTTCTGGCCGCACTGGAAGTTTGGGATCCTGAGCCGCACCGACTGTTGATGTCCAAGATGAGAGCCGTACTGGGGGAACGCGGCGTGCTTGCCGAGGCTGAAGTTCTCGACAACAAGTGCCTCCAGGTGGGATGGCTGAAGGAATTTCTCTCCGCGGACACCAATAGCCGATCCTGGAGTATTCACAATGCGATCAGTCGGCATTGGGAAGGTCTGGGAGACGCGATTCGGGAGGAAATCATGGGATTTGCCGAACGCTTGGGTGAGTTCTTGATTGCGCACGATCCCGACAGCGTAGTCAGCCGGTGGTACTTGTCCCTGGATCCGAAAGACGTATCCAGCCACATCAACCGCTATGCATGCAGCAAACCGGTTCGTGGAGGACACTTGGCGACCGGGCACGTGTTGCGCGTCGGCGACGGAAAGAAAGCGGATCAGTCTTGGCTTTGCCTCACGCCGGCGTGCGATTTGGAGCCGAACCGAACGAGACCCGGTTGGCCTAACAGGCTGGGAAGTCATCTCCCGTTCATTGCGGTGGAGTTGTTTCAAGCGAACCCGAAGGAAGCGCTTGCCCGCGCCGATGCGGGGAACTACCTCTTTCTTGAGATTGATGAACAGATCAGCGTTCTCAGCTTTACACCTTCGCCCAAGAAGGACCTCACCAAGGAGATCGAGGCAACTCCCAGCCCGAAGTGGGAACAAATGTTTGCTGCGGCTCAAGGCGTCTTCGATGGACCGGAGGGCAGGGCGCTGACAATTCTGCGGGCCGCGGAGGAGACGGTAACGACTGAAAGCGAAGAGCAGAGGACCCAGCTAAGGCTATATGCCTCTTCCGCATCAGTCGTAGCTCAACTTCGCTATGAGTACGCTCTGAACCTCCTCCATCGTCTCGGGGCAACTCTATCCAGGGTTGGCGTCGGTTTCGTGTCCATGAGCACGCTCTTTCCAGCCAATGGACAAGCTGACACCTAGGCAGCGCTCGGAGGTCATGTCGAAGGTCAAGGGACGGAATACCCTTCCGGAAGTTAGAGTCCGACAGGCGTTGCATGCGAAACGAAAAGTGCGTCCGCCTTGGACATCGCCGTCAACCGCTGTCTGAACAGCGAAACGCAGGCCCCACCGCACCCCAAACCGCGATAACCCTTGGGAAACGGCCAGGTCTTGGCTAAGATCACGTTCATGATCGGCCGGCCGCATCACACAGATGACTGCGCCCAGCCAGCACCATGCGGACCCCCGCGGATGACCGAACCCAGCCCCCGCTATCACACCGACCCGCCCGCCGAGCATCTCTCGGGCTCGATCGAGCGCGTGACCTTCCACAGCGAGCAGAGCGGGTTCTGCGTGCTGCGGGTGAAGGTGCGCGGTCAGCGGGACCTGGTGACCGTGATCGGCGCGGCGGCCAGCGTGACCGCCGGCGAGTATATCGAATGCGGGGGCCAGTGGATCAACGACCGTCAGCACGGGCTGCAATTCAAGGCCGCCGACCTGCGCTGCGTGCCGCCGAGCACGGTGGAGGGGATCGAGCGCTATCTGGGCTCCGGCATGGTGAAGGGCATCGGCCCGCATTTCGCGCGCAAGCTGGTGCGCGCCTTCGGTGAGCGGGTGTTCGACGTGATCGAGGACAACCCGGAGCGGCTGCTCGAACTGCCCGGCATCGGCCCCAAGCGTCAAGCGCGGGTGACCGGCGCCTGGGCCGAGCAGAAGGTGATCCGCGAGATCATGGTCTTTCTCCAGTCCCATGGGGTCGGCACCGCGCGGGCGGTCCGCATCTATAAGACCTATGGGGACGACGCCATCGCCCGGGTCACCGAGAATCCCTACCGGCTGGCGCTCGACATCCACGGGGTCGGCTTCAAGACCGCGGACGCCATCGCCCAGCGGCTTGGGATCGCCGCGGACTCCTTGATCCGCGCCCAGGCCGGCGTGCGTCACTGCCTGCAGGAAATCGCCGGCCAGGGTCACTGCGCCGCCTATCGTGAGGTCCTGGCCGCGCAGGCGGTCGCCCTGCTGGAGATTCCGGCGCCCATCATCGAGCAGGCGATCCGCGCCGAGGTGCGTGAGGAGCACCTGATCGAGGAACCGATCGATGCCCGCCCGGCGCTCTTCCTGACCCCGCTCCAGCGCGCCGAGCAGGGCATCGCCGTCGGCATTCGCCGGCTGCTGCTGCGCCTGCCGGTGTGGGGCTTCATCGACGCCGGACGGGCCATCCCCTGGGTCGAGGGGCGTACCGGGCTGGCCCTGTCGGAATCCCAGCGGACCGCGGTCGCGGCGGCCGTCAACGGCAAGGTGACGCTGATCACCGGCGGCCCCGGGGTGGGCAAGACCACGGTGGTGCGCGGCATCCTGGATATCCTCGCCGCCAAGGGCGTGGAGATGCTGCTGTGCGCCCCGACCGGGCGGGCCGCCAAGCGCCTGAGCGAATCCACCGGCCGTGAGGCGCGCACCATCCACCGGCTGCTGGAGTTCGATCCCAAGGCGATGGCCTTCAAGCGCGATCAGTATTCGCCGCTCAAGGCGCAGTTGGTGGTGGTGGACGAGTGTTCCATGGTCGATGTCGCCCTGATGAACCAACTGCTGCGCGCGGTACCGACCCAGGCGGCGGTGCTGCTGGTGGGTGACGTCGATCAGTTGCCCTCAGTGGGGCCGGGCTCGGTGCTCGCCGACCTGATCAACTCCGGCGCGGTGCCCACCTGTCGGCTGACCGAGGTCTTCCGCCAGGCCGCCGCCTCACGGATCATCGTCAATGCCCATCGCATCAATGCCGGACGGGTTCCCGAACGGCCGGACGACGGGCCGCCCGCGACCGATTTCTATCTCATCCACTGTCAGTCACCGGAGGAAATCCAGGACCGGCTGCTGCGCGTGGTGCTGGAGCGCATCCCGCAACGCTTTGGTTTGGATCCGGTGGCCGACGTGCAGGTGCTCACCCCCATGAACCGGGGTGGGCTGGGCGCCCGCGCACTGAATGTCTTGCTGCAACAGCGCCTCAACCCGGACGCCACCCCGCGCATCACCCGCTTCGGCTGGACCTATGCGCCGGGGGACAAAGTAATTCAACTGGTGAACAATTATGATAAGGAGGTCTTCAACGGCGACATCGGGCGGATTGCCGCCATCGACGCGGAGGAGGGGCTGGTGCAGGTGGAGGTCGACGGGCGACGGCTGGACTATGAACTGGGCGAACTCGATGAGCTGTCACTCGCCTATGCGACCACGGTGCACAAGGCGCAGGGGTCCGAATACCCGGCGGTGGTGATCCCGCTGGCGATGCAACACTACACCCTGCTGGAGCGCAACCTGCTCTACACCGCGGTCACCCGCGGCCGGCGCCTGGTGGTGCTGATCGCCGAGCCCAAGGCGCTGGCGATGGCCGTCAAGCGGGTCGGCTCCAACCAGCGGCTGACCAAGCTGCGGCAGCGCCTCGTCGAGGCTGTGGCGGCAGCCGGCGTGCTGGAGGATGACGCACTGTAGACGAGGACCTGACCGCAAGTGAACACGGTTGCGCGCGACAACGGACCCCGATCACCCATTCATCACCGACCCATGGTAGCCTCTCGTCCCTAGCAACCCCAGCGGAAACATTTCCATGCAGCAACTCACACCCGAAGGCCAGCACCTGGTCGCGGACCTGGCGAACCGCCACGGTTTCAGCACCGATGCCGTCACCCACATGCTCGTCGCCGTGCGTAACGGCAACGGGTCCATGGCCCAGTTCAGTCACCCGGAGTTCGGCGGCGGGGGGCAATGGATGCAGGGCGGCATGATCATGGTGGGCGACATGTTCAACAACATGCTCAAGGGCCGCGTGGACGCGCTGTGCAACGAACTCTCGGGCATTCTGGCCCGCCAGCCGGGGCTGCTCCAGACCGGCAGCTTCCAATCCCAGAGCCAGGGCGGCAGTGGTTACCAGACCCAAACCGCCGGCGGCTATCCCGGCCAATCGAGCCTCTTCGTACCGGACCCGGCCACGCACTGGTGGCCGGCCGAACTCGGCTCGCCCAGCGCCACCGGCGCCCAGAACAACGTGAAATATGCCTACTTCGCCAACGCCCGGCGCCTGGCGGTCGAGGCCGGCGGAGAGTGCTGGGTCTACGACACACTCGATCATCAGATCGGCGGTTTCTCACAGCAGCAGGGGGGCGGTTCATCCATTACCTTCACCAGTCAGTACGGCACCGTGAGTCTGGCGCACTTGCCCGTCGTGTCGCGCGGTCAGTCGCCGCGCTGACCGGTATTTTTCGATGAGAGGCGGTCAACCGTGAGGACCCACTCAGCAGCAAGGCCGGCCCGATCGCCACACCGGAGGCTGGGGCAGATTGCTCATGCCCGCACGCATCCGGTCATCAGCGCGCGGACCCTCGCGGGAGTGACGCTGCTTGCGGGTGCGCCCGCGGCCTGGGCCGGGGTGGCACTGGACACTGAGGGCTGGCCCGCCCTACTGGCCGCGGCCGTGGGGCTGCTGCTGCTCGTGTTCAGTGTGGTCGGTTTGTTTGCGATGCGCCAGGCCCGCGGACTTGCCGACACCTTGCGCCGCCGCGAGGCTGAGTGCGCGGCGGCGCAGCACCGGGCCGAGCAGAGCGAGCGCAGTGAACGTCGCTACGCGTCCGTGCAGCAGGAGGCGCAGGGCCGCCTGATGGCCCTGATCGCCGATGGCGCACCCTTGGCCGACCTGCTGGAGGCAGTGGCTTCCTTGATCGAGTCACTGGATCCTGGACTCGTCTGTTCGATCATGCTGATCGACCCGCAAACCCATCACTTACGGGTCGGGGCGGCGCCGCGGCTACCCGACAGCCTGATCGCCGCACTCGACAGCCGCGCGGTCACCGACGCCGACACCGACACGCCTGCCGACCCGGCCGCCCTGCGTCCGCTGGGCGAGCGGCTGGTGGTCGCGGACATCCTGTTTCACCCTTACTGGGAGTCGATCGCCGGGGCAGTCGAAGAGGCCGGAGTGCGCAGTTGCTGGTGCGAGCCGATCCGCGACGCCAAGGGCCGGATGCTCGGTTACGTCGATGTCTACTCGCGGGTCCCCGACAAGCCGGACGCGCAGCAGCGAGCCTTCATCGATCACGCGGTCTCGCTGGTGGCCCTGGCCTTGCAGCATGACCAGGATCGCAACGCCCGCCAATTGGCCGAGGAACGCGCCAGTCTGCTGCTCGAATCGGCCAATGAGGGGGTCTTCGGCCTCGACTTGGAGGGCGTGATCACCTTCATCAACCCCATTGGGGCACGCCTGCTCGGCTATGCCGTAGCCGACCTGGTGGGCCACGACAATCATGGGCTGATTCACCATCAGGCCGGCTACGGCAGCCCCATCGCGGCCTCCGACTGCCCCATGCTCGCGGTCATGCGCACCGGCGAGCCCATTCGCGTCGCGCACGAGGTCTGGTGGCGGCGGGACGGAACGTCCTTTCCGGTCGAGTACCGGGCCGCCCCCATCCGCAGCCATGGGACGATCGTCGGCGCGGCCGTCATCTTCAACGACAGCACCGAGCGCGATCGGCAGGAGCAGCGCATCCACCGACTCGCCTACTTCGATGGGCTCACCCATCTGCCGAACCGGGAACTGTTCAAAGCTCGCCTGCAAAAGCGCCTGAACTCCGCCCGCCAGGGCGATCAAGGATTTGCACTACACTTTTTGGATCTGGATCGCTTCAAGGACGTCAACGACACGCTGGGACACCCGGCCGGTGACAGCCTGCTCAAAGAGGTGGCCGAGCGCCTGCGCGCGTTGGTACGGGCGACCGACACGGTCGCGCGTTTCGGCGGCGATGAGTTCGCCGTCATCCAGCCGGACGTCCGCGAACTGACGGATGCCGCCACGCTCGCCGACAAGATCGTCACCGGACTGGCCGCGCCCTATTGGGTCGCCGACCGCGAGATCCAATGCGGCGCCAGTGTCGGCGTCGTGCATGTGGCGGGCGCTGAGCTGGACCTGGAGACCCTGCTGGGACGCGCGGACGTGGCACTCTACAAGGCCAAGCGCAACGGGCGCGGGCGTTACGCCTTCCACACCGATGAGATGACCCGTCAGGTGAGTCGGGACACCGCGCTGATGGACGCCCTGGATCAGGCGGTGCGCAACGGCGAACTCTTCCTGCACTTCCAACCTCAGGTCGAACTGGCCTCGGGGCGCATCACCGCGGTGGAAGCCCTGGTGCGCTGGCACCATCCGCACGAGGGCGTCATTCCCCCCGCGGACTTCGTGCACCTGGCCGAGCGCCGCGGGCTGTTTCAATTGCTCGGCGCCTGGGTGCTCTCGACTGCCGCCGCGCAGGCCCGCCGCTGGCACGACGCCGGATTCGCGTTCGGCCGAATCACCATCAATGTCTCGCCCCAGCAGGTGCGCAGCGGCAGCCTGGCGGATGACCTGATCTCGACCACCCAAGAGCACGGCATCGCGCCCGCCCTGCTGGGGCTGGAGTTTACCGAGACCGCACTCCTGGAGTACGGCGAACACCATCGCATCCAGGTAGCCGCCCTGCGCGATGCCGGTGTCCACCTGACCGTGGATGACTTCGGCACCGGCCTGTCATCCCTGACCCATCTGCGCCGCGGCGGAGTCAGCACGCTCAAGATCGACCGCCAGCTCGTCCACGGCATCTTCGACGATAAGGACGCCGTCGAGATTGTGCGCGCTGTCCTCGCCGTCGCCGCAGCCCTGAACCTGGACACCGTCGCCGAGGGCGTCGAGACCTCGGCGCAAGCCGCGCGGCTCGCGTCCTTGGGATGCCACTGCGGCCAGGGGCGGTTGTTCATCCCGCCATTGGAACCCACTGCACTGGAGCCTTACCTGGCCCGCGAGGTGATCACGCCGGCGTCAACCGATGACCAGGATCGATTTCAATGATCTCGGTCGCCGCCTACCTGGAAAACGAAAAAGTCGCTGACCTGCGCAGTGAGTACGTTAACGGCCGCTGCCTGCCCATGGTCGGTGCCAGTCGGCGGCACGACCAGATCTGCATGCGCCTTGCCCAGCTCCTGGCGGATCACCTCAACGGCTCGGCCTGTCGCCTGTTCCGCCCGACGGTCAAGGTCCATATCCAAGGTCCGGCGGACGAACGCTTCTACTACCCCGATCTGCACGTCGCCTGCGGGGAAGTCGCCGAGCACCCGGACTATCTGGATGCGCCCAGTCTGATCATCGAGGTCTTGTCGGCGGCGAGCGCGTGCCGCGACCGCGAAGAGAAAGCCCCGGCTTACTGCCGCATGGCCGCGCTCGAGGAGTTGGTTCTGGTCGCCCACGATGCGCCGCGCGTCGAGGTCCGGCGCCGCCGCGACCAGTGGGCGCCGGAAATCCTGGTCGATGCCGGAACGCTGGATCTGACCAGTATCGGCGCTGTCATTCCGTTGAGAAAGATTTTCGGAGGGCTGACGCCGAGGGGAGATAAGGAACCGCTCACCTAAAGCGCTGGTTTCCGATATCCTGCACCCCCAAAACCGTCAGATACTCAGGATGAGCTGGCAGGATCGTCCGGAAATAGCTCCTGCTCTGATCAAAATCGAACATCGGCGGCGGCGAACCGTTTTGCTGCATCGCCCGCTTCACCCGTGGAATGCCGGTACCCCGTGCCTCCGCCAGCTTCAGCTCCTTCAGAAACTCCCCGATACGACGATTGCGGGCGGGGACAGGGGGCAACGACACCTGCCCGTCGAAATGATAACGCTCGATACCCGGCACCGGTCCGGGATAGCTGATGATCTCCATGCGATCACGGTAAATATAGACCTTGATCGGCTCGGGCTCATTCTCATAAGAGCGATGGTAAACGGCATTGACGAGAACCTCTCGCACCGCCAGGCTGGGATAACTGACCCAATGGGCGGCCTGTGCCAGATCAGGCAGTTTCTGAATGAGCCGGACGGATAGGTTATCCAGGTAACCCAGACACTCCCTGAGTTGCTCCTGGATGGGGCGCTGCGCAAAAACCGTTTCTTCGATCAAATCGCCGGCGGCATCTGCGGAAAACTGAACGACCTCGATGCGGGCGCCCGGGAACCATTGCTCCGGGTTCTGACTGAAGAACAGCAATCCGATATTACGCGGTACATCATGACCGTTCACGGGTTCGGCAATCCGCAGATTGCGGTACAACGTTTGGGTATCCGGCTCATCCACCAATCCGCTACCGACGTCGTGCAAGAACTCTCGCACCTTGGTTTCACGGATATCCAACACGCTGGTTTGCAAGGCCCGCCGGTCATCGAACGGCACGCGTGCGGTGAGCTGCATCAGTTGGGTCTTCAATTCGGCCTTGGAGTCGGCGTCGACGGTGCTCGATCCCAAGCGAATAAAATACTTGCGCGCGACGCCTTGCTCGGACGACGCGGGCGCCTGGTGCGGACGCATCTGACTGCCGGGCGCCCAAACCACCAAGATCGACCGACCGCCAACCACCTCCGGCGACACCACGGGCTGGTAAATGGGATCGATGGTATTGCAGCGACCGCGAATCCACTGTTGAGCACGCGCGAGATCCCCAGATGCAAGCCCCTTGGGCGGCATCACCGCTACACCGTCCTGTTCGCCGACTCCGATCACCACATAGCCGCCGTTCAGATTCTGAAAATCATTGGCAAAAGCGCAGATCGTGCGAATGACTTGCGATCCGGTCGTCTGCTCGTCCCAGCTTGCCTTCAGCTCGATGCGGGCGGACTCGACACCTCGGCAATGCAGCAGGTCTTCGATATTGATCGGAAGAATCGACGGCATGAAGGGATACTCAGATCACTCTCAAGGGAAACAGGCCAACGGGTTTGGCACCTTCCGCAAACAGGAGTCTAACTTAAACTGGCCTTGATCATCGGTCCGACCACGGACAGCGGTCGGTCGGCTCGCCGGCCGACCAAGCACCGCCGCGATCTCCGTCAACTCCGGGCTATCTAAGTCGTGATGCCAGCGGAATACGCTAATCATACTATACTTCTTATTTACGGGTTTTTCGCTTCTTAACGAATCCTCATTCGGCAGTAAAAACTTTGATATTCAGTTATTTATCACTATTAATCTGAGTAAATGTACCGTAAAAAATGGCATTTGATGAGTATATGCTTGGTGGAATCGCTGCGCTTGCCCCACCACCCGCCAACTGGAGGAACACCCATGACCTCGCCAACCAACCACGACCGTCCGACGCCGCGCCGACCGCGCGGGGCGCGCATCGCGCTGTATTTGATACTTTTTCTGACCATTACCCAAGCCGCGGCCGGGCTGACGGCGCCCGCCGCCGCGGCGTCGGCCAACGCTGCCGCTCTGCCCGAGCAGGTGGACGCCGCGGGCTGGCTGACCGTGCGGGTGAACCTGCGCGTGCCGGCGCCGGGCGCAGCGGCGGCGCCCGCCGCTGGGCAGGATGACCTGGAGCAGACGACGCAGGACCTGCTGTTCACCTTGCCCGCCGGGTCCTATGAGGGGGTCGAGCGCGCCGCCGGGTCAGCCCGCCTGACCCTGCGGGTCAATGCCGCCGGGCTGGATGCGCTGCTGCGCTCGCCCTGGGCGGCGAGTGTGGCCACGGGTAGTAATCCGGAGATGCAGCGGCTGGCTGCGGGCAGTTATCACAGCCTGGCCCTCAAGCCCGACGGCAGCCTCTGGGCCTGGGGTTCCAACTGGTCTGGCCAGCTCGGCGACGG
>JACDZJ010000404.1_pt1 | contig 12630 bp, 14 predicted proteins | sample 7365721 | NCBI WGS metagenome assembly JACDZJ01 (sample SAMN15143480, study PRJNA637477) | pond metagenome | biome: freshwater wetland ecosystem [ENVO:00000243]; feature: pond [ENVO:00000033]; material: pond water [ENVO:00002228]; isolation source: pond water containing pink berries ... | reverse complement strand
ATCATCACTTGGCGTGCAACTGGCCTACTGAAATAGGCTCTTATTCAGTGTTTCCTTATCATTAAATCTCCAAGAATCATGAAAGTCCGGTCGTTTGAATGATCAACATGCGCGAAGCCTTTGCTGACGTGCTTTCCCGGCCAATTCGCGATTCCGGCGATTTGGGCTCTAAACGGGCCAGGCTCAAATTAACCACAAATCAACCAAAAGTCGGCTCTGGCGACAGAACATTCAGGGGGAGACCACGATTTAATCATCATATATGCCGTCCCGTCAGCGCCGACTTTTAACGGTTCAGGCTGCTATTCGATTACAGCGGGTGCGATCCCCAACCCCCATCAGCAAGCCGTTAACGCTGATGTCCTCATCGAGTTCATCCCAATGGATGCCGGTGCCGCCGCCGGAAAATTCGTAGTGCTGCCGTTGTTCGGGAGCGGCGGCCAGCAGACGGGGGAAATAGGCCAGGGGCACGCCGAGTTTGCGGCCATCCGCGAGCGTGACCCACATCATGCTGCTGTCGAAGCTCAGTTCAGTCGCCGAAGTGTTCATGCCATGCCCTTTCGATTTGCTCCTGATTGTCACTGACCACGCGAGCTAACTCGGTAAGTTCATGTGCCGCGAAGCCGATATTTTCCGCTACTGCCACGGGGCTGAACCAGAACTTGGCGCGAGCACCATGACAGCGGACGTGGATATGCAGCGGTTCGCGTGGGTCTCCTTCGTTCGAGAAGAAGAAAAACTTGCAGCCCTTCCAGCGCAAAACAACCGGCATTCCTTGTCTCCACCTTCCCCTGTTGCTTGATTGTAACGCCTCTCTTTATGTGGGCTCCAGAATTGAAAAGTCGGTGCTGGCGGGACGGCTGATCCTGTCAGTCGACCAGTTCGATCTGCCCGCTGACATTCACCGTGATGTTCGATTCGCCCGCCTCGACCGGCATGGGCGCATCCTCGGCCATCATCAGCTTGGCGCTGCGCGCGACCGGATAGGGGGTCGGAAAGTTGCCGCCACCATTGACGCTCATCTGCTGGATGCGATAGAACTTCTTCAGCGTGCCGGCGATGCGCGCGGCTTTGGCGCGGAAGGCTTCGATCGCCTCGATGGTGGCGTCGTCTTCGGCCTGGCGGCGGGTTTCCGGTGCCGGGGAAAAGTTCAGATTGCCGACGGCGAGTGAACTCTGTAGCTTGCCAATCGTCACCGACAGCGCGGCGGCATCGCGGCTCTCCAGCAGGATTTCCGAGCGCATGCGCCAGCTTTCAATATTGCGCCCGCCCTTGGCATAAACCGGGTAGGTGTGGGTGCTGCCGCTTTTGACCGTGACCCCGGGCTGGGCTTTCGCTACAGCCAGGCCATCGGCGATGACGGATTTGATCTTGCGGGCGACATCGGCGGGATTCGCACCGGTGATCTCTGCATAGGCGCTGGCGCGACCGAGATCGTTCGGCACGCTTTTCTGCACATCGACGCGAAAGTCGATCAGAGTACCGGTCGGTTTGGCGGTTTCCGCCGCCAGGGCGGGCAGGGCGAAAAAAGCGGCAATTAACAGGCAGCGTTTCATTTGGTAATTTCCTCCAGGAATTGCCGGTAACGTGCGGCATTGTCTACGTAATGGGCGGTACCGTGGGCGATGCGCGCTAGTTGTTCGTCCGTAAGTTCGCGTACCACCTTGCCGGGCGAGCCCATCACCAGCGAGCGGTCTGGAATCACCTTGCCTTCGGAAATCAGCGTGTTGGCGCCGATCAGGCAGTTTTTTCCAATCACTGCGCCGTTGAGAATCACACTCTTGATACCCACCAAAGTGCCGTCGCCGACGGTGCAGCCGTGCAGCATCACCAGGTGGCCGACGGTGATGTCGCGTCCGAGGTTCATGGGGATGCCTTCGTCGGTGTGCAGGATCGAGCCGTCCTGGATGTTGCTGTTTGCCCCGATGGTGATCGGGTCGTTGTCGCCGCGCAGCACGGCGTTCCACCAGATGCTGACATGGGCCGCGAGGCGTACATCGCCGATGACCGTGGCGTTGGGGGCGATCCAGACGCTCGGATCAAGTTGCGGCACTTTTTCACCGAGACGATAGACAGGCATCAGAGTTTTTCGCCGAGGACGATGTCGACCATCAGGTCGTCGGAGAGCGTTTCCAGCGCTGATTTCAGCACGCGCGCGTCGAACTCCGGCGCTGCCGTCAGGATGGCCTCGCAGTGGAACAGGATCTCGGCCGACATCGGCGCGCTGGCGGTGCGCGTCTGCAGGTCTTCGACGTTCACGGCATGGCGTGCCAGCACCTGCGCGACTTCCCTGACGATGCCGATGCGGTCGTGGCCGACGAGATTGAGGGTGAACTGCCGTCCTGCTGGCGCCGACTTTTGGGCGGTGGCGACTTTGGCGCTGACCTTGAGGCCCGCGAGCCCGGCCAGCGCAGCCTGAAGTCCGGCGGCTCTGGCGGCGGGAACGGCTACTTCGACGATGCCGGCGAACTTGCCCGACAGTTGCGCCATCGACGCTTCCAGCCAGTTGCCGCCGTGGGTCGAGATCGCCGTGGCAAGCTCTTCGACGAGCCCCGGCTTGTCGTCGCCGATGACGGTCAGAATCAGATGTTGATCAGCCATGGGCGTAGTCCTCCATCGGCACGCAGACGCAGAACAGGTTGCGGTCGCCATAGACGTCGTCGATGCGGTTCACCGACGGCCAGAACTTGTTGGCGGCGACATACGGGAGCGGGAACACCGCTGTTTCGGGCGAGTAGGGACGGTTCCATTCGCCCCCGATCACGTCGGCCTGGGTGTGGGGCGCATGCTTGAGCGGGTTGTCGTCCTGCGGCCATTCGCCGGCCTCGATTTTCCGGATCTCGTTGCGGATGGCGATCATTGCATCGCAGAAACGGTCCAGTTCGGCCTGGTTTTCCGACTCGGTCGGCTCCACCATCAGCGTGCCGGCGACCGGGAAGCTCACCGTCGGCGCGTGGAAGCCGTAGTCCATTAGCCGCTTGGCGATGTCGATCTCGGCGATGCCGATGGCCGCCTTGATGGCGCGGATATCAAGGATGCACTCGTGGGCGACGCGGCCATGCGACCCCGTGTACAGCACCGGGTAGTGCGGGTTGAGCCGCGCGGCGACGTAGTTGGCGTTGAGGATCGCCACCTCGGTGGCCTGCTTGAGGCCCGAGCCGCCCATCATGGCGATGTACATCCAGGAGATCGGCAGGATCGAGGCCGAGCCGAAGGGCGCGGCGGAGACGGCGCCCTGCGATCCGACGCGGTCGGCGGCGAAGATGTGGCCGGGAGCGTGCGGAGCGAGGTGCGCTTTCAAACCGATCGGCCCCATGCCGGGGCCGCCGCCGCCGTGCGGGATGGCGAAGGTTTTGTGCAGGTTGATGTGCGACACGTCGGCACCGATGTGGCCGGGCGAGGTGAGGCCCACTTGGGCGTTGAGGTTGGCGCCGTCCATGTACACCTGGCCGCCATGGCTGTGGATGATGGTGCACATCCCCATCACCGCCTCCTCGAACACGCCGTGCGTGGACGGGTAGGTGAGCATCAGGCAGGAAAGTTTGTCGGCGTATTGTTCCGCCTTGGCTTTGAGGTCGGCGACAGCCACGTTGCCGCTGTCGTCGCAATCGACGACGACAACCGTAAGGCCGGCCATGTGGGCGGTGGCGGGATTGGTGCCGTGGGCCGACTTCGGGATCAGGCAGATGTTGCGGTGGCCCTGGCCCTGCGCGGTCTGGTAGCGGCGGATCGAGACCAGGCCGGCGTATTCGCCTTGGGCGCCGGAGTTCGGCTGCACGCACAGCGCATCAAAGCCGGTGATGGCGGTCAGCCACGAGGCCAGTTCGCCGATCATCTGGGCATAGCCGGCCACCTGTTCGGCGGGGGCGAAGGGATGCAACGCGCCTAAGGCGGGCCAGCTCACCGGCATCATCTCGGCGGCGGCGTTGAGCTTCATGGTGCAGCTGCCGAGCGGGATCATGGCGTGGTCGAGCGCCAGATCCTTGTTCTGCAAGGACTTCAGGTAGCGCAGCATCGCGTGCTCGGTGTGGTGGGTGTTGAACACCGGATGCGTGAGGAAGGGGGAGGTGCGGCGCAGGCTGTCGGGGATCGCATCGTTGCAGTCCGCCTCGATGCTCTTGCCAAGCAGTTGCGCCAGCGCGGCGACATCCTCGCGCGTGGTCGTTTCGTCTAGGCTGATGCCGACGGTTTCGGTATCGATATGGCGCATGTTGAAGGCAGAGGCTTGCAAGGTCGCCGTCTCGCCAGCGCCGACTTTTACCTGGATCGTGTCGAAGAAGTCACCTTGCACATCCAAGGCTTGAGCCAGCAGGCAGGTGAGGCGATGGATGCGCCGGGCAATCCGTTTCAAACCTTCCGGGCCGTGCCAGACGGCGTATAGGCCGGCCATGTTGGCCAGCAGCACCTGCGAGGTGCAGATATTGGAATTAGCCTTCTCGCGGCGGATGTGCTGCTCGCGCGTTTGCAGCGCCATGCGCAATGCCGTCTTGCCGCGCGCATCCTTCGAGACGCCGATGATGCGGCCGGGTACCGAGCGCTTGTGTTCGTCCTTGCAGGCGAAGAAGGCGGCGTGCGGCCCGCCGAAGCCCATGGGAATGCCGAAGCGCTGGCTGGAACCCAGGGCGATGTCGGCACCCATCTCGCCCGGCGACTTCGTCAGCACCAGCGCCAGCAGGTCGCAGGCGACGGCGGTGACGGTGTTTTTCGTTTTCAGTGCGGCGATGGTGGCGCTGAAATCCCTGATTTCGCCCTTGGCGTTGGGTGTTTGCAGCAGCGCGCCGAATACATCGTGGTCGGCTGCCGTCTCGCCAGCGCCGACTATTAGCTCGAAGCCGAAGTAGCCGGCACGGGTGCGGATCACATCGAGCGTTTGGGGAAAGGCATCCGCGTCGACAAAGAAGGCGTTGCTCGCCGATTTGCTGCAGCGGCGCGCCATCGTCATCGCCTCGGCGGCGGCGGTGGCCTCGTCCAGCAGCGAGGCGTTGGCCAGTTCCAAGCCGGTGAGGTCGATCACCATCTGCTGGTAATTCAGTAGTGCTTCCAGCCGGCCCTGGGCGATCTCGGCCTGATAAGGCGTGTAGGCGGTGTACCAGCCCGGGTTTTCCAGCACGTTGCGCTGGATCACCGGCGGCAGGTGGGTGCCGTAATAGCCCAGGCCGATGAAGGACTTTTTGATCTGGTTCTGGTCGGCCAGCGCCTTGAGCTTTGCCAGCGCGGCATGTTCGGTCATCGGTGCGCCGAGCGGCAGATCGGCTGGCAGGCGGATGCCGGCAGGCACGGTCTGTTCAATCAGTTCGGCGCGATCCCTGACGCCAATTTCCGCGCACATCTTTTCCTGCTCGGCCGCATTCGGGCCAATATGACGCGCGACGAACTCGTCGCGGCCTTCGAGTTCGTCAAGAGTCATCATATTCAGCCTTCTGCGGCAACCTTCTCGTAGGCGGCGGCGTCCAGCAGGCCGTCAAGGTCGCCGGCGTTGTCGGGTTTAAGCTTGAATAGCCAGGCGGCGTAGGCGTCCTGGTTGACGCTCTCCGGCGCGTCGAGGGCGGCTTCGTTCTTCGCCAGCACGGTGCCGGCGAGCGGCGCGTAAATGTCGGAGGCGGCCTTGACCGACTCGACCACGGCGCATTCCTCGCCGGCCTTGACCACACGGCCGGCCTCGGGCAACTCAAGGAAAACGATGTCGCCCAGCGCTTCCTGCGCGTGGTCGGTAATGCCCACGGTGACGCTGCCATCGGCTTCCAGCTTCGCCCATTCGTGGGAGGCGGTGTATTTCAGGTCGGCGGGAACGCTCATGTTCAGACTCCTTGAAGTTGGGATTGGCCGTTGCGGGCGAAGACGGGTTTGACGACTTTCGCCTTGAGTAATTTGTCGCGGATCGCGACCTGCACTTCGTCGCCGATGGCGACGCCGGCGGGCAGGCGGGCGAGGGCGATGGATGCGTTCAGCGTTGGTGAGAAACTGCCTGAAGTAGTTTCTCCATTACCATGTTTTGTAATAACTTGTTGATGACTGCGCAGGACGCCCTTGTCGAGCAGCAGCAGGCCGAGCAAAGTCCGCAGATTGCCCTGTGCCTGCCGTCCCGCCAGCGCCGACTTTCCTAAAAAGTTGCGGCCGGCATCCTTGAAATCGACGGTCCAGGTCAGGCCGGATTCGAGGGGATTTTGCGACTCATCCATGTCCTGTCCGTAGAGGTTCATGCCGGCTTCGAGGCGCAGCGTGTCGCGCGCGCCCAGACCGGCAGGTTTGACGCCGGCCTCGACCAGCTTTTGCCAGACGGTAGCGGCTTCCTCGGCCGGCACGGCGATCTCAAAACCGTCCTCGCCGGTGTAACCGGTGCGGGCAATCAGCCAGCCGTCCCAATCAATGGCTTGGAAAATGCCGAGCGTGACAGAGTAAGAGCGGGCGACGGGAAAGGCGGTCCAGAAGCGTTCGCGCGCCTGCGGACCCTGCACGGCGATCATCGCCAGGTCGCGGCGCGGCGTCAGGCTGACGGCGAAATTAGCTGCCTGCAAGCGCATCCAGGCCAAATCCTTTTCGGCGGTGCCGGCATTGACGACGATGCGGTAATTCTCCGGCGTGAAAAAATAGACGATCAGGTCGTCGATGACGCCGCCGTCTTCCTGCAGCATGCAGGAATAGAGCGCCTTGCCGGGGACGGTCAGCTTGGCGACGTCGTTGGCCAGCAGGCGACGCAGGAAAGCCTGCGATTCCGCACCGACCAGGTCGATGGCCAGCATGTGCGAAACGTCGAACATGCCGGCGTCGCGCCGCACGCAATGGTGTTCCTCGATCTGTGAGCCGTAGTTGATGGGCATCTGCCAGCCGGCGAAATCGACGATCTTCGCGCCGGCGGCAACGTGGGTGTCGTAAAGGGGCGTTTTCTGGATCATTTGTGCAAGTCACTCCGGCGGCAGTCCGCCCAGCAGTTGGGGGTTTCGTAGAGGCGCACCTGTTCGAGGTGCAAATGGTTTCCGTAGGTATCGCGGTAGGCCGGGTCGAGGATCTCGAAAGCGATGCGGGCTAGATTCTCGGCGGTCGGCACGCGGTCCAGCACCACCGTCTTGTGGCCGGGCAGGGTGGCGAGGAAATCGGCCACTTGCGTGTCACCGCGAAAGACCAGGAATGCGTGATCCCAGGCGTCGACCACCAGGCGCATGGCGATTTGCTTGACCTCGGAAAAGTCCATCACCATGCCGTTGTTGGGCTGGCCGGCCGCCTCAATGACCTCGCCGCCGAGGGTGATTTCCAGCGAGTAGCGATGACCATGCAGGTGACGACACTGGCTCTGGTGGTCGGGAATGCGATGCCCGGCATCGAATTCCAGGCGGCGGGTAATCTGCATGGGAAAGGTGAGATTCGGTGAGCGTCGAAGTATAGTCCCTGCCATGCTCCGACTGACCATCCACGACCACAGCCGCGACATGACCGACATGACCTATGTCTATCCGGTGGTGTCGCGCCGCGCCGGGGGCGTTTCTGTCGGCATCAACCTGAATCCCAACAACGCCTGCAACTGGCGCTGCATCTATTGCCAGGTACCTGACCTGATACGGGGTGGTCCGCCGCCGATCGATCTCGGGCAACTCGATGCGGAGTTGACCGATTTACTCACCCAGCTTTATCGCGGCGACTTCCTCGATCTGCACGTGCCGCCCGAGGCGCGGCGGGTGGTCGATATCTCCTTTTCCGGCAATGGTGAGCCGACCAGCGCCGTCGAGTTTTCCCCGGCGGTTGAACGGGTTGGCAATATCGTCGATGCCTTTGCACTTCAGGATCCCCCCAGGCTGAGGCTCATCACCAATGGCAGCCTGCTCGACCGGGAGGAGGTTCAGTCCGGTATTGCGCGCATCGGTGCGCGTGGTGGCGAAGTCTGGTTCAAGCTGGATGCTGCCGATGTCGAGGCGATGAAGCGCGTGAATGGCGTGGCTTACGATCCCGAAGTCGTACTGCGCCGGTTGCGCCGTTGCGGTGAACTCTGTTCGACCTGGGTGCAGACCTGCTGGTTCGCGTTGGACGGCAGGCCTCCCGAAAGTGGAGAACTCGACGCCTATCTCGATGTGCTGGCCAGGGCTGGGGATCGCCTGGCCGGGGTGTTGGTCTATGGTCTGGCGCGCCCTTCGATGCAAGACGAGGCACCGCGTCTGAGCCGCTTGCCGGAAACGTGGCTGGCCGCAAGGGCCGAGGAAATCCTTGAAAAGACAGGGCTGACCGTGCGGGTCAGCCCTTGATCTGCGGAAGTCTGACGTTCAAGCCTTTTTCTGGGCCTTGGCGTATTCCTTGGCCTGCTTCTTCAGGTCCTTGAGGAGCTCGCCATTCTTCGCCTTGAGGAATTCGATGACCTCAAAGTCATCGCGTCGCACCTTCTGGATATCGATTTGCTCGACATGCACCAGACGCAGCAGGTGCTGCACCGGACGCGGCATGTTTCGGCCGCTTTCGTAGCGCGAACCACCACTTTGGGTGACGCCCAGCTTCGACCAAAATTGCTGCTGATTCATGCCCTGCTTGCGGCGGATTTCGCGTGCGTCGATTTTTTCCATTTTTTTCATGATGTTATCCTTGATGAAGGGACTGGGGAGCTTGCTGATGCCTCGGCATTATCTACTACTGAAGTAATAGATGCAAAATCATAACGGATATTTGGATGCCATACAAGCGATCGAATGGCATGCTCATTTTCACCTCTCAAGCCTTCGGATAGAATGCGCAGCTTTCCAACACTGGACACGCCATGGCGCTAATCGTTCAAAAATACGGCGGTACCTCGATGGGCACTCCCGACCGCATTCGCAATGTTGCCCGCCGCGTCAAACGCTGGAAGGAACAGGGCAATCAGGTGGTCGTGGTGGTTTCGGCGATGAGCGGGGAAACCAACCGTCTGATCGCCCTGGCCAAGGATGTTTCTCCTCACCCGGAACCGCGCGAACTCGACGTGATGATCTCCACCGGCGAGCAGGTCACCATCGCGCTACTCGCCATGGCCCTGCAGGACCTTGGCGTCGATGCCCGCAGCTATACCGGAGCCCAGGTCAGGGTGCTGACTGACAGCACCTTCACCAAGGCGCGCATCCTGTCGATCGACGAGGGCAAGATGCGTCGCGATCTGGACGACAACAAGGTGGTGATCGTCGCCGGTTTCCAGGGCGTGGATGAAGCTGGCAACATCACGACGCTGGGCCGCGGCGGCTCGGATACCACGGGTGTCGCGCTAGCCGCCGCGCTCAGCGCTGACGAATGCCAGATCTACACGGACGTTGATGGCGTTTACACCACAGACCCGCGCATCGTGCCGGAGGCGCGCAAGCTGGACCGTATCACCTTCGAGGAAATGCTCGAAATGGCCAGCCTCGGCTCCAAGGTGCTACAGATCCGCTCGGTCGAATTTGCCGGCAAATACAAGGTCAAACTGCGCGTGCTCTCCAGCTTCGAGGAAGAAGGCAAGGAAACCCAGGGCACGCTGATTACTGTCGAGGAAGATACTCAAATGGAAGATCCCATCATCTCAGGCATCGCCTTTAATCGCGATGAAGCCAAACTCACCGTACTCGGCGTGCCGGACCGGCCGGGTATCGCATCGCAAATCCTTGGCCCGATCGCCGAGGCCAATGTCGATGTCGACATGATCATCCAGAACGTCGGTCATGACGGTTCGACCGACTTTTCCTTCACGGTCAACCGCAGCGAATATGCCCGCACGCTGAAGATCCTTGAAGAAAAGATCAAGCCGCACATCGGGGCGCGTGCCATCAAGGGCGACAACAAGATCTGCAAGGTTTCCGCGGTGGGCGTCGGCATGCGTTCCCATCCGGGCGTTGCCAGCCAGATGTTCCGTACCTTGGCCGAAGAGGGCATCAACATCCAGATGATCTCCACTTCGGAGATCAAGATCTCGGTCGTCGTGGACGAAAAATACCTCGAACTCGCAGTGCGCGTGCTTCACCAAGCATTCGGACTGGATCGCACGCCCGCCTGATTTGACCGCAGCAATGAGAGGCGAGTATCGTCCGCCTCCTTTGTAGACGTGGCCGAGTGGTCGAAGGCATGCCCCTGCTAAGGTCAATAGTGTATTGATAGAGCCTCTTGCAAAAGGCAGCTTGTATGGCTGATTTATTTCGCTGCAGGAGGCGAAAGTCGGTGGTGCAGGCGACCATTTCTGGCATGATGAGGTTCTCACGCCAACATCATAATGCCGATGACGGGACCTGCAGACGCTCAATCGGCTGATTGATGCTGGCTAACAATCAGTGCGGGGCGTCGTCGAGCTGGCTGACGGCGTCTTGGTTGCGCTGGTTTTCTTCATGGCGCCGCATGACCAGCCACATCGCTCCGGCGACGAACAGGCCGAACAGTACGATTACCCAGTAGATGTGCAGACCGGCATGGAGCAGTACCGAATACATGCTGGTCATGATGAGAATCGACAGGTTCTCGTTGAAGTTCTGCACGGCAATCGAGTGCCCAGCTCCCATCAGGATATGGCCGCGGTGTTGCAACAGGGCATTCATTGGCACGACGAAGAACCCGGACAGGATGCCGATCAAGACCAATAGCGGCATGGCTGCCCAGCTGTCGCGGATGACGGTCATGGCCATTACGACGACGCCCATGGCGATGCCGAGCGGGATGACGCGCACCGACTTGCGCAAGGTAATCAGCTTGGCGGCAAGCACCGCGCCGATGGCCACGCCGATGGCCACGACGCCCTGCAACATGCTGGCTTTGGACAGGTCGAGATTGAGGGCGGTCTTGGCCCATTCGATGACGATGAACTGGAGGGTGGCGCCGGCGCCCCAGAACAGGGTAGTGACGGCCAGCGAGATCTGCCCGAGCTTGTCGCGCCATAGCAACCGGAGGCAGTGGTTGAACTCGTGGATGAGGTAGATGGGGTTTTTCTTCAGCGGCTTGTGGTCGACGCCGGTGTCGGGGATGTAAAGGTTGAACAGGGAGGCGACCAGATACAGCATGCCGATGATCAGTAAATTCATTTCTGCCGTCGTATCAATGCCGGTGGCGATGACCGGAAAGTCGAAGGCGAGCAAGGCCTGCGCGATATCGGGCTTGATCAGGGCGCCGCCGAGGACGACGCCGAGGATGATGGCCATTACCGTCAGCCCTTCGATCCAGCCGTTGGCGACTACCAGCAGGCGGTGCGGCAGGTACTCGGTGAGTATCCCGTATTTGGCCGGCGAGTAGGCAGCGGCCCCCAGACCGACGACGGCATAGGCGAACAGAGGATGTACGTCGAAGAACATCAACGCGCAGCCGAAGATCTTGATGCCGTTGCTGATGAACATGACGCGCCACTTGGGCATCGAATCGGCAAAGGCGCCGACGAAGGCGGCCAGCGCGACGTAGGAGACGGTGAAGAAGGTCTTGAGCAGGGGCTCGTATTGGGTCGGCGCCTGCATGTCGCGCAGGATGGCAATCGCGGCGATCAGGAGGGCGTTGTCGGCGAGCGCAGAGAAGAATTGCGCCGCCATGATGATGTAGAACCCAAGGCTCATGGCCGCGGGTTTATATCACGAAAGCGTTACGTTCCCGCTGCCACGGGATAAGGCCGGACAGCGCAGGATATAGACTGGTGTGGCTATCAGGCTATCTTATACATGTGATTTGTGATTGAATTAGTTACATAACCAAACCACAAATTACCAGACCAGAGGGGAATTTTCATGGCGGATCGCAGGCTTCAGGTGTTCCACGCCGTTGCCAAGCAATTGTCATTCACCAAGGCGGCCGAGGTGCTGTTCATGACGCAGCCGGCGGTGACTTTCCAGATCAAGCAGCTTGAGGAACATTTCAACACGCGGCTGTTCGATCGCGGTCACGGGCGCATCTCCCTGACGCCGGCGGGCGAACTGGTGCTGACCTATGCCGAAAAGATTCTCGGTCTGTCGGGCGAGATGGACATTCGCCTGGGCGAAATGAATGGCGAGGTGGGCGGCTCGCTGCTGGTTGGAGCCAGTACGACCATCGCCGACTTCCTGCTGCCGCGTATTCTGGGCGAATTCAAGTCCAAGTTTTCCAATGTCCGGCCACGCTTGATCGTCGCCAACTCGGAGTCGATCGAAACCCGGGTGGCCGAGCACACGATCGACATCGGCTTCATCGAATCGCCATCGCATCAGCCAAACCTGCAAACCGAAATCTGTTGCGAGGACGAGTTGCAGGTCATCTGTAGCCCGAAATTTCCTCTGGCACGCCTGAAGGAAATCGCTCCGCACCATCTTGCCGACCATCCCTTTGTTTCACGCGAACCGGGTTCCGGGACGCGTGAATTCACCGAGGTCTATCTGCAGAAGCATGGCATCGATACCTATCAGTTGCAGCCGGTGATGGAACTCGGCAGCCCGGTGGCCTTGTTCGAGGTGGTGGAAACCGGCCTCGGCTACGCGATCGCATCGCGCACCTCCGTCATGAAATCGCTGCGTCTGGGTGATCTGGTCTCGATCCCCCTCAAGCCGCGTCTGACGCGCAAACTCTCCATGGTCTATCCCAAGGAGAAGTTCCGCTCCCGCCTGGTGACGGCTTTCGTCGATTTCGCCACGGCAAAGCTCAAAGAGGCAAAAAGAACCTAAGGAAACGCTGAACAAGGCGCCGAGATTTTCATTGGCAGCGGCGAAATGA
>JACDZJ010000403.1_pt1 | contig 12631 bp, 16 predicted proteins | sample 7365721 | NCBI WGS metagenome assembly JACDZJ01 (sample SAMN15143480, study PRJNA637477) | pond metagenome | biome: freshwater wetland ecosystem [ENVO:00000243]; feature: pond [ENVO:00000033]; material: pond water [ENVO:00002228]; isolation source: pond water containing pink berries ... | reverse complement strand
CCCCATGCGGCTTTCCGAGAGGTGTGTTACTTGGCGGTGTCAAAGTCAGGTCTAATGATCGCGCCCAATAAAAAACCCGCAATACATTTGGCAGTGTGGGTTTCAGGAATTCCTGGCGGAAGCGGTGAGATTCGAACTCACGAGTGACTTGCATCACCGCCGGTTTTCAAGACCGGTGCATTCAACCGCTCTGCCACGCTTCCATGGGGTGAATTATAAGGGGGCTTTTCTCGATCCGGCCCGGGTTCAACGCCGGTCGCCAATGCAAGTACCCAGGCGCGGTAAAGTCGCAGTGCCACATGTGCATCGTTGGCAGCGTAGAGTAACTGGGCATCGGAAAAACGGGGATTGGACCAGTTGCTGGTTCCAATGTGTTTGGACTTCTGCAATTTTTGACCGAAAAAATGCGCCACGGCAACCTTAGCGCCGACGGTGCCACGGTGTCCCTGTCCGCGCAGCTTTTCTCCCAAATCGAGCAGCGCCTGTACCTCGATGTCCATCCGGGATTTAAGAACAGTTCGGTCATTGCCCAGACCAAGCCCGATTTTCAGGACGCGGGGGGATTCCAGAATCGCTTTGAGGACCGGTGAATCCTTGCCCGTGATCGGGAAAAGATAGGCCCGGCTATCGGTGGCGAGTTGCACCAGATGCGGCCCGGTCGATACCTCTCCCTTCAGGAAGGTCGGCTTCGATTCCGTATCGAAGCCGATCGCATCGCAGGCCAGCAGGTCCGCCAATGCCTCCTCGGCCTGTCGATCTTCAAGCACCAGTGTCACCTGATCGAGCGTAATGCCCGGATAGGGCGGCAATTCGCTCGCCGCAAGGGTGCGCCGGCTCCAGACCACATCCGCCATTTCAGTCATCCTGCTTCAATCCCGGACACAGTACATCGGTAAAACCAAAGCGGGTGAAATCGCGCACGCGCATCGGGAACAATTTGCCCATAATGTGATCGCATTCGTGCTGAACCACCCGCGCATAGAAGCCTTCGACCGTGCGGTCGATCTCCAGACCGTCCGGGGCGACACCCTGATAGCGAATGCGCTTGTAACGGGGCACTTCTCCACGCAGGCCAGGCACCGAAAGACAGCCTTCCCAGCCCAATTCTTCCTCATCCGACAGCGGTGTGACAACGGGATTGATCAGGATGGTGCGTGGTACCGCGCCGGCATCGGGATAGCGCTCGCTAGTTTCGAAACCGAAGATCACCACCTGCAGGCCGACGCCGATCTGCGGGGCTGCCAGCCCCACGCCACCGGCTGCGACCATCGTATCGAACATGTCTTCGATCAGCGCAGGAAAATCGGGTGAGGTGAAATCGACAACGGGCCGGGCCGTTTCCAGCAATCGCGCATCGCCCATGCGCAGGATCGGACGAACCGCCATGCCATGCTTCCTTCGACTTGATCAGGCTGGGGAATTTACCAGTTCGACGAATGGTTATACTCACACAATGAGACGAAAGCCCATCCTACTGATCGCCATTGCCGCTGTCCAGCTCGGCTATTGCGTTATGGTTCAGGCAGCCGAACCCCAGGGCATCGACGTTGGCAAGCCTTCGGCAATGCGCAATCTGGTGCCGGCCAAGCAGATCGAGGGTCAGGCCGCGCAGGAATACGCCCAGTTGCTCAAGCAGGCCACTTCCCAGCGGGCTCTCGCGCCGGACGACCATCCAGAGGTGCTGCGCCTGCGTGCCATTGCAAAGAAGCTGATCCCGTTCGCCATCCGTTTCAATCCACGCGCCAGCGAATGGCGCTGGGAAGTCAACCTGATCGGCTCGAAAAACATCAACGCCTTCTGTATGCCCGGCGGCAAGATCGCCTTCTTCAGCGGCATCCTCGACCAACTCAAGCTCACCGACGACGAGGTGGCGATGGTCATGGGTCACGAGATCGCCCATGCCCTGCGCGAGCATGCTCGCGAGCGGATGGCCAAATCAATGGCTACCGATGTCGGAGCCAGCCTGCTGGGCGAACTGATCGGTGGCGGCAAATACACGGGCATGTTCCGCATGGGCGGCAACCTGCTCTCGCTCAAGTTCTCTCGCAGCGACGAAACGGAAGCCGATCTGGTCGGCCTTGACCTGGCGGCGCGGGCAGGTTATGACCCAAGCGCCGGCATCACGCTCTGGCAGAAAATGGGCAGCGCCAGCAAGGGACAACCCCTGGAGTTTCTCTCGACCCACCCGTCGGGCGAGCACCGCATCGACGAAATGAAGGAACAACTACCCAAGGTACAACCACTTTACGAAGCGGCACGATCAGGAAGAAACCCATGAGCCACAAACACCTTCATCTGCTGCGCAGCCTATTTCAGGATCCGGTCAGCGCGAACATCCACTGGCGCGAGATCGAATCCCTGCTGCATCACCTCGGTGCCAGCGTCGAACCGGTACACGGCGCCCGCTTCCGGGTGCTGTTGAACCACCATGAATTCTTCCTGCACCATCCGCACCAGAGCAATGTCTTCAGCCGGCAGGATATCAAGCAATTTCGCGAACTCCTCTCGCACGCCGGCGTCAGCCTGTCTTCTTACGAAGCAAAGCGCGAAACCGAAAAAGGCCAGCACTAAGGCTGGCCGGTCGTCTTTGCTGTGATCGCCTGCTGCAGCGGATCGCGCAGGCGAGCGAATTCCTGTGGGGCGACATACTGTAACAGTTCCTTGCCTTTGGCATCCAGGCGCAAATCCAGCCCCTTGGCCGGATAGAGGAAGTGCTCGGTGTGTTCGCTGCTGCGGATACGCTCGGTCGGCATGCCGAAACGTTGCAGGATAATCTGCTCGTCGATCTGGGCGGACGGGATGAAGGCAATGGCGGCGATGGCCACGCCGCCGATCAGCGCGGCGTCTTCGTCACCCAGCGCCACCTTGCGCGTCGTGCCTTCCATGTGCTCGGCTTTGCGGGCGCGTTTGAGCATCTGCTCGCGCTGTATCTCGGTCGTGGTCATCGTCAGGATCATCTTGCCGGTGACGCTGCCCGCCGTGATGGTGTCAAAATAGGCCTCGACCGACCCGCTTTCGCCCGGGGCGATGATCAGCGCTACCTGGGCACCCTGGCCATAATGGTTGCGAGCCTCATCCAGCGTGCTGCGTCCCGGTACCAGTCCGAACACCCGCGTGCGGCCATCCGGCAAATTTTCGATCTGCCAGGGCAAGCCCTCGGCCGGCGGCGCTACTGACTGGTCTTTCGTGACGAACAACAGCGGCAACGCCAGCAGTGTCACGACAATAGTGATGAAGAGGGCAAAACCTTTCATCAGGCCAGACCGGTCATCAACTGTACTTGCACCGTCTCGCCAGCGCCGACTTTTTCACGCTCTGGCTCCAGCACGATGAAACAGTCGGCCTTGGCCATCGAACTGAGGATGCCGGAACCCTGGTGGCCGGTCGGCCGCACGCACCATTCGCTGCCTTCCTGAAACAGGATGCCGCGTTGAAATTCCGTGCGTCCCTTGCTCTTCTTGATCGGTTCGACGCAGCGCGTGGAAAAAGTCGGGAAATCAGGCAGCGGATCGACGCCCATCAGTTTGAGCAACGCCGGCCGGACGAACTGATAAAAGGTGACCATCACCGCCACCGGATTGCCCGGGAGGCCAAACAGCCAGGCACCCTCATTTCCCTCACCGATACGACCGAAAGCCATTGGCCGGCCGGGCTTCATGGCGATCTTCCAGAATGCCACTTCGCCCAGTTGCGCCATCAGTTGCTTGATGAAATCGGCCTCGCCAACCGACACCCCGCCACTGGTGATGATGGCGTCAGCACAATCGGCCGCCTCGCGAAACGCCGCCTCCAGCGCTGCCGGATCGTCCTGCACCACGCCCATGTCGATGACCTCGCAGCCCAGGCGCGTGAGCATGCCCCACAGCGTGTAGCGGTTGCTGTCATAGACCGCGCCGGGGAAGAGTGGCGTGCCGATCGAGCACAGTTCGTCGCCGGTCGAGAACAGGGCCACGCGTACGCGCCTTCGTACCGACAACTCGGCGATGCCCAGTGAGGCGATGATGCCCAATTCCGCCGGGCGCAACAACTTACCGGCGGGAATGGCTGCACTACCGGCGCGCAGATCCTCGCCGGTCCGGCGGATGTTCTGTTCGATGCGCTGGCCGGGGGGAATGATCACCGTGTCGCCATCCACCCGGACATCTTCCTGGATTACGACAGTATCGACATCTTGCGGCAGTACCGCTCCGGTCATAATGCGTGCCGTCTCGCCAGCGCCGACTTTTTCAATAAAAGCACGGCCGGCAAAAGCAGTACCGATATTTTTCAGGCGCGTCTCGCCATTGCCTGCAAGGTCCGCATGGCGCAACGCCCAGCCATCCATGGCGGAGTTGTCGTGGGCCGGCACATCGACGGGTGAAATGATGTCCTCGGCCAGCACTCGATCCAGCGCCTGGCGCACGAACAGCCGTTCGCTGCCGGATACCGCCAGCAGCGCGTCGAGTATCAGTTGCCGGGCATGATTGACCGACAAAGACTTGTCTGAATTAAGCGGGGCAGGCATGGCACTATTCTACCCACCCGCAATGGGCGGCCAGATGGCCAGCGTTTCCCCTTCTTTCAATGTGCGTGTGTCGCGCTCCGCCGGCGGCACGAAAGTGCCATCAACCAATACCAGCTTGCAGGATTTTTCCGGCAGGGCGAAACGTTCGATCACCTGCTGGATCGTCGTGCCATCAGCCAGATCGAGCGCCAGCACGTTGTCCTTGCGCCCTTCGGGCGGCAGGTAGTCCTGCAGCATGGCGAACAGTTTGAAGGTGACCTGCATCGGCCGACGCTCAGGCCGCCTGTTGCGCCGTCGCCAGGTAAGCCGCCATGAACTGAGTCGGGTTGGCCAGCAGCCGGTCCTTCCAGGCACCCAGCCGTGCTCGGGTCTGGATCAGTCCGCGCAGGGCGCCGACATGCGCCGTCCAGCCAATGCTGGTGGCGCCGATCAGGATGTCGTCACGGAATTGCAACGAGAGATAGCGGTAATTGTCTTCATCGAGGAGTTCAACGCTGCCCCCCGCTTCCACGCCCTGCCATTGGCCGAAGGACGACGAGATCAAGCCCATCGTATCCAACACGTTGATCGCCAGGCTGCCGACAAAATCGGCTTGGCCACCGGCCATTGCCAGCGCAGCAATACGGGCCTGCTCGACCGCGTTCGGCTGGATTGCGTTGATCTGCGACGCGCCGGTGACGCAATCGGCCGACTCGACCACGTCGCCAGCGGCGAAGATGTCCGGCAGGTTGGTGCGCATCCGCCCATCGACGATGATGCCGTCGCGGATGGCGATGCCGCTGCCGGCGAGAAAATCGATGCCAGGCTTGACGCCGACCACACTCAGATAGACATCCGCCGGCAGGGTTTCGCCGGTGGTCAGCGTGACTTTCATCGCGCTGCCATCCGCCTCGATTTTCGCCGTCTGCGTCTTGCCCATCAAGTTCACGCCTTTGGCCACGCACCAACGCGCGATCATGTCGCTGGCGACCGGCGGCATCATGCGCGAGACCATACGGCCGCTGCGAATCAGGACGGTCAGGTCGGCGCCACGCGAAACAAGGCCCTGGATGATGATGCTGCCGACGAAACCGGCACCCATCTGTACCACGCGCATACCGGGGCGCAGCTTGGCGATAATGGCGCGAGCATCCGCCAGCGTCCAGCAGGTATGCACGCCCGGCAGATCGATACCGGGCACCTTTTCACGGCTCGGCACCGACCCCGTCGCAATCAGCAGGCGGTCGTAGGCCAACATGCGGCCATCGGCCAGCTTGACCTGACGTTCTTCAGGCAATACCGCGACGGCGCACGCCGGCACGATATCGATCTTGCGTTGGGTGTAATAGTCTGGCGCATGGCGCAGGCGCGTCCCCTCCTCGCCGATCTGCTGCGACAACAGATACGGAATGGCCATGCGGGCGTATGGCCCCTCTCCTTCACCATCCAGCACCGTGATGCTGGCGTCCGGATCGTGTTTACGCAAAGTTTCCGCTGCGGTGATGCCGGCGGCGCCGGCGCCGATGATCAAATAATTCATGGTCGGACTCCCGATGGAAAAAGGGACCGGCGCACCGGTCCCCATTATTTTTGTGCTATCGCTTACAGACCCAGACGGCTGAGGGTTTCCTGTGATGGCACGCCCTGCTCGTCCCAGCCACGCAACTGATAATACTCGGGACGCATCAAGTCGATACCGTTCACCAGCCCCTTGGCCGGGCCGGTCTTGGCCGGTTCGGTCTTGAGGCGTGGCGGCAGGTCGTCATCCTTGGCGGTGAAGCCGGCGGCGTTGTTGAACAGGCGCTCCATGTTGTAGATGCGCTCGCCGACTTCGGCCAGCTTTTCCATGGTCCAGTCACCTTCGCAGGCGGCATCCAGCTGCGGCTGCAAATCGGCCAGCGACCAGGCAAAGGTCGTGAACACGCAGACACCGGCCGAGTCGAACACCGAGGTCGCGTCCTGGAAAGCCTTGACCAGACCGGCCTTGCCTTCGGTGACGAGCGGATCGGTCTTGAACGGAATGCCGAGCACTTCGGATGCCACCGTATAACTACGAAGGTGGCAAGCGCCACGGTTGGAGGTGGCGTAGGTCAAGCCCATGCCCTGAATGCCGCGCGAATCGTAAGCGGGGAATTCCTGCTTCTTGACGGACATGGAAAGATCCGGGCGACCGTATTTTTCGCACAGGCGCGCCGAGCCCAGACCGAGTTCCTTGCCGAATCCCTCGCCCTTCACCGTCATTTCGGCCAGTTCGCACAGCGCCTTGGCGGAACCGAAGGGTGCTTCCATGCCGATCTGTTCCTTGGTGAGGATGCCCAGATCGTAGAGTTCCATCGCCGCACCCACGGTAGCACCGAAAGAAATCGGGTCCATGCCGTCTTCGTTGCACAGCAGGTTGGCGTACTGCAAGGCTTCCAGATCACCGACGCCATTGGCCGCACCAAGCGCCCAAGCCGCCTCGTATTCAAGGCCACCGGACGCACCCCAGTACTCGGGCTTGTTGACGACGCTGAAGTGGGTTTCGTCGATCTTCGAAATGCGTCCGCAGGCGATGGTGCAACCGAAGCAGGCGGCGTTGGTCACCAGATGGGACTTGCCATCGGTCGGCCGCTTCTCGGCCATGGCTTCGGCCGAAATCTTGCGGCCATCCTCGAAGGACACATCGCGGTGGTTGCGCGTCGGCAGCGCACCCATTTCGTTGATCACGTTCATTAACACCTGCGTACCGTAGGCCGGCAGGCCCTGCCCCGTAACGGCGTTGTCGGCCAGTACCTTCTTCGCAGCCATCGTGGCCACCATGAAGGCCCTGGGATCCTTGATGTTGCCGACACCCAGCGTGCCACGCACAGCCACCGCCTTCAGGTTTTTCGAGCCCATCACCGTACCAACCCCGGAACGCCCGGCCGCACGGTGCAGGTCGTTGATGATGCCAGCGTACATGACACCATTCTCGCCGGCCCGGCCGATGCTGGAAACACGCAGCTGCGGATCCTGGTGCGATTTCTTGATGATCTCCTCAGTCTGCCAGACGGTTTTTCCCCACAAACCAGCCGCATCCTTCAGTTCGACCTTGTCGTTCTCGATCGACAGATACACCGGCTTGGGCGACTTGCCTTCAAAGATGATCATGTCCCAGCCGGCAAATTTGAGTTCGGCACCGAAATAGCCGCCCGAATTAGAGCAGGCTATCGCCCCGGTCAGCGCGCCTTTGGTCACCACCGAGTAACGACCGCCGGTTGACGCCATCGTGCCGGTCAAGGGGCCGGTCACCATGATCAGCTTGTTCTCGGGCGACAGGGGATCGACCTTGGGATCGACCTCGCTGATGAAATACTTGGTCGCCAGGCCGCGCTGGCCGAGGTATTGCTGCGCCCACTCCATGTTGAGCGGCTCGGATTTACAGGTGCCCTTGGTCAGATCAACGCGTAGAACTTTACTGGTCCATGCCATGATTTTCTCCTCCGGTCAGGCGCTGGCGCGCGTTGCGTTATCGGTCTTGCCGGCCCAGGCGCGCATCTTGTCGAGCCCGGTCCAGTCGGCATCGACATAGGTGATGGCACCCGTCGGACAGGCCGTGGCGCAGGCGGGATCACCGCCGCACAGGTCACATTTCTGCACCTTGCCGGTATCGGCTACATAGTTCACAGTGCCGAAGGGGCAGGCGATAGTGCACACCTTGCAGCCAACACAGGTAGCCTCGTTGATGACCTTCGCACCCGTCGCGGCATCGAGCCGGATCGCATCGACCGGGCAGGCCATCAGGCACCAGGCTTCGGCACACTGGGTACAGGTATAGGGAACCTTGCGACCTTCATGCTCGAAATTGAAGATCTTGATGCGCGATTTGGCGATGTTGAACACACCGTAATTTTCGTAGGAACACGCCATTTCGCACTGTAGGCAGCCAGTGCATTTGTTGGCGTCGATGTGCAGGGATTTCAGCATGACCACCCTCCTTGTTGTTTGACGGGTTGCTTCTTTCGACAGCCTAGCAAAACAAGCTTGTTGCAGCAAGCTGCATATTTAAATACTGCCTTTATGCAGCAACACGGCATGCCGAAAGCTGGCCGGCGCATGGGCGAATATCGCCGAACCTGCAACGATCAGCCAGAACAGGATGGCGCGCGATCCGGCATCGAAAACCATCCACAGCAGCAGGGCGAGCTTGACCAGCACCGCCACGCCCGACGTTTCCCTCAGGTGGCCGGGTTTTTGCCACAGATCGAGCGCAAACATCGTAAAACCGGTAATCGCCGCCCCGACGACCGCCGGAGTGCTGGCGACCGGCGCTCCCAGCAAAGCAGCCCCCATCACGATCACGCTGACCAGGTGCAGCCCCCGCAGGGCGACATTTAACCAACGCAGCCAGTGGAAATCCGTCTGGCTGGAACTCATGTCAGTCCGCTTGCTAGACTGGCACGCATGCACTCTGCCCCACTCCAGTTGAAGCGCGAGGTTTCCGCAGAACCTGCGGAATTCCGGCGTGGTCTGGAACTCGCCTTTCCCGGACTGGTGCGCGAAGTAGGCGAACGGCTACGCATCCACGACGGTGCCGTGACGCTGGAAATCGCATTGACCGTCGGGGCGCCGCGTGCTATCGGCAATATCCTTCTGCCGACCCTGCGGGTCAATTTCGATTTTTCGTCCGGAACTCTCGCCGAACAGCGCAGCATTCTGGCGCATCTCGACCGGGCGATGCACCGCGGCGGCGGCTGACAGTCAAGCCTCGGCAAGAAACGCATCCCACTCTCCCGGTTTTCCGGCAGGAAGGGGCTCGTAACCGGGCAGTGCGTGCAAACGCTGGCGGAAGGTATTGCCACCGATACGCGCGAGTAGTTTGCGGCCAGCCTCGCTACCTGCCACGCTTTTGCTCATTGCCAGGCCATAGCGCTCCATGACCAGGGGAACGAAATCGAGGTCATAGCGTGCTGCTGCTGCCTCGATGGCAAAACCTGCATCCGCCTGGCCACTGGCGACCGTCGCAGCGACCGCATCATGCGTGAATTCCTCGTGGGCATAGCCATCGACACTGCACGGATCGATGTCATTGACGGCAAACAACTGGTCGATCAGATTGCGCGTCGCCGAACCGCGTTGCCGGTTGACCATGCGCGCACCGCGCGCAGCCACGTCGGCCAGCGATTGGAGGCCGAGCGGATTGCCTGCGGCAACGATCAAGCCTTGCCGACGCCGCATCACCGGCAGGCAGACATGCAACCGGGGCTTCAGCCACCGGGACAGCCAGGCAACGAGTTGTGCCGACGTCCAGGATTCCGGCACGTGGAAACCGGCCACATCACATTCACCACGTCCCAGAGCCGCCAGCGTTTCTTCGCTGCCGCGCCAAGTGACGTCGATCGGCACGCGGCGGCCATGCTCCATCCAGTCGGCCAGGGCAAGATCGTGGCTGGCAAATACGCGAAGACGTAGTTGCCCCGAACTTCCTGTTTCCAGTGCCGGTGCCAGCAAAATCCTCATGCGCTCCTCCCAGGCAGCATGCACTTCGCTCAGTGCCTGCCGTGCCGCGCCGTCCATATTGAGGAGCGACTCACCAAGCGCCGTCAGGCGCGACCCTCTTCCTCGCTCCATCATGACCAGCGGCAGGCCGAGTTCAGCCTCGCAACGCCGCAACAACCCCCAGGCGGCGCGATAAGAGATGCCTGCGGTCCTGGCCGCCTGTCCCAATGCCGGGGTTTCCAGCAGGGCCGACAACAGACTCAACAGTCGGCGTGGCTCCCCCTCGGAAAGCACGACACCGAAATCCCAGTACCAGCGCAGACTCGGAATGCGAGCCACCGGCTCAACAGTATTTGATTTGGCAAGTTTCGACATATTCGCGCTTTCGTACCGCTACTTTAACCTCATTGACCTTATGTACGAAATCTCGACCAGCCTGGGATTGGCAGGGAGTCTTGTCGCTGTCGGTGACGCCAAACTGATGGCCATAGTCCTGCTGAGCCTGCAAGTCAGTTTCACTGCCACCCTCCTCGCCTGCCTGTTCGGCATGCCGATTGGCGCACTGCTGGCGGTCGGACGATTTCCCGGCCGGCGTCCGCTGATCGTACTGTTCAACGGGTTGATGGGACTGCCGCCCGTCGTCGTCGGCCTGCTGGTCTATCTGCTGCTGTCGCGGGCCGGCCCGCTTGGTTCCTTCGGCCTTTTGTTTACTCCACAGGCCATGGTAATCGCACAGACCATCCTGATCCTGCCCATCGTCACGGCACTGACCCGGCAGGTGATCGAGGACGCCTGGCTGGAGCATCGGGAACAGTTACGCAGCCTCGGTGCCAGTCGCACCCGCTCGGCGCAAACCCTGCTGTGGGACAGCCGCTTTTCGCTCAGTACCGCCGGCCTCGCCGGCTTCGGCCGCGCGGTCGCGGAAGTGGGAGCGGTGATGATCGTCGGCGGCAACATCGACAGCCTGACCCGCGTGATGACCACCACCATCGCACTGGAAACCAGCAAGGGCGACCTGCCGCTGGCGCTCGCCCTCGGCCTGATCCTGATCGCCGTGGTGCTGCTGGTGAATACGGCCGCTTTCGTCCTGCGCCAGTGGGCGGAACGGCACTGGGGCTGACGATGGGCTGGCTGCAACTCCACCAACTCGGCCTCTCCGAAAAAAATGTGGCGATCATCGTCGAAGTAACGCTAAAAGTCGGCGCTGGCAGGACGGCGATCATTGGCCCCAACGGCGCCGGCAAAAGCACGCTGCTGCGCCTGATGCACGGCCTGCTGAGGCCCAGCAGCGGCCATCTGGACTGGCCGCAAACCCTCACCCAGGGCATGGTGTTCCAGCGGCCGGTGATGCTGCGCACCACGGCGCTGGCCAACATCGAATACGCCCTCAAGCTGCGCGGCTTTGCCGCCGCCGAATGCCACCAGCGGGCGCTGGATGCGCTCGCCCGGGTGGGACTGACCGGCATCGCCGCTCGCCAGGCCCGCTGCCTGTCCGGGGGCGAGCAACAGCGCGTTGCCCTCGCCCGCGCCTGGGCCCTGGAACCGCAGGTACTGTTCCTCGACGAACCGACCGCCAGCCTAGACCCTGGCAGCAGCAGGGAAGTCGAGCGCATCATCCACGAGATCGCCGCCGGCGGCACGCGCATCGTCATGACCACCCACAACCTCGGTCAGGCGCGCCGCATCGCCGAGGAAGTGATTTATCTCGAAGGTGGACGCGTCGTCGAGCAGACGCCTGCCGACGCGTTTTTTTGCCAACCCCGCACCACTGCCGCACGCAATTTCATCCAGGAGGAAACCCCATGATTTTTTCTAGTCGTCACTTCATCGCTACCCTTTGCAGTGCCAGCCTGCTGTTCGCCGGTACCCTCCAGGCCCAGGAACGCAGCATCACCGTTGCCTCGACCACCTCCACCGAACAATCGGGCTTGTTCGGCCACTTGTTGCCCGCGTTTGAAAAGGAAAGCGGCATCAAGGTACGTGTCGTCGCGCTCGGCACCGGCCAGGCGCTCGATCTGGCGCGGCGCGGCGATGCCGACGTGGTGTTCGTGCATGACAAGGCCGCCGAGGAGAAATTTGTCGCCGAAGGCTTCGGCGTCAAGCGCCAGGAAGTGATGTACAACGACTTCATCCTCATCGGACCGAAGGTCGATCCGGCCAAGGCCGCCGGCAGGGACATCCTCGAAGGATTGCGGCGCGTCGAGGCCGGCAAGGCGGCCTTCGTCTCGCGCGGCGACAAGAGCGGCACCCACGCCGCCGAGCTGCGGTACTGGAAAGCGGCTGACGTCGATCTCGATGCGAAAAAAGGTCCGTGGTACCGCGATACCGGCTCCGGCATGGGGCCTGCGCTAAATACCGCCGCCTCGATGAACGCCTACATCCTCGCCGACCGCGGCACCTGGCTGAACTTCAAGAACCATGGCGAACTGGCCATCCTGGTCGAAGGCGACAACCGGCTGTTCAACCAGTACGGGGTCATCCTCGTCAATCCGGCCAGGCATGCGCACGTCAAGCAGGGCGATGGCCAGAAGTTCATCGACTGGGTAGTCTCGCCGGATGGGCAGAAGGCCATTGCCGACTACAAGATCGGCGGCGAACAGTTGTTCTTCCCCAACGCCCGCTAGCCCAGGAAGCCATGATCCTATTTTCCTCACTTGAACATTCCAAAGTTGCTGCAAACCGTGATTTGAT
>JACDZJ010000402.1_pt1 | contig 12637 bp, 8 predicted proteins | sample 7365721 | NCBI WGS metagenome assembly JACDZJ01 (sample SAMN15143480, study PRJNA637477) | pond metagenome | biome: freshwater wetland ecosystem [ENVO:00000243]; feature: pond [ENVO:00000033]; material: pond water [ENVO:00002228]; isolation source: pond water containing pink berries ... | reverse complement strand
GATATTCGTCGATCTCGGCCCCGTGCTCCCGCAGCAGTTGAAGGACGTAGGAAAAGGTCCGTGGGGCTTCTCCGGCGTAGCCGGAGGTGAACCCGGACTTGACCGCGACCTTGTCGTCCGACTCCAGTGCCAACAGCAGGGCGTGGCGGTCGGTTGCGGTCAGGATATCCGCCCTGCGGATCGCCAAACCGCCCTGAAGCAGGGTGACTACCGCATCCAGGCAGGGCTTGGTGTAGGGGCTGCCCAGGTACGAGAGGGGGCGCGTTATCATTCCGGCTGATTCGCATACTCGTTCGCCGTCCTCAGTGGTGTCCCGCCGGTGTCGGCCCCCGGCTGCGCCGACGCGTATTGACCGGCGCTCGGATAGGACTCCGGCGTTGCCGGCGTTGTTTGCCATCGTCTGCTTGATGATGCATCGGCTGCGTGACTGCTGGGCGTCCTTGCCGCGCTCCACCGCCTGGTACCTCAAGCCGCAGGCCACCTTTTCCGACCAGACCTTCGTGTAGGGGCGGGTTTGAAGCCCGCCCCTAGGTCCGGTTATCACGTCCGAAGGCTATAACCGCTCCGACATGACATTCCGGCGACAGTTTACTCAATAAAGACCTTGTAGCGGGCGCAATCGATAAAGCCTGTCAACGCCGTCGCCGCGTGTGGCGTTCACTCGCTTTTCTCTCCCGGCTTTGGTCGGGGGTCATCGGGGTTCCTGAACCGTGGCCAAAGGGGGCCGAGGATCTACACGCTTGCCTGGGTAGTCCTTGACCCGGCCAGCAGCATGCCGACCTGCGCGAGCGCCTCGGCCGCGCAGGCCGCGGGGCTCGCGTCCTCGTAGACCGCGGGGCGCAGGGCCTGGGTATAGAGGGCGAAGATGGCCCGGACGGCACGCGCGATGTCTAACTCCTGACTGAGCTCTCCGGCCTCACGGGCCTCGGCGAGGATGCGTTCGAGTGGTTCCAAGCCCGCGGCCAGGGAGTCCCGGTTGTGGCGTTCCGTCTCCTGTGACCACTGCCAGTAATAGGCTTGCATGACGGCGAGCAGGGCGGGGGAACGCAGGTCGTAGTCGACCCAGATCCCGATCAGTCTGCCGATGCGCTCCAGCACCGGCCCCGGGGTCGCGATGGCGGCCCTGGCTTCCTCGGTTTGACGGGCGTTGCTCGCGGCGAGGATGGCATACAGCAGCCCGGCCTTGGCCTCGAAATGGGCATGGATCAGCCCGTGGCTCACCCCCGCCTCCCGGGCGATCTCCGTGACCGACACCGCGTGATAGCCGTGCGCGGCGAACAGGCGTCCGGCGATCTCGATCAGCCGTGCACGGGTGGCCTCCGCCTGGAGGTCCTTGGCGGTGGGTCGTCGCGATGGGGGACGTGGTTGCAGGCGCATGGCACGATGATGCCTTGATCGTGAGGCATGTCAACGACTATAACATTGACAATGTCATTAACAATGATAATATAATCGCTAGCGTGATCGGCCCGCCCCGGCGCCCGCCCCGTGACCCAACCACCACCTGCTTAGGAATGATTGCCCATGAAGCCAACCCGCCCGATGCTGCGCAAGGCCCGACCCTGTCGATCGATCCTGACGGCGCTCCTGGCGCTTCAGGCCGCACCCGCCCTGGCCGGTGTGAGCGATGGCCTGGTCCGCTACCTCCCGTTCGACGGCTCGCTGCAGGACTTGAGCCCGCAGGGCGCCCATGCGACCTTGTTCGCGGGCACGGCCAAGTACACGCCGGGCCGGCTCGGCCAGGCGGCGGCCTTCGCCAACAACGGGGCGACGGGGAGTGGGCCGAGCGATTGGGCCGCCTCCCTGGGCGATCTCGAATCCGTCTATGCCGGGAGCTTCAGCGTCTCGCTTTGGGTGCGGACCACCGCGACGGCGGACGCCGCCCTGCTCGGCAACAAGAATTGGACCTCGGGGTCCAACCTGGGCTGGGTTCTCTCCACCCTCGCGAACAAGAACCTCAATTTCAATACCAGCGGCGGGACGCGCCGTGATGTGAGCCTGAACCCACCGTTGGCGGACGGGTCCTGGCACCTGGTGACTCTGGTCTTCGACCGCGCCGCCAACGGGGTGATGAGCTATGTCGATGGGGTGCTCAAGGACAGCCGCGGCCTCGCGACGCTGGGTACCGCCTCCCTGACGCCGTCCCCGGCCTACGCCACCCTGGTCGGCGCGAGCGGCCCCGGAACCTGGGCCGGCACGGGCGACCTGGATGACTTGGGCGTCTGGTCCCGGGCGCTCAGCGCCGCGGAGGTGGCCTTGATCTACCAGCAGGGCCAGCAGGGTCTGCCCTTGGTCGCCGGCCCCGACACCGCCGCCCCCACGGCCCCGACCAACCTGGTCGCGACCGTCGCCGGCGCTCAGATCAACCTGACCTGGACCGCCGCCACCGACAACGTCGGCGTCACCGGCTACCGCGTCTTGCGCGACGGGACCCAGATCGGGACGTCCGCCGCGACCGCTTACACCGACACCGGACTCGCGGCCGGCCGGACCTACAGCTATACCCTGATCGCCGTCGACGCCGCCGGCAACGCCTCGCCCGCCAGCAACGCCGCGGCCGTGTTCCTGGGCGACGCGGCCCCGCCACTCACGGTAGGCCTCGCCAAGTACCTTCCCTTCGACGGCAGCCTCGCCAACTGGGGGACAGACCCAGGTGACGGGGCCCTGTTCGCCGGGGCCGCCAAGTACACCGCCGGGCGTTTCGGTCAGGCGGCGAGCTTCGCCAACAACGCCGCCGCGTCCACGCCGCCCAGCGACTGGGCACTGTCGCTCGGCGACCTGGAGCCCCTCTACGCCGACGACTTCACGCTGTCACTGTGGGTCAAGACCACCTCCACCGCGGACGCCGGGATCCTCGGCAATAAGAACTGGGCCTCGGGCAGCAACACCGGCTGGGTGGTCAGCACCTACGGGGGCAAGAACCTGAACTGGCGCGCCGCGGGCGCAAGCCGCCGCGACCTGTCCCTGAATCCGCCCTTCGCCGACGGGACCTGGCACCTGGCTACGTTGGCGTTCAGCCGCGGCGACAACCAGGTGGTGAGCTATATCGACGGCGTCGTCCAGGACACGCGTAGCCTTGACGACGGGACCGGTGCCGGGTCGCTGAACGCCGGCTTCCCGACCCTGGTCGGCGCCAGCGGCCCCGGGACCCTGGCCGCCAAGGCCGCCGTGGACGACCTGGCCGTCTGGTCGCGGGCCCTGAGCGCGGCCGAGGTAGCGCGTCTCTACCGCCTGGCCCAGCAGGGCATCCCGCTCGGCGTCCAGCAGACCCTGGAAGCGGTGCCGCCGGTCTTGACCCTTGAGGCCCAGGCCAAGCGGGTCCTGCTCCAGTGGACGCCCTCTCAGGTGGAGGTTGGAGCCATCGTCTACCGCGTCTACCGCAACGATGTGAAGGTGGCCGAGACCACCGGGACCGCCTACACGGACGGCGCCGTCGCCCCCGCCACGGCCTACGGCTACCGTGTGGAGGCGGTCGGCCCCGGCGGGCGCACCCTGGCGAGCACCAGGGTCGCGGCTACCACCCTGCCCAATCAGGCCCCGGCCTTCTGGGGTCTCGGCGGGCACTATCCGGTCGCCGCAGGCGCCGCGGCGGGCACCGCCCTGGGCGAGGTCAAGGCGGTGGACCCGGACGGGGACGCCGTCACCTATCGCCTGGTCGCGGGCACCGGGGTCGCGGTGGACGCCGACACCGGCGCGCTACGACTCACCGCCGTTCCGAGCCTCGCCGACGGGGCCCAGCGGGTCATGACCGTCGAGGCAAGCGATGGGGTACTCGCCAGCCAAGCCCAATTCAGTCTGCTCGCGGTGCCGGCCGATCGCCTCGCCCATGTCGGGGTCAGCCGCGAGGAGTGGCTGAGCATCAGCGGCGACCAGATCGCCGATCTGACCGGTGCCGCGCGCTTCCCGACCCGGCCCGACACGGTCTCGACCCTGACCGACCTGGCGACACCCAAAGACACTGCCACGCAGCGCGGCAACCGCCTGCGCACCTACCTGCGCCCGGCGCAGAGCGGGGCCTACCGGTTCTGGATCTCGGGCGACGACGCGGCCGAGCTATGGCTCGCCGCCAACGCCGATCCCGACACCCTGGACGCGAGCCCGCTCGCCAGCGTCCCGGATACGACCGCGGTCAACGCCTGGGAGATCTTCCCGAGCCAGCGCAGCGTTGCGGTCAACCTGGTCCGCGGCCAGGTGTACTACGTCGAGGTTCTGCACAAGCAGGGTTGGTACAGCGAGCATGTCGAGGTCGCCTGGCAGGGCCCGGACATGACCGCCCCGACGCTGATCGGCGGCAGCGCCGTCCTCGCCTTCGACGCCCTGGACGCGACCCCGCCCAAGGCCCCCGAGACCCTGGCCCGGCTGCGGGTGGATGCCGACGGCGTCACCCTGTCCTGGAGCAAGGCCGCGGATGCCGGCGGCATCATCCAGTACCGCATCCTGCGCGACGGGGTCCTGATCGGCAGCGTCGACGGCAGTGTGCACAGCTTTACGGACCTGGGGATCAGCGGCGTTCACGAGTACGCGGTGATCGCCGTGGACGGCTACGGCAATGCCTCGCCGCCGACCCGCCTCGCCGGGGTCGACGCCGGCCAGGCCATGGACGCCGTCGCGCAGGCACTCGCCAGCGGGAACCCGGCCTATGTCCTGGACCCCATGGCGCTGGTGGACGCGGGCCTGGCGGAGATCGCCGCGCGCCGCGCCGCGAGCCAGTCCTTCTTCGCCAGTGTTTATCCCGCGGGCACGGCTGTGGCCTACGCTCCTGGCCAGTACAGCCAGCAGCCGACTCCGACGGGCGCCAACGTCAGCATTCAGGTGCTGCTCCCCGGCAACCAGGGCGATCCCCTGGCGCTCGCCGGGACGGCGCGGGGGACGCGCTTCGCCGCCTACGGGAGTGTGCCGCCGGCGTTCTTCCAGTCCGGGAAACAGACCGGCTATCAGGAGCCCTTCAAGCGGGTGCTGGCCTGGCTGCTCACCGGCTCGCCCGGTTCGGTCGCCAGTCTCGCCGGAGCGCACCGCGCCGCCCTGGTCTTCGCCGATTCGGCGAGCAGCACCCGTAACTGGCTGAAGGCTCAGACCTTCGGCGGTCAGGCCAACCAGTGGACCGTGACCGACTGCACCGCACCGGCCACGGTCGCGGCCTGCATCGCCAACCAGGAGATCCTGATCCTCGGCCACGCGGCCGGCGATGCCGAGGCCCCGGCCATCCTCGCCGCGGTCGAGGCAGCCCTGGCCCGCGGGGTCCCGGTCCTGCATCTGCACGACTCCTGGGGCAGCAACGCCCTGAGCAACGGTCTGGGCGAGCTGCTCGGCTATGCGCTGCCCTACGGCGGCAACTGGTGGGACAATGACGCCGCCAACTGGTCCGACGGCCTGGCGCTCGCCGCCGGGGCCGACGCGACTTCGGGTCATGCCCCGCTCCAGACGCTGCTGACGCACTTCAAGAACGGCGACTGGTCGGTGGATCTCAGCAGCAGCGATTCCGCCTCGCTCCAGTCCGCGTTCTACGACGGAGCCCGGGAGACCCTCAAGACCCGTCTCAATGCACTGGACAGCCGCGGCTTCGACCTCTTCGCCGAGCCCAGCGCCTCAATCAGCTCTTGGTCCTGCTCGGCGACCTGTACCGGCGCGACATCCGCTATCCCATGGATGCGGCGACCACGCCCCAGGACGCGTGGCTGCGCGCCTATTTCGCCGATCACGCGGTCTACAACAACCGGGCCATCGCCCCCGCCCAGCCGGATTTGGGGAGCTTCTCCCGGCCCATCCCGTTTGATGTGCCGCGCTTCACCGAGATTCGCTCCTTCGCGAGCCGCGGTGACGAGCACTTCACCGCCGCCGGCGTCTATGCCCTCCCGGGCCAGACCTTCACGGTCGAGCGCCTGGACGACAGTGACCAGGAGGTCGCGATCGGCATCAACTCGCTGCGCAGCGGCTCCACGCACGAGTTCGATGCCTACGGCTACAGCCGGCCCAAGTACCTGCGCTCGGCCTGGATCGCGATCCGCCCCGGGCAGACGCTGACCCTGACCAGTCCCTACGGCGGTCCGATCCAAGTCCAGCTCGAGGGGGCAGCCACTCCGGCGACGGTCGAACTGCGCGTCAGCGGCGTGGGCCACCACCCGGTCTGGGACGGACCGGCCAGTACCCAGGCTTTCGAGGACGGCCTGACCAAGGGCGATTACGACTGGGCGGAGTTTCTCACCCCCGGCTTTGAGATCCACTCCACCCGCGCGTATCTGCTGGAGACCTTGAGCGGGACCCTGACCAACACCCCGGAGCAGCTCGCCGCGGTCACCTGGCGCTACTTCCACCAGGCCATCTACAACCTGGCGGGGTTCATGGGGGACGACCTGGCACCGAGTGCGCAGGTGCTGGCGGTGTGCGCCGCCAAGGGCTGGGACTGCACCGACCCCGCAATCCACAGCCTGAACGGCATGCAGCACATGAACGCGGACCAGGCGACCTGCGGCGCCGGTTGCTCGGGCAATCCCTACGACGCCTGGTGGGCCTTCGAGCCCTTGAGCTGGGGCGATGCCCACGAGGCCGGGCACGGGCTGCAACGCGGCCGGCTCAAGATCTATGATGGTGCCTCCGGGGAAGTCAGCAACAACATCTTCCCCATCCACACCGTCTATGAATGGAACCGGGAGCACCCCGAAGCGCCCCAGACCGGCCGCAGGCAGGATCAGGACGGCGTCTTCGCCATGCTGAAGACCGCGCTCGGTGAGGCCGATCCGGTCGCGTCTGCCCATCAGACGCTGTGGGTGAACGGCGATGTCTTCTGGCGCCTGCAGTTCTATCAGCAGCTCGTGTTCCAGGCCCATGATCTGCCCCAGTTCGGGGATGGCGGCTGGGACCTCTACCCGCTGCTCTACCTCCAGGAGCGGCTGTTCGGCGAGGTCCTGGACGACGACGCCGCCTGGGCCGCCAACCAGGCCAAGCTCGGTTTCTCACACTATGACCGTGCCGCCGCCGCGGCGATGACCGGCAACGACTTCATGCTGATCGCGGTCTCGTGGCTCACCGGGCTGGACCAGCGCCCCTTCTTCGACCTCTGGGGCGTGACTTACAGCGCCGCGGCGGCCGGCCAGGTGGCGAGCTTCGGCTACCCGGCGGCGGAGCGGCGCTTCTATGTCCTGCCCAAGGCCGCCGACGGGAACCGCTATGGGAGCATGGATGCGGTGGGATCGGTGTTGGTGACCGGCGGCGCCGTGTTGCCGTAATACGCGACCGCCGCCCCTGGCTGGACGGCCGGGGGCGGGGCGGCTTGTGACCCATACTGCCGGGCGCTATCGTCCGATCCATGATCAAGGGCTTGCGCGATCGGGCGGCAGAGCGCAGCTGGCGGTAAACTTAGAGTCTCCTGGCAAGCTCGCGACCGTGGTTAGTCCGCCGATTACCCGCCGTCCCGGGAAGCCTGCATCGGAGTACGATGCGCCAGGTAAACGGCTCAATCGGGTGACTGCGAGGGCGCGTCCGCGCAATGTGCCTGGGCAACCAATGTCTTGGCCCAGCTCAACACGGCCAGCGCGAAGCTGTCGGCTTTCGCCAGCGTCACAAGCTCCATCGGTTGCTCGTCGTAGCGGAAATCGACCGCATAGGGGTTCAACCGACGCAGCTCTCGCGGCTCGATCGGTATGGTAATGTCCTGGTTATCGAGCAAGACGGCGAGCGACTCCAGATTGTGAGTGCGGGGATAGGCGAGTCGATTTAAGACCAGGACGGCTTTGAGCGCCTTCTCTACCGATTGCTGCGCATGAAATCCGGCTGCGGCGGAATCCGCGTCCGGATGATGGGCAAGGATCGAAAAGGTCCCGTAGTCCCGCGCGGCTAGCCGTAACAGCCGTTCGGCCTCCTCAATGTAGGGAGTCATGCAGCACTCGTCCCTCCTGTCGTGCCCGATGGAGCAGGGTACCCGGCACTTGGCTGCGCCGCTCGAACTCGCTGAGCGGATAGATCAGCAGATCGACGCCGATACCGGGCTCCAGCGACCCCAGCGCATCCATCAGGCGCATGTATTCCGCCCCCCGGTCCGGTACCTCGCGCTCGATCACCATCAGGTCGAGATCCGATCCGGAGTTCGCCGTACCGCGCCCATAGGAGCCGAACAGGATGACCCGCAGCGGCGAGGACGCCGCGGCAACGAGACGGTCGATTGCGGAGTTGATGGTGTCCTGGTCAAGCATATCCTCACATCCTCGAAATATCGCTGATCGACCGCTGGCCGCCTAACAACTCAATAAAACCCAATGGTCTGGGGTGTTCTTCGTGCGATGCGGTTAGGTTTGGCACGGTCGGTTCGCGCCGACTCGGTCGGAGCCCCATTGTCTCTTATTCCGGCGACCCGCTCAGTTCTCGCTCAGTTGACACAGGATGATTTTCACACATCAGATCTGACAAACACTCAGGATCTAACGCAAATGTTGAGATCATCAAGCGTCGGCTGCCGAATGGGTAAGATAACGTCACCTCCACCATGGCAGCGAAGGCATGCGTATATATTGAATCGTCTTGCAGATACCGTAGCAAGTCGCTCGGCCCAAACTCATCTCCTGCCCAGCGCGAATAACACCTTGTCGTCTCGTTAGCCACTTTCGGAGAGCCGCTGATTATGACCTCTTCAACCAATCCGGAATCAATAAAATTCACCATCTCGTAGCCGTTTCTCACCGGATGCGACCCGATTCGGTATCCTGAGAATAGACGGTTTCCGAGCACGATACAAGTGAGAATCTCCAAATTTTGCGGTAGTGGCCAGCCTAGCTCGTGCAGGAGTTTGCCTACCGCCCCCGGATCTGTTAACAGGCCCTTCATCTTATCAAGCTGGTCCCGTGCGCGCTTTATGTGCTCAAAGCTGGTTCTGAGTTCGTGCGCCCCGCATGGGTGGAAAGGACTCTTGCACTCGCCAAGCAGGAGATAGGGACCAACGAGAGCGACGACATCGATTTCGATTGAGATACCGTTCGCCTTGAATTTCTTGTTCACTTCTACGCGACTGGATTTCTGCTTCAGGATTCCCGCAAGCGCCAGAGTTAAGCAATCTCTGTCGTCTGTGTCGCCTTTCTTCTTGTGCGCATAAAGCAGATTCCTGACAAGATCGGATCCGCAGAAGATGTTTAACGGGAGCATATAAGCGTTTCCGGTACGCACCATCGGTCGATACTGGATATCGAAGACGTCCCGCTTGTCGCCACTCCAGTAGTCGATCAAAGCGATAAATGACTTGGCTGCACGCTCGTCGACGCAGCGCGAGAGAAGGGTTTCAAGGTCCGCGCGCTCGAACACTGGCACAATCGAGTTTAGTACGACTTGAAGGTCAGAGTCGACCAGTGGCCGCAATGTTGCGTCAACCAGCTTGCGGATCAAGTCCAACAGCCGCTGAATCTTCAGTATGTCGCGTAAGGTCAAATGCTCGCCGAGCCGATGCTGCAATAATAAATCCGGAGGCAACGCATAGGTAAGATCTTTGGATGCCGCCGACTTCAGGCTCATGGCGTCTTCGAGAAAAAGGTTTTCGCCTTTGAATAAGGCGTAAAACTCTTCGGTCTTTGGAAGAATAAAAACGTAGCGACGCACCGGATGCTCGACTAATTGAGCGATGCGCTCTCCGGCCACGGCGTAGACCTCTTGAGCGAATGCATCTAGGGAGGGATATCGATCAACACCGTCGGCACGAGTGCGATCGGCTGCAATTCTCGATTGCAGAAAGGTTGATACATAGCCGAAGCGAATTGATTTCTCGAGCGCTGTATCTCTCGGTGAGACGACGACGAACTTGCCGTCGACGCAGGCCGAATAGTCGAATGTGTCCAACCATATCTCGGTTTCCCGATAGACGATGAGTTTGCACGCGTTTACCAGAATCCTTCTATACGTGCCGTCCGCAATACCCTTTTCGTCGACAAAAAGAGAATGTAGGTCCTGAAAACCGATTATCTCGCCGAACAGGTGCAACAGATAAGATAAGGCTTCCGCATGCTGCTCTATCGGGTAGTACTCGATCGCGTCCGGGCCGGCACCCAGATCCGGAAGGCGATATTGCATGAACATCAATTCTACGATAGCCACAAGGGTCTTCGGTGCGACCTGGCTCTTAGCGCGCAGGACCCGAGCGATATCGAGGTAGATCCGGTGTGCGTTCGGGCAGATGTTTAACAGGGAAGAGACTGATCTCAAATAATCGATCGCATGATCGGGAGCCATCCCGTCGGCATTCTGTTCGATCAGGCAGTCCACGATGGTCGATATCGGCTTTGCTCGATACTGTCGAGTCGAGGCCCGGAGCAAACCTGATCGGCGGATTTCCTTCAAGGTATGCCCGGCGTCCAGGAACAGTCCGAGGTTTAGCCAGTTAACGGCCACCCTAGCTCTACCCTGCTCGATTTCCCTACGCGCGTTGATGATCAGAAGTCTGCAATCCTTGCTCTCGAGACCGCAGTCTTGCCGCTCCTGGAAATCGCTCAGGAGTTCGCGTCGCCAATCCGTTGTCCGGAGTTGTGAGCTAAATGTCTTCAAGTCGAGATTTGATTTCATGAAGCGATCTGATGCTGTGTCCGGGCATCGAACCCGTTATTGCGTGCGAGTGTCACCGGAGCGCCGATGCCCGGTGCTTCGCTCTCTCCCTCGGATTTTAAAGCGAATGCCGGGCGAGGCATTGATCATCGTTCCGGCCAGCCGAGACGCCGGCCTGGAGTCCAAGGCTGCAGCCTGGATCGGCAAGCCAAGGCTAACGCCTTGGACTCCAAATGACCATCGCTGGCCGGAACGGTGAGCAAGGTCGGCGGCATGATGGTAGGCAGCTTGAATATTCTCGATCGGATGAAACTCGATCAACATGTGTTGATTTACTGTAGCTACAATGGGCGGTTGGGTCAACGGCGCGCAGGAACGCGATGCCCGCGGCTACAGCCGGTCCAGCCTCGGCGAAGGTGACCTCGATCGACCAGCGCCAGACGAACCAGCCGATCACGCGGGCGGGCGCCAACGTCAGTGCAGGCCCAGACAGGTCACCATGCGACTTTTGCTCGAGCGGACCGCATCGCGGTACATTCCCTTGGCGGCAATGCGCGCGCCCTTGCGCCGCTCCAGGGTCTCGTCCACTACCACCAGGATCGGCCGGCCGGGGGCGCAAACGCGAACATAATCGGTACAATTGAGGCTGGCAGGTGGGGCATCCGCAGGGACTTCCGCAGTCTTGGTCGACCGCGGACGGTACTCCGTTGGTGGCTCGCCTGCCTCCCTCTGTGCATCGCCGCGGGCCGCGCCCGCCGATGGACGGCCCCGGGCCGCGGTGATCGACAGCGGCCCCCGCCTGCTCAGCGCACGCCGCGGCACCGACGTGGCATCACGCGCGGGGTCGCCGCCCGACTGCAAAAATGGCCAAAGTCGAGTAAGTGGCCATCAACCTGATTTGATCTGAGCGCCGGGAGTATTGCCATGCATATTGATGTTCAAATCCCCCCCAATCTGCCGGATGCCTTGCAGTGTACGCCCGAGGCGTTCGCTCAAGAGGCCAAGATGGCCATGGCCGTCAAGCTCTATGAGATGAAGCGACTCTCGTCCGGTATGGCGGCGGCGCTGGCGGGTGTCAGCCGGGTCGCCTTCCTCATGCAGTTGCACCGCTATGGTGTTCCGGTAATCGACCTGAGCCCGGCTGATTTGGAATCGGACCTTGCCAATGCCTGATGCAATGCGTTCGCTCGTCACCAACACCACGCCATTGATTGCCTTAGCGGTGGGTGTTGGCAGTCTCGATATCCTGCGCGTGCTTTATGATAGGGTCGTCGTTCCTCTGGAAGTCTGCGAGGAGATCCATGCCATTGGGAGCGGCGCACCGGGTGTCGCCGCCTTCGACCGTGCCGCCTGGCTGGAGCGACTCCCTGCGCCGGCGGTGATCGCACCCTACCTGCGCAATACGCTGGATCGGGGCGAGGCATCGGTCATCCAGACTGCACTGGATTTGCAAATTCCCTTGGTCTGTATCGATGAAACCGTTGGCCGGCGGGTTGCACGCCTGTCCGGACTGACCCTCACTGGTTCCATCGGTGTCCTGATCAAGGCCCGGCACCGTGGCTACGGTGTCTCTATTCCCGAGGCCATCGACCGGATGCGTGAACATGGAATCTGGTTGAGTAGCGAGGTCGTCCGTTACGCCTTGGCTCAGCAAATCTGATTGTCGATCGGGCCGGCAGGCTCAGCCCTCGTTACCTTATCGGTAACGCAAGAGCGTACCAACATGATCTGCCACTTCTGCATCGTCGCCGCTTCCTGGCCTTCCGGCGCGACCGCTTCCCCATGTCGCCGCTGGAGATCAACCCACAAGACGCCAAGGAGCTGGGGATCGAGTCGGGTGATGTCGTCGAGTTGCACATGCCTTCTTGGTGCACACACCAAGATCGCGCTCGTCGGCTTTATCCAAGAGCGGCGAATCTCTAATCACAGGCGCAATGGCTGCGATTATAGAAAGCAATTGTTTTCCAGTGCAATCGAAGCTTTCTGTTGATCTTGGGTGAGTACGTCCGGAGAGCCGACATGCCCCGTGCGACCGGCCTTGGTCATAAACCCGGCCACCGCGCGATCGGTACGGTCGTCGGTCCGCACAGCGGACCCTACAGGTCACGGTGTTACCGTAGGGTCC
>JACDZJ010000401.1_pt1 | contig 12664 bp, 7 predicted proteins | sample 7365721 | NCBI WGS metagenome assembly JACDZJ01 (sample SAMN15143480, study PRJNA637477) | pond metagenome | biome: freshwater wetland ecosystem [ENVO:00000243]; feature: pond [ENVO:00000033]; material: pond water [ENVO:00002228]; isolation source: pond water containing pink berries ... | reverse complement strand
GTGTTAGCTATAAAAATGAATTTTAGGTACAACACCCGATACTCATAAAAAATAATTAAGCAAATATAAACTTACAATCCATTTTCAATAAAAAATTTGAGATTGTTCAACAACAAAACATTATGAAGAAAATTTTTAAAATTGTTATGCTGGTATTATTGGCTGGTGCTGTACTTTGGACATTTTGGTTTTTATGGCAAAAATCCCGTCCAATCGTTAAAAAATATGAAATTGTAGTAGTAACGATTGGAAATATCGAAAAACGAACTGTGGCTACAGGTAAAGTGGAACCACGAAACGAAATTTTGATTAAACCTCAAATGTCAGGTATTATATCCGAAGTATACAAAGAAGCTGGTGATAAAGTGAAAGCGGGAGATGTGATAGCCAAGATTAAGGTTATACCGGATATGATGAGCCTAAATAGTGCCGAATCGAGAGTCACGCGTGCACAGATTGCTTTCGATCAAGCAAATAAAAATTATGAGCGTGATAATCAATTATTTAAAAATAAAGTGATTTCGAAAGAAGAATTTGAAAAAACGGAATTGCAGTTTCACAACGAAAAAGAAGAGCTTAAATCGGCAAAAGATAATTTAAGTCTTACAAAAGATGGAATTATAAGCAATAGCACGGCTTATAGCAATACTTTGGTGCGCTCTACCATTACCGGTACAATACTGGATGTTCCTATAAAAGTCGGAAACTCAGTCATTCAGTCGAATAATTTTAACGATGGAACGACCATTGCCACTGTTGCGAATATGAGCGATATGCTATTTGTAGGAAAACTTGATGAAACGGAAGTGGGTAAAATTACTGTTGGAATGCCTTTGGATATTACAATAGGAGCAATGCAAGACCAGAAAATGACTGCCACTTTGGAATATGTTTCACCCAAAGGTATAGAAGAAAATGGTGCCATCATGTTCGAGATGAAGGCAGCTGTTAAAGTTCCATCACATGTATTTGTACGTGCGGGCTATAGTGCCAACGCTGGAATTGTGCTCACCAAACAAGAAAAAGTAATTACAATACCCGAAAGTTGCATTGAGTTCGGTGGTGATACTGCTTTTGTATATATACTAAAAACAAAAAAACCACAGTCTTTTGAAAAAAAACAAGTCAAAATCGGATTATCGGATGGTATAAAAATTGAGGTTAAAAGCGGTTTAAAGATCAAAGATAAATTACGTGGTGCTGAAGTATTGGAGAAGAAACCTGAAGTTAAGAAAGTAGAAGAGAAATAATTAGCTAATATGTTAATTTATAATATGCTTATAAAAGAATGAAGAAAATGAAAAAATATATCGTTATCGCTTTGATTTTTGTTCCATTTTTTGCTTTTGGACAAAAAACATGGACTTTGCAACAATGTGTGGATACTGCTTTGTCAAATAACAGGAATGTAAAACAACAAGCTTTAAACAAGCAAACAAAAGCCATTGCTTATGAACAAGCAAGACAGAATCTTTTGCCAAACCTGAATGCATCTGCTAATCAAAATTGGAATTTTGGACGTTCGTTAGGAGTGAATAATGTTTATCAAAGTTCAAATTCTGCACAAAGTTCTTTTGGATTATCCAGTAATTTAACTTTGTTTGATGGATTGAAAATGAAATACAATATCGATGCTCGAAAAGCGGATATGTATGCTTCGGATTCCGATTTAGAAAAGATAAAACAAGACATAATTCTCAATGTAGCGACTGTATATTTACAGATATTGATGAATAAAGAATTATTTCAAATTGCAACTGAACAACTTGGTTTAACTAAAACAAAAATTGAACAACGAAAAGCACTGGTTGGAAGTGGAAAAATGGCTGAAGGTGAAATATATGAATTGTTAGCACAAGAGTCAAAAGAAGAGTTTTCACGAATACAAGCTGAAAATAACTTGAAACTTTCACTATTAGATTTGGCACAAATTCTCGAACTCAAACATTTTGAGAATTTAGATATTGAGATTCCAACAAATTTATTGGAATCAGAATTGCAATTGCTTTCAACAGATAAGGTTTACGAAAATGCACTTACACATCGTCCCGAAATTAAGGGAGCAGAATTTAGATTAAAAAGTAGTGAGATTAATGTAAAGGCATCTAAATCTGATTTTTATCCTTCGTTAAGTTTGGGTGCTCAAATGGGAACTGGTTATTACAAATTAAGTAATGTAACCAATAATTCTTTTAGTAAGCAATTATCTGATAATATGAGTAATACGATTGGTTTTAGTTTACAAATACCAATATTTAATAAATTTGAAGTACGCAATAGAGTTCGTACTGCACAAATAGGAGTACAAAGTAATAAATTAGATATTGAAAATGCCAAATTGGAACTCAGGAAAACCATTCAACAAGCATATTATAATGCCATTTCTGCCAAAAGCCGCTGGGATGCAGCTCAGAAATCAGAAATTTCCAGTCGTGAAGCATATCGCTTTGCAAATCAAAAGTTTGAAGCTGGAAGAGCAACTACGTATGAGTTATATCAGGCTAAAAATAATCTGACTCAAGTGCTTTCGGAACAAACACAGGCCAAATATGAATACATTTTTAGGATAAAAATATTGGAACTGATGAAATAAAATCCCCTTGTCCCCGAAGGGGGAATTGAGATTCTTTTATTATCACACGAATCTTGGTTTCTTAAAATCCCCACTTCGGGGTTTTTGAGGGGCTGTAATTAAAAAAAATATGAATGCAGATAATATAAAATCGCAAATGCGAAAAGGTTATTTGGAATATTGCATTTTGCTTATTCTAAAAAAGAAACCGGCTTACACTTCGGATATAATTGCCGAACTGAAAGATGCAAAATTGATTGTGGTAGAAGGGACTTTATATCCCTTATTAACCAGACTAAAAAACGGCGAATTACTTGATTATAAATGGGAAGAATCAACACAGGGACCTCCACGAAAGTATTACGAAATGACTCCACAAGGTCAGATTTTCCTGGACGAACTTGAAAGTTCGTGGGAAGAAATTAACAATGTAGTGAAAAAAATAAAAGTATAAAAGACCCCTAACCCTAAATGGGCTTTTATGAGCCAGTTTTTTGAAATACAGAACCCTTCAAACTCTCAAACCTTTCAAACATCAAACTTTTCAAACATCAAACTTTTCAAACATCAAACAAATTATAACATTATGAAAAAGACTTTAACAGTAAATTTAAACAATATCGTTTTTCATATAGATGACGATGCTTATGACATGCTTCAGCATTATCTCTCCGAAATTGCGAATCATTTTCAAGCCGATGATGAAAAAAAGGAAATTATGGCGGACATTGAAGCAAGGATTGCCGAATTATTTACAGAAAAATTACAAAAAAGTAAAAACGTAGTAAACATAATTGACGTTAGTGAAATTATCGAAATTATGGGAAAACCAAGCCAGTATGCTGGCGAGGAAGAAAAAGATGAAACTCCAAAGTCGGAAAGGAAACAACAAAATACCCGTCGTTTTTATCGTGACCCCGAAAATGCCATTTTAGGTGGTATTGCTGGTGGTATTGCTGCTTACTTCAGTTGGGATGTAACTTTGGTTCGTATTTTACTGGTGGTTTCGGTATTTGTTGGTATTGGATTTATCATACCAGTTTATATTATAGTTTGGTTTGTTGCACCACAGGCTATTACCGCTTCGCAACGCCTCGAAATGCAGGGAGAAGATGTTACAATTGACAGCATTAAAACAGAATTGAATAATGCAAAAAACTATATGGAAAGTGATAAATTTAAGCAATCGGCTAATAATGTTGGTGAAAAAATTTTTGAAATTCTTCGTTTAGTTTTCAAAGTTGTTTTCGGATTTGTAGGAGCTGTGCTGGGATTTGTAGGAATCATATTGATAGGAATTCTGCTCATTCTGCTTTTCTTTTTGATTTTTGAACCAGGTTTTTTCAACAGTTTTGCTCCCGGTTTAATTTCAAATTGGTCATTTATAACATCGGATAATGCAATTTTAATTTTTATTGCATTGATTTTAGTGATTGGATGTCCTATTTTTATGATTGGATATTGGGCAATTCGAGTAGCGTCAGGTCGCCATGGCAATACGCGAACTACTTCACTTGTTGTTCTAATACTTTGGTTAGCAGGACTTTTTATGTTTTATAGCGTGGGTGCTCATTCAGTTTTACAACATAATAATCACAGTGCTCATACCTTTTCTTTTCACTGGAACAATAATGAATCTTCGGCTGTGAGTGAAGTCAGAAATTGTGAGGTATTTAATTCAATTGATATTTCTGGAAATATCGAATTAACCTTAAAACAGGACTCAATACAAGAAGTTATAGTTGCGTGTGAACCAGAATATTTACAGAAAGTTATTACTAAAGTTGAAAATGGTGTTTTGAAAGTTTACTCAGATGAACTTTTTCTTAATAGGGTATTAAAAGTTAGTATAACGTCCGATTCCATCCGAAATCTGATGGCAAAAGGAGCTTGTAAAATTAAGACAGAATCACAATTTGTAGTACATGATTTTTTTATTCAGCTTTATGGTGCTAGTCAGGTTGATATGGATATGAATGTTTCCGGGTTATTTAATGTTGAAGTGAAAGGGGCTTCGGAAGCAAATCTTAAGGGAACTTGCAAATCGCTAAAAATAAATGCAGTAGGTGCCAGCGAAATTAATGCAACCGATCTGATTTCAAAAAGTACCGAAGTATTTGTAGCAGGGGCAAGTGATGCAAAAGTTTATGCTTCTGAAACTTTAGATGCTCAAGCTTATGGTGCAAGTGAAATAAATTGCAAAGGCAATCCTAAAGTATTAAAAAATATATCTCATATTGGATCTACAATCAGCATTGAATAACAAATTTACTTATTAGGACTTAACAGATTTTTATCTTCTAAATTAGTTATTTGTTAAGATTTGATTCTTAAAAAAAAAGAATTCTAAAAACATCAAAATAATAGCATGTTGTTTAGAACTATCAATTTTTAATTAACTTTGCACTTTCAAAACAAAAAACAAAAAAAAATGTTTTAAATATATACACTACTGTTTGATTAAATTCCCAATTAAAATTCAAAGCTACTCAATGATTGATTAATTTTTAATGAATTAGTTTACATTTTATAACTTTCATAAAAAATTACATTAACAATAAACCCTATGAAACTATTTATTTTCTATCTCAGTTTATGTTTTTCCTTAATTGCTCAAGCTCAAATATCTAAAACAGTTAAAATTTCATCTGGAGGTTTGTCGAAATCAATGTCAAAAAATGAATTAAATGTTGTAACTAATTTGACTATACGTGGTAGTTTAGATGCCCGTGATTTTCTTACCATGCGAGATGAAATGCCTAAGTTGGCTGTTTTAGATTTAAGTGGTGTTACTATTACTTCATACAAAACAAATGAAGGTACTTTCATAAATATTTTTCAGGCAAACACAATTCCAGAGTCTGCGTTTTATAATCCTAATACTCAATTAGGTAAAATTACATTAAAATCTGTTGTACTTCCTTCGTCTGTAACTTCAATTGGAAGTTATGCTTTTGCTTTTTGCAATAGTTTAATTTACACTAAAATTCAATCAACAGTAAAAATTATTGGAGATTATGCTTTTGCTGGGTGTAGTGGAAATATAACAGTTGATGAAAATAATCCAAATTATTCAAGTATGGATGGAGTATTGTTTGATAAAGCAAAAACTACCCTTATTCAATACCCAATTTCAAAAAAAGGCAGTTATAACATCCCATTGTCTGTAAAGTCAATTAAAGATTATGCATTTTTTGACTGTTATCAATTAACTTCTGTTATTATTCCTTCATCAGTTAATAATATCGGGAGTGCAGCATTTTATAATTCAAGCGGATTAAACTCAATATATACAAATTGTTTACCTGTCGATATTGGAACCTCGTATAATATTTTTTTCAATGTAGACAAAACCAAATGCACTTTATTTGTTCCATATTGTTCAAAAGTACTTTATAGTAGTTCAAGCCAATGGAAAGATTTTGCAAAAATAGAGGAAGACTCAAATGGATTTATATTAAGCTCAAGCACAGCAATTATTAGTGCTACAGAAGGAGGTGGAACTGCTTTAATTATCAAATCCAATGTTTCATGGACAGCAAATTCTGATCAACCATGGATTTCAGTAGAACCAACCTCAGGAAATGGTAATGATACATTAATTTTAAGAACAGATGCAAATTTATCTACTTCTACTCGTACAGCACAAATTACTATTTCTGCACCATCCGAATCTTCTCAAACCTTTACTTTAAACCAAATAGGGCATCCTAAAACATTCAATGTAACTGCTGGGGAATTATCAACAACTTTAACTGAATCAGAACTTTCATCAATCTCAAATCTAAAGCTTACAGGTACTATTGATGCCCGTGATTTTAAAACAATGCGTGATAATTTGCCGTTATTATCTGATTTGGATTTAAGTGAAACAACGATTGTATCTTATATTGGTGGTGAGGGAACAAATATCTATAGTACTGAATATATTGCCAATACTATACCACAATATGCGTTTAATAATTCAAACACAAACACAGGAAAAACAAGCCTTACATCAATTCGTATTCCTAAATCAGTTACTTCTATTGGTGAATATGCTTTTTCATCATGCAGTTCACTAACCAAAATTAATATACCAAATTCAGTGACCTTAATTGGGTCTGGTGCATTTTATTATTGTAGCGGATTAAGTAGTATAATTATTCCAGACGAAGTAACTTCTATTGCAGCGGGAGCTTTTTATAATTGTACCGGCTTAAAGAACGTAACAATAGGCAATTCAGTAGCTTTAATTGGTAATTCAGCCTTTTATAATTGTAATAGATTGATAAGTTTAGTAATACCAAATTCTGTTAAATCTATTGGTCGACAGGCTTTCTACAATTGCAGTAGAATGTCTGGAACTTTAGATATTCCCAAAAATGTAAATTCAATTGGAAGTCAAGCTTTTTATAATTGTAATGGCTTTAGTGAGTTTAATGTTCAACCTGGTAATTCAAATTATTCTTCTTTAAATGGAGTTTTATTTAACAAAAAGCAAACCATTTTGATTCAAAATATATTGAAAAAACAAGGAGAGTATTCCATCCCTAATACAGTTACTACAATAGAAAATTATGCTTTTTTGGGTAGTAATAGTATGACTAATATTACTATCCCAAATTCTGTAATTTCAATTGGTGATTATGCTTTTCAGAATTGTATTGGATTGACCAAAATAATTATTCCTAATTCAGTTACCTCAATTGGAGTATCAGCGTTTCGCAATTGTAGTGGATTAATAACTGTTGATGCTGATAATCCAAATTATTCGAGCATAGATGGTGTACAATTTGATAAAACAAAATCTAAACTCATTCAATATCCTAGCTCCAAACAGGGGAGTTATACAATTCCCACTTTAGTAAAAACTATCGGAGATTATGCTTTTTACGATTGTACTGCTTTGACATCTGTTACAATTCCATCTTCTGTTGTTACAATTGGAAACGAGGCTTTTTATAATTGCAATAATCTAAAATCAATCCATACAAGCAGTTATCCTATTGATATTAGTGCATCTTATAATGTTTTTTATAATGTCGATTTTACTAAATGTTCATTAAATATCCCTTATGGTGCAAAAGCACTTTATCGGGAATCTAATCAATGGAAAGATTTTGCAAAAATTGTTGAGAAAAAACAAGGTTTTATGTTGAATTCAAATTCAATAAAAATAACCGCCTTAGGAGGTATTGCAACAGCCAAAGTAACAGCTAATATCCCATGGAAAGCATTTTGCGATCAAAATTGGTTATTCGTAAAGCCTTCAAATGGGACATCAAGTGATACGATTAAATTTACAGTTGAGGCAAACAATTTGACAAGAACTCGAACAGCAAATATTATCTTTTCAATCGCTAACGAAACTTCACAAACTATCAAAATTATTCAATCGGGTCTACCAAAAACCTTTAATATTGTAGCAGGAAGTTTATCTAGTACTTTAACAAAAACCGATCTTGCAGAAATTTCAAATCTTATACTTATTGGCACAATTGATGCCCGCGATTTTAAAACCATGCGTGATAATATGCCAATGTTAAATGAATTGGATTTAAGTAAAGTTAATATTCAAGCATACAAAGGAGCTGAAGGGACTCTAAATACAATTTCAACTTATCCGGCAAACACAATTCCAAATAATTCGTTTTGTAATCCAAACAAATGGAATGGTAAAATAAACTTATCTTCTGTAATTTTACCTATTACAGCTACTTCAATAGGCGAATCTGCATTCGAGAGTTGTAGCGGATTAACAAATCTTACAATACATTCTTTAATATCATCAATAGGAAATTATGCCTTTTACAATTGTAGTAGTTTAAGCTCAATTTATGTTTATAACAAACCGGTTGATTTAAGTTATTCAACGAGTATTTTTAATAATGTAAATAAAACTACTTGTTCTTTGTACATTAAATTCGAAAATAGAGTTGCTTATGAATCCGCTTTGCAATGGAAAGATTTTAAGAATATTTTCGTTTTTGGGGCGCCTGTTTCAGTTTTAGAACCCTTAAAAAAATACAGTAATAAGAAATCGGTTCAGCGTATTAAACATTATAAAAAAAAGCATAGAAGAAAATAAAAAGATATTCATTAGATTGAAAGGTTAAATTCTATATTTTTACTTTCAAAAACTCCAATTCCAAACAGGGCATAATCATATTTAATCGGATCGGAAGCATCAAAAGTTCGAAGAAGAGCAGTAATTTCCTCCACTGACTTCCAATCGTTTTGTTTTCGGTTCAAAATACCCAATCCACGTGCCACATTACCAGTATGTACATCAAGTGGCAACATAAGGGCAGAGGCAGGAATGTTTTTCCATAATCCAAAATCAACGCCATTTTCATCATCGCGTATCATCCAACGAAGAAACATATTCAAACGTTTTGCTGCTGAATTAGTTCTTACATCCGAAATATGTTTTGTAGCATGCTTTTCGTGCGGAATAGAAAGAAAAACCTCACGAAAGTATATCAGGCTGCTGAAAATACTGTTATCAGATCGATAACCGGTATAAAACACATTTTCTAGCCCTGTGTGATGAAGATAAATATTTTTTAATGAAGTAAGAAAAAACAAACAATCGTTGCCATTAAAGGTGCGATGAATAAAACGCTCAACTCTTAACCAGTCGGAATTATCAGCATCTATAAGAAACTGATATGGGCTTTTGTCCATTAACTCCATCAACCTGTTCGCATTATTTATAATGCTTTTCCTTTGACCCCACGAAATGGTTGCAGTAAGGAAACCGGCAATTTCAATATCTTCTTTTTTCGTAAATAAATGTGGTATCTGAACGGGATCAGTATCAATAAAATCAAATCGGTTATATTTCAATATCCGGTTATCAAGCAGTTGTTTAATTTGGAAATGATTGGCTGAATGAGTCATTTTTCGTTAATAGCTAAATGAGAATTTGATAACAAAACCCGCTCTGTAATTCAAACAAAGCGGGTTATTCTTTAAACTTCTCTCAATTGGTAGAGTTATTGGCAGCTACAAACTAAATTCCTGTCACCGAATGCATTATCTACTCTTGCCACGTTTACCCAGAATTTATTCTCGGCAACCCAGGCAGTTGGATAAGCAGCTTTTTCGCGACTGTAAGGATGATTCCATATATCAGAAACTATTGAATATTCGGGATGTGGCGCATTTAACAATAGATTGTCGGTAAAATCAACAATTCCGGTTTCAATTTCTTTTATTTCGGCATAAATCTGCAACATAGCATCCGCAAATCGATCCAATTCAACCAACGATTCACTTTCGGTAGGTTCAATCATCAATGTTCCATGAACCGGAAACGAAAGGGTAGGAGAGTGGAAGCCATAATCCATCAACCGTTTTGAAATATCAGTCTCGGTAATGCCCGAAGTGGCTTTAAAATTTCGAGCTTCTAATATTAATTCATGACCAACTCGTCCATTTTCACCGGTATAAAGTACACCATAACTATCTTTCAGACGAGCTGCCAAATAATTAGCATTTAATATGGCTATTTTTGTGGAACGGGTCAAACCTTCTTCACCTAACATCCGGATATATCCATAAGTAATTGGTAAAATACTGGCACTACCATAAGGTGCAGAAGATACTGTATTTTTTCCAAATTTTTTATCTGGTAAAAATGGAGTTAAATGATTAGCCACGCATATTGGACCAACACCCGGTCCGCCACCACCATGAGGAATAGCAAAGGTTTTATGTAAATTTAAGTGACAAACATCTGCCCCAATAGTTCCGGGATTGGTCAATCCAACTTGTGCATTCATATTGGCACCATCCATATAAACCTGTCCTCCGTTTTGGTGAATAATCTCACACATTTCTTTGATATGTGTTTCGAAAATTCCATGAGTTGATGGATAAGTTATCATGCAGCCGGCCAATTTTTCTTTGTTGGCTTCGGCTTTTTCTTGCCAATCGGTCAAATCGGTATTTCCACCATCGTCGCATTTTACCACCACGATTTCAAAACCGGCTTGTGCTGCACTGGCTGGATTTGTTCCATGAGCCGAAGCAGGTATCAACAATGTGTTTCGTAAAGATTCTCCTATCGATTTAAAATAGGAGCGTATCGTCATTAATCCTGTATATTCACCGGCTGCACCGGAATTGGGTTGTAAGCTACATGCGGAAAAGCCGGTAATAACTGTCAGATATTTCTCCAATTCGGAAATTAATTCATTGTATCCTTCAGTTTGATTGGCAGGTGCTAAAGGATGAATTCCACTAAATTCAGCACGACTCATGGGCAACATTTCAGAAGCAGCGTTAAGCTTCATAGTACAGGATCCAAGTGAAATCATGGAATGAGTTAGTGACATATCGCGACTCTCCAGTTTTTTAATATAACGCATCATTTCAGTTTCACTGCGATATTTATTATAAACCTCGTTCGTTAAATAAGAAGATGTTCGTTCCAAACTTTCATCAATCGATTTTAAATCATTCAAATCTTCCTCTTCAGCATAAACAGCAACATTGTCAACAGCTAAAGCAAAAATTTCGATTAGTGTATTTAAATCTTCTATATCAGTAGTTTCATCAATACTTAAAACGATTTCGTCATGTTTGGAGTAATGGAAATTAACTTCGTATTCGAGTGCTATCGATTTAATTTTTTCAACAGAAACTTCATTTGGCAAACTAATTTTCAAAGTATCAAAGAAGTTATCATTTTCTTGTGAATAACCATAAACCGGTAAAATTTCATTGATATAAGTTGCAATCGCATGAATACGCTTTGCAATGTTTTTAATTCCTTCAGCTCCGTGATAAACTGTGTAAAAACCTGCCATCGAAGCCAATAAAGCTTGAGCAGTACAGATATTTGAAGTTGCTTTTTCGCGTTTGATATGTTGTTCGCGGGTTTGCAATGCCATGCGCAATGCAGGTTTGCCATTTACATCTTTACTAATACCAATAATCCGACCTGGCATATCACGTTTAAATTCTTCGCGTGTAGCAAAATAAGCTGCCGATGGACCGCCGAAACCCATAGGAATTCCCCAACGTTGTGTAGAACCAAAACAGATATCAACACCCCATTCTCCCGGAGGAGTTAGCAATGCTAGACTTAATAAATCGGCTGCCACAGCCACTTTACAGCCTGCTGAATGAGCATGAATTACAAATTCCGTATAATCTTCAATGTTCCCGTTGGCGTTTGGAAATTGTACCAGAACACCAAAATGACTATTTGTAAATTTGCAATTAAAATAATTTCCGATTTCAAGTTGTATGTTTTGAGCTTCAGAACGGGTTTTAAGTACTGCCAGAGTCGAATTGAAAATATTTTCGTCAACAAAAAGGATATTGGCATTTGCTTTTACCTTATCGCGTGTTCTAAGATTAAACATCATGGTTGCAGCTTCGGCAGCAGCAGTAGCTTCATCGAGCAATGATGCATTTGCCAGTGGTAGTCCGGTAAAATCGCATATTGAAGTTTGAAAATTTAAAAGTGCTTCAAGTCGTCCTTGAGAAATCTCCGCCTGATATGGTGTGTAAGATGTATACCAGGAAGGATTTTCAAATACATTTCGTTGAATAACAGCCGGTGTGCAAGTGTCGTACCAACCTTGTCCGATATAAGATGTAAATAGTTTATTTCTGGAGGCAATTTCAGAAATATGTTCAGCATATTGACGCTCAGTAAGTGCTTTAGGTAATTCAATATCTTTTTTTAAACGAATATTAGTAGGAATGGTTTGTGTTATAAGCTCATCGAGATTATTAACTCCAATTCTTTGAAGCATTATTACCTCATCTTGTTCTGTAATGCCTATATGGCGGTCTTGTAGTAAGTCTTTCTTCATAAAAAAAAATGTTATTTTGTGCCCCAAAAGTACTTTATTCTTTTGTAAAACAAAAAATTATAACTAAAAAGATTTCAACAAAAAATGCCAATTTCTTTTAAGCTATCAACTTGTAACAATAAAAGCGATTAATTAATAAATTGCGAAAATATTCAACAAAATTTATACAATTTATAAACCAATTAAATTATAAATTGTTATTGAAATGTCATTAATAAAATTAAATGATTATCGGGTGTTGTACCTAAAGAAAAATGGTTACATTTGTCTTTCATAA
>JACDZJ010000400.1_pt1 | contig 12667 bp, 17 predicted proteins | sample 7365721 | NCBI WGS metagenome assembly JACDZJ01 (sample SAMN15143480, study PRJNA637477) | pond metagenome | biome: freshwater wetland ecosystem [ENVO:00000243]; feature: pond [ENVO:00000033]; material: pond water [ENVO:00002228]; isolation source: pond water containing pink berries ... | reverse complement strand
TTCAGTCATGGCTTTCAGAGATTCGACCCTTCATTTAACCGGACAGCAGTGCCAAGCAGAAACGGTTGATTCTGGCTGCCCGCCACTGGTTGGTAAGGCATGGCGAGGGTGATTGCCGCTTTGACTGTGTGCTGATTGACGGAGATCATCTGGAATGGCTCAAGAATGCGTTTGACGCTGGCTAGCCTGCTACTCGTGGTTTGCTTGTCTGTGCAGGCGCAAACGGTGAAACTGCTGGTGCAGAGCTCGCCGCTGGCCGGCTTCCAGTACCACGCCGGCAATGCGCTATGGGACCGGCTTGCCGTGGGCGACGCGCTGGATCTGGTGCGCGAACCCGACAACCCCCACGATCCGCGCGCCGTGCGGGTCGAATGGCGTGGCTTGCAACTGGGTTATCTGCCGCGGGTTGAGAACGAAGCCGTCGCAGCGGCAATGGATCGTGGCGAACGCGTCGAAGGTCGCATCGCGGAACTCGTCGCGCACCGCAATCCCTGGAAGCGAATACGAATCGAGGTATTCGTCGTGCTTTGACCCTTTATTCCGCGCCAGCCGGGACAACTGAGTTGGTTAGAATCGGCCGACCATGAGTCTGGCACAACGTATTCAGCAACACTTCGACGAAAGCAACGCCGTCAAGCAAGCGGCGCATGTTGCCATGGCAGTCGCCATTGAAACGGCTGCGCGAGCCATGGCGACGGCCCTGCGCGCCGGTGGCAAGGTAATGGCCTGCGGCAATGGCGGCTCGGCGGCTGACAGCCAGCATTTCGCCGCCGAGTTGCTCAACCGCTTCGAGTGCGAGCGCCCCCCCCTGGCGGCCATCGCGCTGACCACCGATACTTCGACGCTCACTTCGATCGCCAACGACTACAGCTTCGCGCAGGTCTTCGCCAAGCAGGTGGCTGCCCTCGGCCGGCCCGGTGACGTGCTGCTGGCGATCTCCACCTCGGGCAATTCATCTAACGTAATGGTCGCCATCGATGCTGCCCACGCGCGTGGCGTGCGCGTCGTAGCCCTCACTGGAAGGGGCGGCGGCAAGATCGCGGCGCAATTGCAGCCTGACGATATTCACCTCTGCGTGCCTGCGGACCGCACGGCGCGCATCCAGGAAGTTCATCTGCTGACGATCCATTGCCTGTGCGACGGGATTGACAGCCTCATTCTCGGAGAAAACCAATGAAACATTCCCGTACCCTCTTGCTGGTCGCTGCCCTAGTTCCCGTCCTGGCCGGTTGTGTCGGCGTGGCTGCCGTTGGCGTTGGGGCCGGTGCGCTCATGTATGTCGATCGACGGCAATCAGAGGTGCAGGTTACCGACGAAGGGATCGAGATCCGCGCCGGCAATCGCATTGCGGAAAAGTACGGCGATCGCGTGCATGTCAACATTACCAGCTACAACCGCAGTGTGTTGCTGACCGGCGAGGTGCCGGACGTCGACGCCAGGGCCGAGATCGAGAAGATTGTCACCGGTGTGCCGAACGTCAAAGCAATCAGTAATGAACTCCGTACCGGCACCATCAGCACGCTGGCGAATCGCAGCAACGATGCCTACATTACCTCCAAGGTCAAGGCGCGCCTGATTGATGCGGGCCAGGTATCGCCGGTGCATGTCAAGGTGGTCACCGAGGCCGCCGTCGTCTATCTGCTCGGCCTGGTGACGCAACGGGAGTCGGCTGCCGCCGTCGAAATCGCCCGCACCACTGCGGGCGTGCTGAAAGTGGTACGAGTCTTCGAAGTGGTCAGCGAGGACGAAGCGCGCCGTCTCGATTCGCCGTCGGCAAAAAAGGCCGACGCAACGGCGACGAAGTGAGTTTTCCCGCGCCGGTTTTCGAAGCCAAATGCTGCGCGCCGGATGAACTGGCGGCGCGGGTCGCCGCCTTGCCGCGACCGCTGGTATTCTCGAATGGTTGCTTCGATATCCTGCATCGCGGTCATGTGACCTACCTGGCCCAGGCCCGGGCGCTGGGTGCCAGCCTGCTGGTGGCGGTGAATTCGGATACTTCCGTCAAGCGCCTCGGCAAGGGGGACGATCGGCCGGTCAACCCGCTTGAAGACCGCATGGCGGTAATGGCAGCGTTGGAAAGCGTTTCGCTCGTCACCTGGTTCGATGAGGACACGCCGCGCGCGCGCATCCTCGCTTGCCGGCCCGACGTCCTCGTCAAGGGTGGCGACTGGCCGGTTGATCGCATCATCGGCGCGACCGAAGTGACGGGCTGGGGTGGCAAGGTTTGCTCGATTCCCTTCCGCCACGAGCGCTCGACCACGGCCCTGCTCGACAAGATCAAGCGCTTGTAGCGGTCTTGGTGATCGCCTCGCGCACCAGCAGGATGTGGCTGCGCAGGGTGTAAAGCATGTCGCTGAAGGCCAGCGGCACCGGCAGGTGGTTGACATCGTGCTCGATGGCGTCGACGCGCGCCAGCCATTCGGACTTGGTATGTCGCGCCGGGTCGCTTTCCAGTTCCGCCTCGAGGAACTTCAATTCGCCGTAACGCCGGTAGATGCGCGACTTGATGCGCCAGCCATACAGTGGCGGCGCGATCCGCATCACCGGAATGAGCACGGCAATGAGGGGAATCAGCATCACCACCATGCGGTCGACCAGCGTCGCCGCCCAGAACGGCAGGTAACGCTGCAGGAATGGTGTGCCGGATTTGTAGTAGCGCGCGGCTTCGGGCGACAGCGGAAAGTCGGCGCTGGCGGGACGGGGGAAATCTCCTGTTTTCTGGAAAATCTCGGCCCCACCATGCACTTCCTGCATGGTCTGCATCAACAGGTCGATTAGCGCTGGATGGGTCTCTTCCCGCACCACCAGAGTGGCCGTGGCCGCGACCATCTGGATGTCGCGCGGCGGCAGGTCGGTTGCGACATCGATGGCTCCGCGCGGCAGAATAAGTTTGGTCAGGTAGGGCAGACGGCGCGTGTAGGCTTCCGCATGCGCGAGGCTCATCAGGCGCAGCCCCGGGGTGTGCAACAGGGTCCAGATAGCCGCTGATTGCGCTGTGCCGACGACGAAAGCCGCATCGATGCGGTGCTTGCTGAAGACCTGCAGCAGATCGAGCCCACCAATGTCGAGTAGCCGGCTGTTGCTCTCGCTGATCTGGTTGGTGGTCAGCAATTCGAGGGCGAGATGGCGTGTACCGCTGCCCGTGCCGCCGATGGCGATGCGCCGCCCTTTCAGTTCGTTGATGCGGGTGAGAACCGGTTGCTCGGTGGGACCGAGGTCATCGCGGTAGAAAATCCACAGCGGCTCGTTGTACAGACCGCCCAGGGTGTACAGGCTGTCCTCCTCCTGGACGCGCGCCGTGCCGCCCTGGATGAAAGCGGCATCGACCTCCTGTTCCGGATCGCGCAATTTTTCGAGGTTTTCGGTTGAGCCTGCCGTCGGCTGCTCGATGACGCGAATACCGTAGCGCGCCAGTGCGTCCTTGTAGGCGGCGCCGTAGCGCTGGTAGGCGCCGCCTTCGCCGCCGGTGGCGAGGATCAGGGTATCGGGTGGCGCCGGGCGGATGTAACGCGACGCCAGCCAGAAACCTGCCAGCACCACCAGCAGCAGTGGCAGAGCGACGACCAGCAGGTCGCGTGGCGAGACTTCGCGCAGCCGGCGCAGTTTTTTCATGCCCTAGAAGGGAATGTCGTCCTCGAAATCGTTGAAGTTGCTGCTTGGGGCGGGCTGCTGGGCTTTCGCCGGTGCCGGCCGACTGTCGCCGCTCTCGCGCGGAGGCGCGTCGCCCATACCCTGACGTCCCCCCAGCATTTGCATGCGGTCGCCGCGGATTTCGGTGGTGTAGCGCTCCTGACCCTCCTTGTCCTGCCACTTGCGGGTGCGGATCGAGCCTTCGACGTAGATCTGACTGCCTTTTTTCAGATATTGACCGCAGACCTCGGCCTGACGGCCAAAAAATGACACGCGGTGCCATTCGGTTGCTTCCTGCTTGCCTCCATCCTTGTCCTTCCATGTGTCAGTCGTGGCAAGGCGCAGGTTGGCCACCGCCTCGCCGCTGGGCAGGTAGCGCATTTCGGGGTCCGCTCCCAGATTGCCGACCAGAATGACTTTATTGACCGATGCCATGTTTCCTCCCTAAGAGTTTGAGTGTCGTATCTGGATGACGCTATTTTCCCATACTCATCGTATCGGGAATGATCAAGTCCAGTGGCTGGCGACCGTGCCGACGGTAGATGCGAAAATCGCCATCAAGCGTGCATAGCGGACCGGGTTGCGTTTCCGCCAGACGCACCATGCAGGCATCCGCAAGCGACATTGGCAAATCCGCGTAGCGCTGCATCAATGTCGCGAGGGCAGCGGATTCGCGCTCAACCCCCAGACCGATGCGGAATACGCCTTGGGACAGCTTGCCCAGAATGCGCTGCGGCGGTACGCCGGCGCGGGCAAGCAGGAAACAGCTTTCGGCGAGTACCGGTTCGCAGGTGATAAAGGGCGCGGTGAAGGTGGAGAACTGGCTCACCGCCCAGGCATGGAAGCGATCGGTTGGGCAAAAATAGGCAACCAGGGGACCGGTATCGAGCAGAATGCCGCGTTGCATCGCACTCACTGCCCGAAACCGTCCAGATGGGCGGGATTGGAGGCGTAGTCGGGCGGGGTCGGTTCCGCCACGCCACAGCAATCCTTCATCAAATCATGCATGGAGGGTAGGGGGGCAGTAGGTGTAATGGTCTCTGGTTGGTCAAGAACGCGCAGCAAGCCTTCCTCGACCAGGTCCTTGAACTTTCGCCCACGCAAGGCTGCCTCCGCCTTGACGCGGCGGAACAGTTCATCGGAGAGATCGACGGTGGTGCGCATAAATGCATTTAAGCATAAAAACGTAATCTGTCGGAGCGTATAGTGGCGAACCTGTTGCCAACAACACTTTTTTGCATGGACTTCATCAAGATTCGCGGCGCGCGAACGCACAACCTCAAGAACATCAACCTCGACCTGCCGCGCAACCGCCTGACGGTGATTACCGGGTTGTCCGGCTCGGGCAAGTCGTCGCTCGCCTTCGATACGCTTTATGCCGAGGGGCAGCGCCGCTACGTTGAATCGCTGTCGGCCTACGCCCGCCAGTTCCTGCAATTGATGGAAAAACCCGACGTCGACCTGATCGAAGGGTTGTCGCCCGCCATTTCCATCGAGCAGAAGGCCACCAGCCACAACCCGCGCTCGACGGTCGGCACGGTCACCGAGATCCACGACTACCTGCGTCTGCTCTACGCGCGCGCCGGCACCCCGCACTGCCCCGAGCATGGTGTTGCCCTTGAGGCGATGAGTGTGTCGCAGATGGTCGACCATGTGCTGGCGCTGCCGGAGGATACGAAGCTGATGATCCTTGCGCCGGTGGTGGCCAACCGCAAGGGCGAGCAACTGGAACTGTTCGCCGAACTCAAGGCGCAGGGCTTCGTGCGTCTGCGCGTTGATGGCAAGGTACATGACATCGATGCGCTGCCCAGGCTGGCTAAGTCGCACAAGCACTCGGTCGATGTCGTTGTCGACCGCCTCAAGGTGCGTGCCGACCAGCGCCAGCGGCTGGCGGAGAGTTTCGAAACCGCGCTGATGCACGCCGAAGGGCGCAGCCTCGCCGTCGAGATGGATTCGGGCGTTGAGCACCTGTTTTCGGCCAAGTTCGCCTGCCCGCACTGCGGCTACGCGCTGCAGGAACTCGAACCGCGCCTGTTCTCCTTCAACAACCCGATGGGCGCCTGTCCGGAATGCGACGGCCTCGGCCAGATCCAGTTCTTCGACCCGGCGCGGGTGGTCGCCTATCCGCATTTGAGTCTGGCGGCGGGCGCGATCAAGGGCTGGGACAAGCGCAACCAGTTCTATTTTCAGATGCTCGAATCGCTGGCCGAACACTATGGCTTCGACATCGACACCGTGTTCGAGGCTCTGCCGGAGTCGACGCGCAAGATCGTGCTCTACGGTTCCGGCAATGAGCAGATTCGCTTCAAGTACCTCAACGAAAAGGGCACGCGCTTCGATCGCTCGCACGCCTTCGAGGGCATCATCCCCAACCTGGAACGGCGTTATCGAGAAACCGACAGCCAGATGGTGAGAGAGGAACTGGCTAAATACCTTAATAACAGACCCTGCCCGGAATGCGGCGGTGCCCGCCTGCGGCGCGAGGCGCGCCATGTGCTGGTCGGCGGCCAGACGATCAACGACGTCAGCCGCCTGGCGCTGATCGACTGCCGCGACTTCTTCAATCTCCTGCAACTGACCGGCCACCGCGCCCAGGTAGCCGAAAAGATCGTCAAGGAGATCACCAGCCGGCTGTCCTTCCTCATCAACGTCGGCCTGGACTACCTGTCGCTCGACCGCTCGGCCGAGACACTGTCCGGCGGCGAGGCGCAGCGCATCCGCCTCGCCTCGCAGATCGGCTCGGGCCTCACCGGCGTGATGTATGTGCTCGACGAGCCGAGCATCGGCCTGCACCAGCGCGACAATACGCGGCTGCTGAAAACGCTGGTGCGGCTGCGCGACATCGGCAACACCGTGATCGTCGTCGAGCACGACCAGGAGGCGATCGAGTCGGCCGATTTCGTTGTCGACATGGGGCCGGGAGCGGGCGAGCACGGCGGCTGCATCGTTGCCCAGGGCACGCCGGCCGAGGTGGTGGCGAACCGCGATTCGCTGACCGGCGACTATCTTGCCGGTCGTCGCCGCATCGAGATTCCGGCGCCACGGACGGCCCCGAACCCGCTGCGCCAGTTGAAGATCCTCGGCGCCAGCGGCAACAACCTCAAGCAGGTCGAACTGGAATTGCCGGTCGGCCTGTTTTCCTGCATCACCGGCGTCTCGGGGTCGGGCAAGAGCACGCTGATCAACGACACGCTCTACGCCGCCTGCGCACGCCATCTTTACGGCTCGGCACTCGAGCCGGCGGCGCACGGCGAAATCCTCGGTCTCGAATTCTTCGACAAGGTGATCAACGTCGACCAGAGCCCGATCGGCCGCACGCCGCGTTCCAACCCGGCCACCTATACCGGTCTACTGACGCCGATCCGCGAACTGTTCGCCGGCGTGCCGCAAGCGCGCGAACGCGGCTACGGGCCGGGCCGTTTCTCCTTCAACGTCAAGGGTGGCCGCTGCGAGGCCTGCCAGGGCGATGGCATGATCAAGGTGGAGATGCACTTCCTGCCCGACATCTTTGTGCCCTGCGACGTCTGCCACGGCAAGCGCTACAACCGCGAGACGCTCGAAATTCGCTACAAGGGCAAGACCATCTACGAAGTGCTGCAGATGACGGTCGAGCAGGCCCACGAGTTTTTCTCGGCGGTACCCGTCGTTGCTCGCAAGCTGCAGACGCTGATCGATGTCGGCCTCACCTACATCCAGCTTGGCCAATCGGCGACCACCCTTTCTGGTGGCGAGGCGCAGCGCGTCAAGCTGGCGCTGGAACTCTCCAAGCGCGACACCGGCCGCACCCTCTACATCCTCGACGAGCCGACTACCGGCCTGCACTTTGCGGACATCGAACTGCTGCTCAAGGTGCTGCACCGCCTGCGCGACCACGGCAATACAGTGGTGGTGATCGAGCACAACCTTGACGTCATCAAGACGGCGGACTGGGTCGTCGATCTCGGCCCCGAAGGTGGCGACGGCGGCGGCCGCATCATTGCGACTGGCACGCCTGAGTCTGTGGCACAAATCAAAGCCAGCTACACCGGCCGCTACCTGGCACCTCTCTTGAAAAAAGTCGGCGCTGGCGGGACGGCGAAACCAGCACGGAAAGGCAAGCCATGAGCGGCTTCGAAAATTTCTCCCGCGAGGCGGAACAACTCGAACTAGAAATCGTGCGCAAGGGCATTGCGCTGGGCATCGACTGGGATGATGCGGCAGAAGTGGATGCGCTGGCGCGTGAAGCGCTGGCATGTCATCCTGGGCAGCCTGCCTGCGACTTCAGCCATCCGCGGCAGCACGCCCGGCATGAACTTTTCGGCCTTGCCCACCTGATGCTGAAGGTCATGAAGGAAAGTGCGCTGGAAAACATCCAAACCCACGGCGGGCCGGTCTGGAAGATCTTTGGCGGCGCGCTGTGGCGCAACTGGCAAATCAACAAGGGGAACCCGCCATGAAAATCGCCATTGCCGGCACGGGATATGTCGGTCTGTCCAACGGCGTGCTGCTCGCCCAACATAACGAAGTGGTTTGTCTGGACATCGTTCCCGAAAAAATCGCGATGCTGAATCGCCAGCAATCCCCGATCGAGGATGCCGAAATCGAGGACTACCTGAAGAATAAGCCTCTCAACTTCCGCGCTACGCTGGACAAGCAGGACGCCTACGCCGGGGCCGACTTCGTTATCATCGCCACCCCCACCGACTACGATCCCGACACCAACACCTTCAACACGAAATCCATCGAGGCCGTCATCCGCGATGTGATGGCCATCAACCCGCAAGCGGTGATGGTGATCAAATCCACCGTGCCGGTCGGCTATACGGCGCGCACCCGGGTGGCGTTGGGCACAGCGAACCTGATCTTTTCCCCGGAATTCCTGCGCGAAGGGCGATCTCTCTACGACAACCTGCATCCCTCGCGCATCGTCGTCGGCGAACGCAGCGCCCGCGCCGAAACCTTCGCCAATCTGCTGAAGCAGGGCGCCATCAAGCAGGACATCCCCACCCTGTTCACCGACAGCACCGAAGCCGAGGCGGTCAAGCTGTTCGCCAACACCTATCTGGCCATGCGCGTCGCCTACTTCAACGAACTCGATACCTACGCTGCCACCCATGGCCTGGATACCCGCCAGATCATCGACGGTGTTTGCCTCGACCCGCGCATCGGCCATTTCTACAACAACCCCAGCTTCGGCTACGGCGGCTACTGCCTGCCCAAGGACACCAAGCAGCTCCTCGCCAACTACCGAGAGGTGCCGCAGAACCTGATCCACGCCATCGTCGAATCCAACACCACCCGCAAGGACTTCATCGCCGACGCGATCATCCGCAAACAGCCGAAGGTGGTCGGCGTCTATCGGCTGATCATGAAGGCGGGCTCGGACAACTTCCGTGCCTCCAGCATCCAGGGCATCATGAAACGCATCAAGGCCAAGGGCATCGAGGTCATCGTCCATGAACCGGTGCTCAAGGACGCGGAGTTCTACAAGTCGCGGGTGGTCAATGACCTGGCCACTTTCAAGCGTGAGGCGGATGTGATCATCGCCAATCGCCGCTCCCCGGCGCTGGCCGATGTCGCGGAGAAAGTGTTCACCCGCGATCTGTTCGGCAGCGACTGATCTTGCTCCGCTACCTGCTCTCCTGGCTGGCGCTGTGGCTCACCCTGCCGGCGTTTGCCGCAGAGCTGCCGCTGCTGCTGGCCGAACGTTACACGGGCAATGTCGATGTCGCGCAATACTGGGTCAGTGAAAAGTTCGACGGGGTACGTGCCCATTGGGACGGTCGCCAGTTACGCTTTCGCAGCGGCAATCCCGTCAAGGCCCCGGACTGGTTTGTCGGCGCGCTGCCAGCGCAGCCGCTCGACGGCGAACTCTGGCTCGGTCGTGGGCGCTTTGACGAACTTTCCGGCATCGTCCGGCGTGAAACACCCGATGACGCAGCATGGCGGCAGGTGCGCTACATGATCTTCGAACTGCCCGAGGCAGCGGGCAGCTTCACCGAGCGGATCGAACAGATCCGGGCGGTTACCGCTGCCGCCAGGTCGCCGTGGTTGCAAGCGGTGGAACAGTTTCGCCTGCCGGATGCCCGCGCGCTGCAAAAGAAGCTCGACGAAGTGGTGCGTGGCGGTGGCGAGGGGCTGATGCTGCATCGTGCGGATGCCCCCTATGAAACCGGCCGATCCGCCAGCCTGCTCAAGGTCACCCCCTGGCTCGACGCGGAAGCCAAGGTGATCGCTCACCTGCCCGGCAAGGGCAAGTACGCGGGGTTGCTCGGCGCGCTACAGGTGGCAATGCCTGACGGTAAGCGCTTTGCCATCGGCAGCGGTTTCACGGATGGACAACGGCGCAATCCCCCACCGCTTGGAACTCAGGTTACCTACCGCTATCGGGAACTGACCCGCAACGGCATCCCGCGTTTTCCGCGTTTCTTGCGCATCCGCGAAGCGCTCTGAAAAGTCGGCGCTGGTGAGACGCCGAGATGAAGAAAAAGCTCGCTCTAGCTTGTGCTAGGATGTGACCATATCAAGTGACTATAGAGGTGCGAGATGGAAGCAGTCATCGGTGCCGGCGAGTTCAAGGCGAAATGCCTCCAGATTCTGGATAATGTTGCCACGCAGCGCGAACCTCTGGTTATCACCAAACGCGGCAAGCCGGTAGCCAAATTGGTGCCGATTCCCGCTGAAGGCGAGCTATTTGGCGCACTGGCGGGCAGTGTTTTATCCGAATCCGACATCGTAGCTCCCGTCGATGCCCATTGGGATGCAGCCACGTGAGCCTGGTATTGCTGGATACCCATGCCTGGGTATGGCTGCTCAACGGCAGTGATCGGCTTGGTCCCAAGGCACGCAAGGCAATTCGGCGCTCCATGGAACAAGCGGCAGTACTAGTTTCAGCTATTTCCCCATGGGAAGTCGCCATGCACGTGAGCAAGGGGCGGCTGGTTCTCGATCGCGATGTGGGTGAGTGGGTACAGGCAGCCTTGGCACCACCCGCGATTCGACTCATCCCTCTGACTCCCGAGATTGCCGTCGCAAGTACGCGTCTGCCCGGGATTTTGCATGCCGATCCCGCTGACCGTATTATCGCTGCGACGGCTCGCCATTGCGGAGCGATACTGATGACGGATGATCGGTTATTGCTTGAATATGGCACCAGCAAGCATCTCAAAATAATTCAAGCCAGTGAGTCATGACAATGAGCGCAAGCGAAATTGCGGCGCAAGCTAATGTGAGCGCAGCGAACGTTAAGGGCGGAAGCTCGGCTGGAGGCAAAATCCTCGTCACCGGTTCCGCCGGCTTCATCGGTTCCGCCCTTGCCCTGCGGCTGCTGGAACGTGGCGATACGGTCATCGGCATCGACAACCACAACGACTACTACGACCCGGCGCTCAAGGAAACGCGGCTGGCGCGGCATGCCGACCATCCGCACTACACACATCTGCGCATCGACTTGGCCGACCGTCAGGCCATCGAAAACGCTTTCGCCACCTACCAGCCGCAGCGTGTCGTTAATCTCGCCGCCCAAGCTGGCGTGCGTTATTCAATCGAGAACCCGCTCGCCTACATCGACAGCAACATCGTCGGCTTCGCCCAGATCCTTGAAGGCTGCCGACACAACGGCGTGGAACACCTGGTCTACGCCAGCAGTTCGAGCGTTTATGGCGCCAACACGACTATGCCCTTCTCGGTGCACCACAACGTCGACCACCCGTTGAGCCTCTACGCCGCCAGCAAGAAAGCCAACGAGTTGATGGCCCACACCTACAGCCATCTTTACAACCTGCCCACGACCGGGTTGCGCTTCTTTACCGTCTACGGCCCCTGGGGCCGTCCGGACATGGCCTTGTTCAAATTCACCCAGGCCATCCTCGCCGGAGAAAAGATCCAGGTTTTCAATTACGGCAAGCACCGCAGGGATTTCACCTACATCGACGATATTGTCGAAGGGGTGATCCGCGTGCTCGACCAGTCGGCCCAATCCAACCCTCACTGGAACGGAGCAAGCCCCGATCCCGGCACGAGCACGGCGCCCTGGCGGGTCTACAACATCGGCAACAACAGCCCGGTGGAGTTGATGGACTACATCGCCGCCATCGAGAAGGCGCTTGGCCGGAAGTCTGAAATGGAATTGCTGCCCCTGCAACCCGGCGATGTGCCGGACACCTACGCCGATGTAACCGACCTCGTCGAGCAGTTCGGCTACAAGCCGGCGACGCCGGTCGAGCAAGGGGTAGCGAACTTCGTCGCCTGGTATCGCGGCTATTACAAGGGGTGATCATGGCGGAAAATGTCGTCTGGCATCAGGCCACAGTGACGCGCGAGCGGCGCGAACAACTCAATGGCCACAAGTCTTGCGTCCTCTGGTTTACCGGGCTTTCCGGTGCCGGCAAATCCACCTTGGCCCATGCTGTCGAAGAACTGCTTCATCAGCCCGTTCCGTGACGACCGCGAAATGGTGCGTAACCTCATGCCGCATGGTGACTTCCTTGAGGTCTACTGCAAGGCCAGCCTGGCAACTTGCGAGCAGCGTGACGTGAAAGGTTTGTACAAGAAGGCGCGTGCTGGCGAGATAAAGAACTACACCGGGATAGATTCTCCCTACGAAGAGCCATTGAAGCCGGAGCTTGTGGTCGATACCGAATTCCTGAATCTTCAAGACTCTGTGGGCAAAGTAATGCAATTGTTGCAAGAGCGTGAAATAGCAAAAGCAAGGGCGGATGAATCATCAAGCATCACCCAAGTTGGGTAAATATTGAATGGCCTCAATGTAATTTATGCGGGGGGGGGGGTACAATGCCACTCCCTCGAAAACTCCCCCTAGCCATGGATGCGCTTTTCATTAACCCCGATTCCTCGGCCAAAGCCTATCAGGATCTCGCTAAAACCTATTCTGCAATAGAGCCGCCGACTTGGTCTTTGTTGCTGGCCGAATCCTGTCGCAGCAAGGGCTTTGATGTCGGCATTCTGGATTGTGATGCAGAGCGCCTAACGCTTGAACAGTCAGTTAGGGAAACGCTGAACAAGGCGCCGAGATTTTCATTGGCAGCGGCGAAATGAG
>JACDZJ010000399.1_pt1 | contig 12680 bp, 6 predicted proteins | sample 7365721 | NCBI WGS metagenome assembly JACDZJ01 (sample SAMN15143480, study PRJNA637477) | pond metagenome | biome: freshwater wetland ecosystem [ENVO:00000243]; feature: pond [ENVO:00000033]; material: pond water [ENVO:00002228]; isolation source: pond water containing pink berries ... | reverse complement strand
ATTTGCGCTTCCGGGTGGCTTGGTTTTCTGGTGATATGCCTGGCAAAAAAGAACCTCGGCCGGCGATGGAAAGCTTGCTGGATGGATGGGAAGACGGTATCATGACCGCCACTGCCAGTGCGGTTCCTGGTGCAGGAGCCGCACTTTTTTTGGTCGCCTCAGAAAGCTACTCTTATCACCTCACCCCCGCTATGACGAAGGTCCCTCGCCCCAGATCAACGCGATCCCTCGCGCCTCGGAGCCTGCCGCGTGTACTGCTCCACCTCGGCATCGTCTGCCTGTGCGCGCTGCTGGGCGCTTGCGGCAACTTGCCGCGCAACGCGGTGCCGGTTCAGCAGGAGTTGGGGGCGTCGATTCCCGGCATGCCCAATATCCGGGCCTGGGCCTACGAGTCCAGTGCGATGATGGAAGAGGACCTGGCCCAATCCTTCGCCCAGGAGACGACGGCCGACTTCCCCCCCGACGCCGATGGCCAAGTCACCTACCCGCATCTGGCCCTGTCCGGCGGCGGGGCGAGCGGGGCCTTCGGCGCTGGCCTCCTAAACGGCTGGAGCAGCACCGGCAAGCGCCCGGTGTTCAAGGTCGTCACCGGCGTGTCCACCGGTGCGCTGATGGCACCGTTCGCCATTCTCGGGCCGGATCATGACGATGCCTTGCGCATGTTCTACACCACCACGCGCACGACGGACATCTTCAAGCTGGGTTCGGTGCTGTGGCAGTTGATCGCGGGCGAGGCGCTGGCAGACACGCGCCCGCTGCAGTCCCTGATCGCGCAACATGTGGACGCCACCTTGCTGCAGCGCGTGGCCGATGCGCACCGCCAGGGACGGCGCCTGTACATCGGCACCGTTGACCTCGACGTGCCCCGCTTCGTGGTCTGGAACATGGGTCTGATCGCCACCAGCGGTCGGCCCGAGGCACTCGATCTGTTCCGCAAGGTGATGCTGGCGTCGGCATCGATTCCGGTGGCCTTCCCGCCGGTATTCTTTGACGTCGAGCTGCACCCCGACGGCCCGCGCTATGACGAGATGCATGTGGATGGTGGCGTCGGCGCGCGGGTCTTCCTCAACGGCGGTGTGTACCGGGGCTCGCTCTTTCGCGAACGCGGCGGCCATGGCGGCAGCGGACGCGAGAACATCTTTGTCATCCACAACGGCCAGCTGATCCCGAAGCTCGACCCGGTCAACCGTTCATTGGCGGCGATTGCGGTGCGGGTGATTGATGCCTCGGGACGCGCCGCGGCGCAGGGCGACCTGCTGCGCATCTATTCCTACGCGCAGAGTGAGGATGCCGACTTCCAATGGGTGACCATTCCTGACTACGTGGACGTGAGCCAGGACGAAAGCTTCGACCCGGTGATGATGCGCAAGCTCTACGACGAGGGCTTTCGCATGGCGACCGCGGGCACCTATTGGAACTCGGAACCGCCGGGTCGGCGGGTCAATCGCTGAGCCGTCAAGTGCCGTGCTGCGGGCTGTGCGGCGGTGGGCGGAATCGTGGTTGTGAAGCGGAAAATCAAGGGTGTGTATGTCGCTGTCGCCCGGCGGGGTCTCTACTTTAGCCGATGCCGATGGGTGTATGGTCCCAGTTGCAGTTGATCAGCGTCTGAAGCCGATGGCTGAGTTCGAAGGATAAGTTTAAAACGTCTCCCAGCAAAGGCTTCCACAGGCGGAAGCCCTCTCAACGGGACAAACGACAATAGCAACGGGCGGGTCAGGCGCTTCCGGCCAAAAAAAAATTGACATGGTGAAGCCCACCGGGAAAGAGGTCGCGGACAGACGTTTCCTCTTGAATGGAACTCTAATAAAAATTTTTTATTAGAGTTTACGATAAGTTATATGGCTATTTATGCCAAACCTTGGGACCCGAGGGGCTTATTCCGTTCATCCAGCCTTCATTCTCCTTGACAAACTCCCGGCGCGACCCTAAAAACTTCATCTAGTATTCTCCAGAAGCAAAATGTTTCTGGTTTGGTTCCTCGCGACCGGGTATCCTCTGCGGGGTGCGAGTTACGCGTTCCGGGAGGCCGGGTTTCAAGTTTCAATGTACACCAACTTCAAAGGAGGCTGTTTATGAAAAACTGTATCGTCTTCATCATCTCGTTGGCCGCTCTGGTGCTCAGTGGTTGTGCCTCCACCTCATCGACCAATGACTATGGCCGGCCCGGAGAATTGGTGGATGCGGCAGTGGTTACCATCAACAACTTTTCGAACGACCCGAATATGACCTGGTTCCGAAGCAATGTCGGCCAGGCCCGGGCCGTGATCATTTTTCCGAGAGTCGTCCGGGCCGGATTCATTTTCGGTGGTTCCGGCGGCAGCGGAACGATGCTGCTCAGGGACCAGAAAACGGGTGAGTGGAGCTATCCCGCCTTTTTCACCATGGGCACAGGCTCCTTCGGGTTTCAGGCCGGTGTCGATGTCGCCGAGGTGGTGCTGATGGTGATGACCGAGCGGGGCGTGGACCGTTTCCTTTCATCGAGCGTTACCCTGGGGGCGGATGCCAGCGTTGCCGCGGGCCCGGTCGGGGCCGGGGTGAGTGCCGCGGTGTCTGATATCCTGTCGTTTTCCCGGGCGCAAGGTGTGTTTGGCGGCCTGTCGCTGGAAGGTGGCGTGATCACCCCCAGAAACGAGTGGAACAGCGCCTATTACAGTCGCGACGTCCGCACCGTCGATATCTTGATTTCAAGGAGCGTGAGCAATCCCCAGGCGGACCGTCTGCGCAGGGACGTTGCCCGCAGAGCTGGCCAATAGCTCTAATCGCCCTTATGGTCGGGAATCCGCAATCCGGCGGATGGCGGACGGATTCTCGACCATCGCCATCCTCGAGGACCGAGACGAGATGGTGCTGGCGACCTCTTAAGGACCTTGTTGCTGCATGGGCCCTTGCGTATGCAGCGTCCAATAACTGAAACCTCATAGAAAAGGAGTATGATTCATGAGTAATCTTGTGGTGATTGAATTTGACACTGAGGAACAGGCTTTTGCCATGCGTGCCGAGCTTGCCAATCTACAGAAAGAGTATTTGATTGAAATGGATGACATCGTGGTCGTCACCAAGAATGAAAAGGGCAAGGTCAAGCTGCACCAGGCCGTCAACTTGACCGCTGCGGGAGCGGTGGGGGGCTCATTCTGGGGAATGCTCATCGGCATGATCTTCCTCAACCCGCTTTTAGGCGCGGCCGTTGGGGCTGGCGCCGGAGCGCTGTCCGGTAAATTGAACGATATCGGGATCAACGACGACTTTATGAAGGAACTGGGGGCAAATCTCACCGATGGAACGTCGGCCCTTTTTATCCTCTTTCGCAAGGCGACTGGAGATAAAGTTCTCGAAAGGCTGAAGCAGACAGGTTTAAAAGGGAAAGTTCTGCAAACCTCGCTGACCGTTGACGCCGAAGACGAGCTTCGAAAAGTCTTCGAAGGCTAATTGGGAGCGGACAGCGACAAGATCTGGACGATACTGCTGTATGGCTGACAGAGAGGGCATGGCCCGGCCAGGAGAAATGGTGAGGTATCCCCCCCCTCAATTTCCTTGGTGCCGTGACTCAGCACATTCCTCCAGAGCTTGGCACCGATGGCGAGATGCTTGGGCAGGCTAAGAACCCGGCAGCCTAAGGGACAGCTTGCGAGATCGATGAGAAGGCGGTCCCATTGCCGCTTCTGACAGGGCGCTTCCTTGAGCAGGAGCGGCATTTTTTTGGGTCGTCGCAGAAGCTCACTCCTTATCTCTGAGCCCGGCAAGCTGCTCGATCCCCATGCGGGGTGCCGTGCGGCACCAGCCAGACCATGGGCAAGGCGAGGCGATCTCGATGTTCCCATAGCATAGCCCGGGCCCGCGAGTATTCCCAATTCTTTATGTCAAACATCACGCCTCTCACTCAACCTGCCTCCGCGCCGCGCGGATGGCGTTCCGCCAAGACCCTGGCGCGTGCTGCGGCCTGGCTGGCGGTGGCGGTCTTCAGTCTCCTGCTGCTGGTCTGGCTGGCCTTGCACTGGGTCATTCTGCCGAATATCGATCGCTGGCGCCCGCTGCTCGAAACCAAGGCCAGCCAAGCGCTCGGGATTCCGGTGCGAATCGGCAGCGTCGAGGCACGCTCCAGCGACTGGGTGCCTGCCGTCGAGTTGCGCGACGTGGTTCTCCTCGACGCCCAAATGCAGCCGGCGCTGCACCTGTCGCGCGTGGTCGCCGCGGTTTCCCTGCCATCGCTGCTGGCGTCCTTTGGCAGCTTTGAGTTGCGCCTGGCGCAACTGCTCATCGAAGGCGCGAGTCTCGACGTGCGGCGCGACCAGGCGGGGCGTGTGTTTGTTGCCGGCCTCGATGTGAGCGGTGGCGCCAGCGCCGGCAGCTCGGGGGGCGCTGCCGACTGGTTCTTCCGCCAATACGAGGTCGCGCTCCACGACGCATCGCTGCGCTGGACCGACGAGCAGCGCGGGGCACCGCCGCTCGAACTGAGCGCCATAGATTTCGTCGCCAGCAACGGGCCGGGCCGTCACAGTTTGCGTCTGGAGGCAACGCCGCCGCCGGCCTGGGGCGAGCGCTTCCGCCTGCGCGGTGAGTTCTCGCGACCCCTGCTGGCACGCAGCAGCCACTGGCAGCACTGGTCGGGCGAGGTGGACGCCGAGGCGCCGCACCTCGACGTCAGCCGCGTGCGCGACTATGTCGACCTGCCCTTTGCCCTGAACCAGGGCTCCGGTGCGCTGCGGGCCTCCCTTGATCTGCGCGCAGGCATGGTCAACACGGTAACCTTTGACATGGCGCTGCGCGAGCTAAGGTTGCGCCTGGCCCCCCAGCTCGAACCGCTGAACGTCTTGCAGGTGCAGGGGCGGTTTGCGATCCAACGGAGCGCCGAGGGCGGCAGCGTGACCCTGCGCGGGTTCGAATTCACCACCGGCGATGGCGTGCACTGGCCGGCGGGCGATATGGAGTTCACCTGGACCGAGGATGCCGGCGGCGAGGTGAGCGGCGGTACGTTGAACGCGGGCCGGCTCGATCTGGCCGTGATCGCCGGCACCGTCCAGCACCTTCCCCTGGGCGAGGCCCTGCGCGCGCTCGTTGCCGAGGGTGCGCCCAAGGGAATCGCCAGCGAGGTCCAGGCCAGTTGGGAGGGCCCCATCAATGCCCTGACCCACTACCGCCTCAGCACCCGCCTCAGCGACCTCGCGCTTACCGCCAGGCCGCCGGAAACTCCCGGCGCCAGAGGGTGGCCGGGCGTGCGCAAGGCATCGGTGGTGCTCAGCGTCACCGAGAAGGGCGGCGAAGCCACGCTGACGATGAAGGATGGTGCCATCGATCTGCCGGGCGTCCTGGCCGAACCCGTGCTGCCCCTGGACGCGCTGGAGGGCAAGCTGGCCTGGCGCATCGAGCCGAATCCTGAGGCTGAACCGACGCTGCAGGTGCAGCTCGTCGACGGCCACGTGGCCAACGCCGATTTCCAGGCAGACCTGAAGGGGATCTGGAAGAGCGGCAGCGGCCAGGATCTGACGGCAGACGGACGCCTTCCGGGGATACTGGAGCTTGACGCTACCCTTACCCAGGTCGTGGCCGCGCGCATCGCCCGCTACCTGCCGCTGGCCGTGCCGGAAGCGACGCACAGTTATCTCGAGCACGTCTTGCTCGGCGGCACCATCGCCAGGGCGAGCGTGCGCTTCGGCACCGCTGCGCCGGGCGAGTTCCGCATCGAGGCCGTTGCCGACGACGTGACGCTCGCCTATGTGCCGAACATGGCAGCCGCTGCCGGGGAGCCGCTCTGGCCACCGCTGACGCACCTGAGCGGCGATTTTGTCGTCGACGGCACGACCTTTGAGTTCCACGATGTGAAGGCGCGGATCTTCGCCCTCGAGATCAGCGGCGCCGGGCGCGGCAGCATCGGCAACCCTGCCGAGAAGCCGACCTTGACCCTTGATCTGCAGGCCCGCGGGCCGCTGGCCGACCTCCTGCGTTTCGTTGAAGCAACGCCGGTGGGCGACTGGATTGATGGAACGCTGCGCGAGACCACGGCGAGCGGAGTTGGCCACCTGGGGCTCGCGCTGTCGCTGCCCCTCTCCGACCTGAAAGAGACGACGGTGAAGGGCAGTGTGCAGCTCTCCGGCAGCGACCTGCGCATCCGCCCCGACTTACCGCTGCTCGGCGCGGCGCACGGACGGATCGACTTCACCAGCAAGGCGATGACGCTGAGCGACGTCAGTGCCCGCGTCTTCGGCGGTGAGGTGGTGCTCGCCGGCGGCACCCAGGCCGACGGCTCGTTGCGCTTTACCGCGCAGGGCAACGCCACCGCCGAAGGACTGCGCCGCGCGCCCGAGCTCGGCCAGGTCGCGCGCGCGGCCGCAGCACTGAGCGGGCAGGCCGCCTATCGACTCGTACTGGCCTTGGTCCAGGGCCGTCCTCAAGTCGAGCTGACGAGCAACCTCGTCGGCATGGCCCTGGACCTGCCGCCGCCGCTGCAAAAGGCGACCCGGTCGACGCTGCCGCTGCGTGTGCAGACGACCCTTGCAGCGGGAACCGGCCCACCGTCAGAGACGCTGCGCATCGATCTTGGCACAACCCTGCATGCGCAGTTCCAGCGCGACGCCAATGGCCAAGTGCGGCGCGGCGGCATCGGCATCTTCGAGCCCGCGCCGAGGCCAGCCAGCGGCGTCGCCGCCGCCATCAGCCTGCCGCGCCTGGACGTCGATGCCTGGCAGGATGCATTGGCGCGGTTGTTCGGTGGGGGAGGCGGCGGCGAGTCCGTCGCCACGGCCGGTTTCCTGCCCTCCCAGGTCAGCCTCAAGACGCAGGAGTTGATTTTTGGCGGGCGCACGCTCAGCGGTGTTGCCGGGGAACTGTCGCTGGTGGACGGTCAGTGGCGCATCGACCTCGCGGCGGACCAGGCGGCCGGCCGCATCGAATACCGGCCGCCCGGCACCGGCGCCGAGGCTGGGCGTATTTATGCCCGCCTGAAACGTCTGGCGCTGCCCGAAAGCGATGCCCACGAGGTGACCACGCTGACCGACAGCCAGCTGACCAGTGTGCCTGCGCTCGACATCGTCGTTGACGATCTCGAACTGCGCGGCAGGCACCTCGGACGCATGGAAATCAAGGCCGTGAACCGGCTCGCACCGGTGCGAGAATGGCAGCTGACGCGCTTTCGCATTGGTGTTCCCGAGGCCGGATTGAGTGCCACCGGGCGGTGGCTGGCGACGACCGCTGCGGCCAATTCGCGCCGCAGGGCCGAGTTCCAATTCGACCTCGACTTTGCCGACAGCGGCGCACTCCTTGCGCGCCTGGGAACCCCCGATGCGGTGCGCGGCGGCAGGGGCAAGCTCAGCGGCCAGGTGGCGTGGATGGGATCGCCGCTGGCCATCGACTATCCGAGCATGGGCGGACACTTGAACCTCGCCGTCGAGCAGGGCCAGTTCCTCCAGGTGCGGCCGGGAGCGGCGCGCCTCCTGGGCGTGTTCAGCCTGCAGTCGCTGGCGCGGCGGCTGACGTTCGACTTTCGCGATATCTTTCTTGAAGGCTTTGTCTTCGACAGCATCGGTGGCGACGTGCAGATCAGGGAGGGCGTGGCCAGCACCAGCAACTTCTTGATCCGCGGCGCGCCGGCCACGGTGCTGCTGGAAGGCAGCGCCGATCTTGCTCGCGAAACGCAGGATCTGCGCGTTGTCGTCATGCCCGCGATCCCCACTGGCGCGGCCACGCTCGCAGTCGCGGTGATCAACCCCGTCATCGGCCTGGGTTCGCACCTCGCCAATCGGTTTCTGCGCGAACCGCTGAATTCGGCCACCACGCGCGAGTTCCGCGTCACGGGTTCGTGGGCCGACCCCCAGGTGGAGGCCGTCACGCACTGACCAGGCCAGGCGGCGGCGCAGCTCAGGCCGCCCGCATCCGTGGTGTCCGGCAGATCATCGCCAGCCCAAAGGCAAAGGAATGGCCGCAAGAAGATCGCCGCCGGGCAGAGATATGAAGACCATGGCGCCAAGGGTGCAGGCCACGCCGCCAGTCAGGCGTATCCCCGTTGCCCGGAACCACCGGTCGCTTAAGGGGTTCAGGGCTGCCGGAAAGGGGATGAATTGGCCCTCGCGGGGGGGCCTGGTTTTGTTGTATGCTTGCCTTGCCCGCCATGAACCAGGGCCGTCGATGGAAAGCTTGCCATATCGAGGGGAAGACGTTACATTGCCACCAATGAGAGCCCGATTCCTTGTGCAGGAGCCGCGCTGATCAGGCTCACCTCCGAGAAGCGACAGCAAAGAGATGATGAATTTTATTCCGGACGAAGGAACCGCGTTTATCAGGCCCATCTCTGATAAGCGACTCCTTCTCACCTCACCTATCACCATATTTTTCGATAAAAAAAACCATGGACACCGGAAATTGCAAGACCCCAAAGAGGGCCCGAGGTTTCGTCATCGCCGTATTCATCATCTGCTTTGCCGCCGGATGCTCGCCGCCGGAGACGGTTCAGAAGGATGTTCTTCGTCCCGTCAAAACGATGATCGTGACCGCCGGCGGCGAGTCCCGGTCGCGTATATTTTCGGGCCGGGTTGAATCTTCAAGGACCGCTGACCTTACCTTTACGGTTTCTGGTGTGTTGATCGAATTGCCAGTCACGGAGGGACAGAGTGTCACCAGTGGCCAGGTGATTGCGCAACTGCGGGACGATGAATTCAGGTCCCGGCTGCAAACCCTGCAAGGCCAGTTGGAGCAGTCACGGGCGGCGCTGCGGTCGTTGCAGGCGGGCGAACGACCCGAGGAGAGATTGCGGCGGGAAGCCGATGTCCGGGCGGCGAGAGCGCGGCTCGAGAATGCGCGCATGGAAGCCGAGCGCAATGCGGCCATGCTCCGAACCCAGGCGATTTCGCGGCTGGAGTCCGACCGCGGCATTTTGGCGTATCAGTTGGCCCAGCAGGAGTATCAGGCCGCCCTCCAGATGGTGCAAATGGGAACCATTGGCCGCGAGGAAGACATCGCGGGCCGGGAGGCCGAGGTTCACGCCCTTGAGGGGCGCGTGGTCGAAGCGAACCTCCAGCTCAGTGACGCCACGCTGCGCGCGCCGTGGGACGGCGTCATCGCGCGGCGCTTCGTCGAAGTGAACCAGAATATCCGGGCAAAAGAGCCGGTTGTCCGGTTCCAGGATGTCGATCAGATCGACATCGCCCTGGATGTGCCGGAATCGGTCATGATTGCCGATATCCGCACCGCCGACATCGTGCAGATGTATGCGGAACTGAGCGGAGCCCCTGGCATCCAGATTCCGGTGCGGGTGCGCGAGGTCGCCCAGGTGGCGGATCCGATCACTCAGACGTTCAATGTTCGAGTCGCCATGAAGGCTCCGCCCGGGGTCACGGTGCTTCCGGGCATGACGGCCACCGTCATCGTCGACTATCACCGAGCGAGCATCCTGGGCAGCCGGATTCTCGTGCCGATCTCGGCCGTGTTCAGCGATCCTTCAGGGGAGCAGGTGTCCTGGGTTCTTACACCGGAGAAAACGGTCAAGCGTCGCTTGGTCAAAACCGGCGAAGCGACGGGCGACCAGATTGAAATCGTGGACGGCCTGCAACCGGGTGACCGCATTGCCGTAGCGGGGATGACTGCTCTGCGTGAAGGCATGAAGGTCCGCGATCTTGGCGACGCCCTGGGGAGCAGGCAGCCATGAATCCGGGAGAATTTTCAGTCAAGCACAACCGGGTGGTTCTGGTGGCCATGGTGATGGCCATTATCGGAGGGGTGGTCGCCTACCTGAATATGGGGCGGCTTGAGGATCCCGAGTTCACCATCAAGCAGGCGCTGATCATCACCCCCTATCCCGGGGCCAGCTCCGAGGAGGTGGCTCAAGAGGTTTCCAATCCCATTGAGACCGCCTGCCAGCAGATGGCCCAGCTTGATTATGTCACGTCCGAGTCCTCGCGGGGACGATCAGTGGTCTCCGTTCACATCAAGGACCGCTACGACAAACAACGCATCCCGCAGGTTTGGGACGAACTCCGCCGCAAGATCGCGGACGTTCAGGCCCAACTGCCTCCCGCCGTGCGCGGCCAGTCCATGGTCATCGACGATTTCGGCGACGTCTATGGCATCTTCCTGGCGGTGACCGGCGATGGTTTTTCCTTTCCAGAGCAGCGCCGCTACGTCGAATTCCTGCGGCGCGAGCTTCTTCAGGTGCCGGGCGTCAAAAGCGTTGCACTCTTTGGCGAACAACGGGAAGTCGTCTTCCTTGAAATCTCCCGGCAACGCCTTGCCCAGTTGCGCCTCAATGAAGAGGTCATCTACAGCAAACTCCAGGAGCGGAATATCGCCGCCGACGGCGGCCGCATCCGCGTTGGCGACCAGCATATCCCGCTGGATCCGACGGGGGCCTTTGCCTCGGTCGATGAAATGCTTGATCTGGTGATCGGCTCGGACCAGTCGGGCCGCCAGCTCCGCCTCCGCGATATCGCGACGGTGGAGCGGGGCGACCAGGATCCGCCCCGGCGTTTACTGCGCTATGACGGGAAGCTGGCCATCGGTCTCGGTATCTCATCGGTGCCGGGCGGCAACGTGGTGAAGATGGGGCAGGCGATTCGGGAAAAGCTTGCGGAACTGAAAAGCAACCAGCCCCTCGGCCTCGAGATCGGCGAGATCAACTTCCAGCCGGAAGCGGTCTCCCAGGCCACCAGTGAGTTCATGTTTAACCTGGGCAAGGCCGTCACCATCGTCTTCGTGGTGCTGATTATCACCATGGGCCGGAAGACCGGGCTTATTATCGGTCTGGTCCTGTTTATCACGATCATGGCGACGTTCCTCGTCATGTATATGAAGGGCGACCTGCTGATGGAGCGCATCTCCCTCGGCGCGCTCATCATTGCCTTGTGCATGCTCACGGACAATGCCATCATCGTCATCGAGGGCATCAAGGTCGGCATCGAAGCGGGTCGGAAAAAGATTGAGGTGGTGCGCGAGGTGGTCGCCGAAAACCAGTGGCCGCTCTTCGGAGCGACGGCCATCGGCGTCATCGCCTTTGCCGCCATCGGTTTGTCGGAGGATTCAACGGGTGAGTATACCAACTCGCTTTTCTGGGTCATCCTCATCGCTTTGAGCCTCAGCTGGGTATCCTCCGTCACCGTCACGCCCCTGTTGAGCTATATGATGTTCAATCCCGTCGCCGACGCTGGCAACACGACAGCCAAAAGCAGCGATCCCTACGATGGCCTGGCATTTCGGATCTATCGGAAAATTCTCATCCTGGCACTTCGCTTCCGGTGGGCAGTGGTGATTTTGTGTCTTGTCGCCTTCGTCGCCTCGGTATTCGGCTTCCGCAAGGTGGATCAGGCCTTTTTCCCGCCCGCCACCCGGCCCCAGTTCATGGTCGATGTCTTCCTGCCGGCCGGCACCCATATCCGCCAAACGGAGTCCTTGGCAGGCGACATCCAGCAGTTCATCCAGAGCCAGCCCAACGTCACGCACGTAACTTCATTTATTGGTGGCGGCGGCCTGCGCTTCCTGCTCGTATATTCTCCGGAAAACGAAAACCCGTCCTATGTGCAATTTCTGGTGGATGTGGATGATCCCGGGAAAATTTCCGGGTTGGTGGCCGGCATTCAGAAAGAACTGGACGAGAACTACCCGAACGCCAACGCCATCGCCAAGAAGTTCCTTCTCGGTCCGGGCGATGGCGGGCGCATCCAGGTCCGCTTCAGCGGCCCCGATTCGGCGAAGTTGCGCCAACTCGGCGATCAGGCCATGAAAATTCTCGAGGACGATGGGCGAGCCATATGCATCCGCAGCGACTGGCGCGAGCGGGTGAAAGTGATTCGTCCCGAATTGCTCGATCTTCAAGCCCGCCGCAATGGTATCACCCGGGTTGAGGTGGCCCGGGCATTGGAGAGCAGCTTTGAGGGACGGGCGGTGGGCTTCTACCGCGAGCCCGGCGACGCAGCTGCCGGCGTTTTCCCGCAGGAGACGCGAATGCTGCCGATCATCGTTCGTCCCCCCTTGACGGAACGCGAAGATGTCGGCGCGATCAACAGCTTGCAGGTTTGGAGCCCCACGGCCGGACGGATGATCCCCATGAATCAGGTCGTTGGCCGCTCCGAAGTCGTCTGGGAAAACCCGCTGGTGGTGCGGCGTGATCGTTTCCCGACCTTGACCGTCCATGCCGACCCGCGCTCCGGCTTGCCCAGCCAATTGCGGGATCGGGTGAAAAACGGGATCAATGCGATCGAATTGCCACCCGGCTATGCGCTCAACTGGGGTGGCGAATACGAGGATTCCAGCCGCGCCCGCGGTGCCTTGGCCGAGCCTCTCCCCTATGTGTTCGCGCTGATGGTGTTCATCGTCGTTTGTTTGTTCAATTCCATCCGCACCACGGTGCTGATCTGGTTGATCATCCCCATGGCCATCATCGCCGTGACCTCGGGGCTCCTGCTCACGGGCATGCCTTTTGGTTTCATGGCCCTGCTTGGGGTGCTCGCCCTGGGTGGCGAGTTGATCAAGAATCAAATTGTCGTTCTCAGCAAGGTTTTGACCTTGATTGATAAAGGGACGCCGCCGTATCAGGCGCTCCTGAACGCCGGCACCGCCAAGATGCGCCCGGTGTGCATGGTCGTGCTGACGACTGTCCTGGGGATGATCCCGTTACTGACGGATCCGTTCTTCGGGGCAATGGCGGTGTGTATCATGTTCGGGTTGTCGTTCGCCGCTGTCCTGTCCCTGATCGTAACGCCGGT
>JACDZJ010000398.1_pt1 | contig 12752 bp, 7 predicted proteins | sample 7365721 | NCBI WGS metagenome assembly JACDZJ01 (sample SAMN15143480, study PRJNA637477) | pond metagenome | biome: freshwater wetland ecosystem [ENVO:00000243]; feature: pond [ENVO:00000033]; material: pond water [ENVO:00002228]; isolation source: pond water containing pink berries ... | reverse complement strand
TGTCAAACTTTTTCGGTCCCCCGGCAAAGCCGGGGGATTTCCCATTCTATTAAGCCTGGCACGAATGGCACTGACTTAAGGAGCAAGCATCACAGAAACAATTGGTTGCGATGCAGTGAAGCGAGCGAAAAACGGTTGCGGACCAGGCAAGGGCAAGGAAACACGCGGAAAATGCCGCTTCCACTCAAGTGACTGCTTGTCGACCCAACTGTAAGCCGCTGATTTATTTATGCCGCAGCTTAAGTCAGTGCCATTCAAGCCTGGCACCTTTTCTTGCTTAACTGTTAGTTCAAAAATATCTATTGAGGTAGCTACGTTCAGCCCAATGCGGCGCGCGCCGCCCAGTGGCCCTACAAACCAGCTCGAACCCTGGATGGCGCACGCGAGACCTGCGGCCCCCATGACCCCATTCGGCCCCCGCTCCTCTTGACCCCGCTCCTTCTCAGGAAACGGCGATTACGTGCTGAATTACAAGACCTGACCCCATCCCTTTGTGTGACCCCATCCCTTTGTGACCCCATCCCTTTGACCAGACCTGACCCCATCCCTTTGACCCCGCCCCCCTGAGACCTGACCCCGCCCCCCTGCTTGGCGCACCAAGACCTGACCCCGCTCCTACTCGTCTTGCTCACCATTAGTCAAAACCATTTCACGCCAGAATAACCATGTCACCTGGAGAGCCGATTTCATCAGTTTCGTTTACAGCAATCCCAATATTTTGGACGACATACATCATCAGGCGGTACGGTAGCCCCGAAACTTGGTCTTTGTTTTCCAATAGACTGGAGGGGTCGAATTTAGGGTTTAAATAATTGTGAACGAAATCGACCCGTAACCGGTTTACAAGCCAAAGATCCTCAATGACTGTCTGATCCATTCCTGCATTAGAGCACTTCGCGATTATCTTCCCGAAATGCAGTCGATCCGAATTGATGTTTAATCCCGCGTCGGCGTTCTTGCCGACAAGGTAAATTCTTAGCCATACTTCGATGTGAAGTAACATCAGCGAAAGGTATTCGATATAGCATTGGTTGCTGAACGCCGCTACGGCCTTGTCCCGCAAGGTATGCATGCGACTGAAGAAATCTGCTGGGTCGGTAACTCCGAGTTCCGGTAGAGACGGAACACGAAGAGGCGTTTTTCCGAGCCGCTGCGCATCGCGAAAGATCTGCTGAGTGTCGACGGTTTCCATATTACGAAAGAGCCTAACGTGTTCTAAATTGGATTAGGATGCAAATACTCAAGATAGCAATAGGATGCTAGTGCTTGAGTTGCGTTAGGACGTTCGTGGTCTAGACTGCCCACAGTCCAGCATCCAAGTATCCTACCGCACCCGCGTCCCGCGGCCAAGAGGGTTTCTAGTCGATTTGTTGACGCGACCTGCGCGTTGCCATCGATCATCGTTCCGGCCGCCACGTCTCACTGGGATACGGTGAACTTGCGAACCGCACCAACACCCGCGGGGCGCCGTGCGGTTCGCTCCTGACACGGTGGCGAACTCGCTAACTCATTGAATCACAGCGCCTACAGAAATGTCACAGATGTTTTTCTTCATCTGCGTGCATCTGTGGATAAATTCGGAGTGGTTGCTTGGGCCGGAACGGCGATCATGGCCCAACTGCTGGCTGCTGAGGTAGTGGGGGTTCCATTTTATCTTGCAAGACCGTACTCGCTGCGAGGTACCATCCATGGCACTGGATTCCGGCATCCTGCCGGAATGACGAGGGCGGCTTTCCCGCAACTTTAGACAGAACGGGGTAGTAGCAGGGCGCTCCGTCTTATCTTGCAAGTCCATACTCGCTGCGAGGTACCACCCATGGCACTGGATTCCGGCATCCTTCCGGAATGACGGTGCAGGCTCAGCTCTCCCACTCAGCCCCCCGCACCAACGCCAGCATATCGTCATAGCTCAACCGTCCGCCGTCGCCGGTGCCTTCCAGCAGGTCGTCGGCGAGGTCGCGTTTGGCGGCGTGGAGTTTCAGGATGCGTTCTTCGATGGTGTCCTTGGCAACCAGTCGGTAGACGGTGACCGGGCGCTCCTGGCCGATGCGGTGGGCGCGGTCGCTGGCTTGGTCTTCCACCGCCGGGTTCCACCAGGGGTCCATGTGGATCACATAGTCGGCGGCGGTGAGGTTCAGGCCGAAGCCGCCGGCGCGCAGGCTGATCAGGAAGAGTTCGCCCTCGCCCGCTTGAAACGCGGTGACGGCGGCGCGGCGCTGGTGCTCGGAGGTGCTGCCGTCGAGATATTGGTAGCGGATGCCGCGGGTGTCCAGGTGGGCGCGCAGGATACTCAGGTGATCGACGAACTGGCTGAACACCAGGGCTTTGTGTCGGTTGTCCAGCAGTTCGTCGACGATGTCGCTGAAGGCGTCCAGCTTGGCGCTGGGCAGGGTGCTGTCGGGCAGGGCCAGACGCGGGTGGCAGCAGGCCCGGCGCAGCCGCATGATCTCGGCGAGCAATTGGAACCGCGCCTGACCGGGATTGGCGGTCGCGGCCAGGTCCAGCCGTTCGATGGCTTGCTGACGAAGGGCCTCGTATAGGGCCTGTTCGCCCTCGCTCAGTTCCAGCCGCAGGGTGATCTCGGTGCGCGGGGGGAGTTCGCTCAACACCTCGCTCTTCAGCCGCCGCAGGATGAAGGGGCGCAGCAGTTGCCGCAGCCGCTGGCGAGCCAGCGGGTCTTTGTCCAGTTCGATGGGGTTGGCGAAGCGCTGGTTGAAGCGCTCCTGGGACCCGAGCAGTCCGGGGTTGATGAACCGGAACAGGTTCCAGAGTTCGCCGAGCCGGTTTTCGATGGGGGTGCCGGTGGCGATCATCCGGAAGCCGCCGTTCAGCCGCATGATGGCCTGGGAGCGCTTGGTGAGCGCGTTCTTGAACGCCTGGGCCTCATCGGCGACCACGGTTTCCCAGGTGACTTCCGCCAATCGCTCCCCTTCGGTTTGCAGGAGTCCGTAGCTGCAGACGATCAGATCGAAGGGTCCGGCCGCCTTGAGCTGGGCCGCGCGATCTCCGGGGCCAAATCGCTGGGGCCGCAGCGTCGGCGCGAAACGCCGCGCCTCGTCGATCCAGTTGCCGCAGACCGACATCGGCGCCAGTACCAGGGTGGGACCCTGGGGCGCGCGGGACAGGATCAGCGCCAGTGCCTGCACGGTCTTGCCCAGGCCCATGTCGTCGGCCAGACAGGCTCCGGCGCCCCAGTGGGCCAGCCGGGCGAGCCAGCGGTAGCCTTCCGCCTGGTAGTCGCGCAGTTCCGCCTGGAGGGTGGAGGGCAGCACCGGCTCCAGATCGCGCGCGGTGGCCAGGCGCTTCAGCAGCGCCTGCCAGGCGGGGACGCCGCTGACGGCCATGCCGTCCAGCAGTTCGGCAACGACTGGGGCCGCCAGGGGGTGGAAGCGCCCGTTGTCGGTCAGACCCTGCAGGCTGTCGAGCCGTCGCCGCAGGGCGTTGCTCAGCACCAGCACCTCCTGCTCGCCTAGCCGCAGGTAGCGGCCGCGGCTGGCGAGTGAGCGCTCCAGCAGTTCCCGCATCGCCAGCACCCGACCGTCGGCCAGTTGCAGCCCGCCGCCGATGTCGAGCCAATCCCCCTGCTGTTTGATCTTGATCTGCATCTGACCCAGTTGGGTCTCGGCGGTCAGGGCGATGCGCTTGCCTTCCGGCCAGTCCAGGGCCACCGTGTCGCCCAGCGACTGGAGTTGCTCCAGGGCGCCGAGGGCCAACTCCGGGTCGTCCAGATTCCAGGTCCAGCCGTCCGCGCCGTCCAGGATCGGGCAATCGGTCAGTACCCGCCGGGCGGCGGCCAATTCGCCTTTGAGGTCACGGGTACAGCGCACCGCCCGGCCGGCCAGTTCGGTGAGCAGGGTCGCGCCGCCCTGCCCCGGCCGCAGTTGCGGGCCGCCGTCGCCGCACGGATGGACATGCAGATCCAGCCCGAAACCGGCGCCGTAGGGCCGCAGGTGGATGTGCGGACGCGGGTCGGCCGGAATTTCTTCGGCATGGTCGGTGAGACCGCCGATGTCGGAATGGACGGTCAGCAGCGGCGCCACGCCGGCCAGCCCTTCCAGCAGCCGCGCCTGCGCGTCCGCCGGCACCCGCAGACCGTCCGGACCCAGGATGCGGCCGATCTCCCGATGGCGGGCGTCGAAGTGGATCAGGCGGATGCGCTCGGACGTCTCACTCATCGCCGCGACGTTGCGCTCAACGGGCGGAAAGGGCGCGATGCCGACCAGGATCTCTTTGTCGCGGCGCACGACCGACAGGGTCGGGCCGCCGCGAATCAACTCGACCGGACGATCGACGCCACCGACCCGCCGCAACAACGGATGGCCGATGCACGTCAGCAGGGCGCGATCCTGATCAAGCTGATAGAAGGCCCGCCCCGGCGCACCATAATAAGCGCTGCGCTCCTGCTCCTTGACGATGCAGGCGCACAGCTCCCGATCCTGGGGGCTGAGGTCGGGCATGCTATCCGGGTCCTCGGCGAGTTTCTGCAGCGGCACCGCCCGCCCCTGGGTCCAGCCGCCGCGCTTCATGGGCTTCTGCTCACGCGGCTCCAGCGTGGCGAGCCCGTCGTGCACATCGATCATCCAGACCAGGCGGCGGTCCGGACCGGGGGCCGCGTCGGCTGTCGCCTCTCCGCTCGCCGGCGGCGCACCCACGCCCTTGAGCGCTTCCAGGGCGATCTCCCAGGCGGAGCGGGGGCCCAGCAGACGGGTCATCAGGACCAGGTCCGCGGGGGGCTCGCCCAGGATGGGGAACGCACCCCTGAAGCCGCCGGCCTGCAGTGCGGCCTTGGCCTCGTGGGCATACCAGAGCAAACCGGCTTGAATAGCCTGATGGCTGTGAGTGGCCAACCGCGCCAACAGCGTCTCCGCCGGGGGCAAACCAAACCAGTAGCGCGCCAAGGTCTGAAGCAAGGGTGGAAAGGCACCGCGCAGCACCAGGTCGGGCTGCAGGTGGTAGCTCGTGTCCGCCGCACAACGGCCGGTGAGCACCGGGGCCAGGTCGCGGATCACCCGGTAGGTTGGTTCGATGACATCGGTCACGGGGGCGCGCAGACAGAGGCCGACCTGCTCCGCCACCTGCTCGAAGTCCTCCCGTCGGCCGCGGCGCAACAAGGCCAACAGATACAGCGCACCGGGAAGGCCCGGCAGCGCGGTCTTCCGCTTACGGGTCAGCTTGCGGTTCGCCTGCAAGGCGGTTTCGAAGGTCGCGATGGCGTCGTCATAGTCGCCCTGGAGAAACCGCAGCCAGCCGAGCCGGGCCAAGCCCTCGGGGTCGGTGCGGCCGGCGAGCAACTCGGTCACGCCGGCCAGTTGGCCGCGCAGCAGGCGCTGCTCGGCCAGGGCGTCGGCGGCGTCCGGGTGGTCCGGCACCAGGGGTGTCAGCAGACGCTCAGCCAGTTCATAGAGTGCGGGGTCGGCGACCAGATTCAGTGCGTGCTCACGCAGCAGCGGCGCCAGCGCCAGGAGTCTGAGCCGGGGGCTCAAGCCTGCCAGCCACTGCGCATCGGGCGAGCGGGTGCAAACCTGGGCCAGCCGGGTCACCTCGGCAAACCGGACCTGACTGGCCGATGCGCTCGGTGCGACGCCGGGCAGCAGCGCGAGCACCTCGGCCTCGCGCCCGGCGTAGAGTGCGTTGCGCAGCTTGCGGGTGGTGCGCTCCGCGGTGGTCTGCTCCCAGGCCGGACCGCCGCGCGTCGGGATCACGGTCTCAGCGGCCGCGACAATCGCCGCGAAGGTGCCGTCGGCGACGGTCTCTCGGGTCAGCGGCTCGGCGAGATCCGGGTGGCACACCAGGCCGCGGGGGTTTTGTTCGATCAGATGGTCCGAAAGCAGCAGCAAGCGGAGATCCTTGTCCAGAATCTCGCGCAACGGTGCATCCTTGTGACCGCGCCAGCGCAGCGCGTCCAACACCTGATGGAACACCGTCAGACCGACCGGCTCGCAGATCACCGACAGCACCCGCAGAATGCGCCGCGCATCATCGCCCATTGCCGCATAGCGGGCCAGCAGATCAGCCACGGGGCACCTCCGGCAGAATCAGATCGAGCCGGACCAGACCCTTGCGGAAGGCTTTCAGCTTGGACTCGGGGACGCAGAGCAGACGCGCCCCGGCCCGCACACAATGCGGCCCGGTCGCCGGGTCCTCGGCCAGCATGCCGGCCAACCCCTCATCGCGGCACTGCACCAGTCGGGCGGGACCGATATCGGCCAGGGCCGTGACCCGTTCGGCGATGGCGTCGAGCCGTCGGGCGAGGGGCGCCGGCAGGTCCCCGCCAAAGGCGATGGTCAGAAAGTCGCGGATGCGCGCGCGCTCACCGGTATCGGTACCGCATTGCAACAGGGCCTCGGAGTCCAGGTCCCAGCGCGCCCCGGCCTGGGGACGGGCGATGCGCTCCAGGATCAGGCGTTCGGCGGGCTCCGGTTCGCGCAGCAGGCGCAGCCCCAGTTCGCCCTCCGCGGCGAGCAGCCTGGGCCTGGCCGGTTGCAGCGGCCGGTACGCGGGGGCGAGCCCGAGACAATAGGCACCGAGCGGATTGATGCGCAGATACCGCAACCCATCGTAGCGGCTGAGGAACATCAGGCTGTCGGTCCCCCAGGCGTCGCCGTAATCGTTCCGTGCGCCGTACGGCAGGGTGTAGGCCACATCGATCATCCCCAGCGTGGCCAGATACTCGAACAGATAGACGAGACAATAGCGGGTCTGCAGGATCTCGACGACATAGTCCCCGAGACCGCCATAGTGGGGGTCGGCGATATACAAACTCCAGGGGTTATGGCTGACTGTAAAAGAGCGCCCCCGGTACTGCATCTGCCGAAAGAACTCATTCAGGTCGAGCCAGCAACCCACCGGGCAGTCCCGCAAGACCGCGGCGATGACCGCCCGGCGGTCGGCCGTAGCGGACAGTTGCGCACCCTTGCTGGTCTGACCCTTAATGACATCGACCCGGCGCAACTCATCCGGGGCACCTTTCGTTTGCCAGCGCTCGAACAGACCGGCCACGACCTCCGCCAACGGCAGCGACAGCGCCTTGGTGCCCCGCGGCGTCAGCGCGAGCTTGTTGACGTCCAGCTTGGCAAGCCCCCCGGCCTGCAATAACAGGGTCCAGGCGAAGGGACGGATGGGCCGGATCGGTCCGCCTTCCCAGCGATCGATCGCCTCGTCATCGTCCGCCGCATACCAATCCCCGCCGAGCAACACCGACTCGATGCGGGTGACGGCGGCGCTGCTCGGCAGGCCGGTCTTGGGACCGACCGCGACCCCGCCCTGGCCGATCAGCCGCAGCATCGACGGCAGGTCATGCGCCACCAGCGTTTCGGTCGCGACGCGCCGCAACGGTTGGGGCGTTTGGTCGTCGGGCTCAGCGTGGATGGACGCGGGGAAAGCGTCAGGGAGTTCGTCGTCGGTCAGGGTCGCGTAGGCCAAGTCGGCCGGCACCGGGGCGAGCGCGGCCAGGCGCGGACAGAGATCCTCGGGGATTTCGTACTGAAAAAAGAACAGCGACAGCAGATCCTGCCGCTCCGCCGTCTGACTGCCGCTCTGCGCCCACATGGAATAGGCCGACCCAAAATGCTGCGGGAGGGCCCCGTAGCGGGCGCTGAAGCGGGTGTGGTCGAAGACGCCGTCCCAGGAGTGGACCGTCTCGGCAACGGCATTGATCTCCAGTTCCGACAGCCTGGACCAGACGCGCCTGAGATCGCCAGTCAACAGATAACTGGCGATCGTCGCCACCAAGTCCGCCTTGCGCGGCGAAGGCGCCGTGACCGGGATCAGCGTGCAGCGTTTCTTCAGGTCATGGACAGTGAACAGTTCAAGGGCTTCGCGCAGCTTCATTGTTGGTTTCGGTGTGTCGCTTGGTGGATTCGATCAGGGTTGGGGCCGTCGGCCGCCGGTCCGGAGTCTAAAGGTTCCGCCGTGGCTACACCATCCAAGGCCGAAGCCGCCGACAGTTCCGAATGCTGGTGGCCGCCGCCAACAGCATGCCGGCCGCGAGCGTGTTGATCGAACAACCGCGCGACCTGGAACGCCCGGCCGTGCGCCAGGTGCCAAAGGGCCTTGGCCAGTCGGCGCATGAGCTCGACCACCGGTTTGCCGGCCATGGCCCCGGGCGCGTCGTCTTGGCCTGGAACCAGCGGGCGACGATCGGCTCGTTGGCGATCAGGGGCAAGGCGGCGAAGTAGAGAGAGTACCGGGCGCTCGCTGTGCGGTTCGGGGCCGCCCCCGTAAGACCTCATTCCTGCCGCTGCTGGCCGGAACGACGATCAAAGCCCGGCTCCAGTCGGAGCAACCAGTCAGGCGTGGTTTCGAATATAAAAGGTGGCCTGATCGCCCTGGCCGATTTCATTTAAGTTGTTTGCCTGCCGTTGGAAGTCGGCGATTTGTTGGGGCGAAAAAATACTATTGGAGCTATTAATTCGATAGGAGCGGTTATCAAGCAGCGGGATGTCCATCGCATACTGTTCCGACCCCCAGAACTGAAATGCGCCCGAGTCATAGACTACCTCCGTAATTTCCATGTCGCGACAGAGCAGTCGAAAGCTTCTTTCCGAGTGGAGATAGAGGTGACGAGGCGCATCAAGTTGCACCCAGTTTACGCCGTAGCGATTCCAGGCATAGGCGGCAAGAGGGATTGATATAATTAGCGTGCCATTGCCTGCAAGTAAGGATTGAAGTTTGTTGATTGTTGGATATGGATCGGGTAGATGTTCGAGGGAATGCTCCAAAACGACAAAATCGTAGTGGCCGTCAATCTCGCCGAGTTGCGCCTTACGAATAAACACTCCGGGCGCAGGATTCAGATCTTTATCAATGTATAGATCAACACCAGCGAGGTTCCTGAATCCCTCCGAAGCCATTAGTCGCAGGAGCTGCCCGGATCCGCAGCCGACTTCCAATAGTGAACTCTCCTGGCGCATTCCTGCGCGCTCGATCCAATTCGGGAGGCCGGGCGGGCCAAACGTCTTCAACAATCCGTGACCAATAATGCTTGAGCCGCCAAGAAACGCGCGGGTGCGGGAGCGCTTAAGCGCCTCGTAAAATGGCCGCCGCAGGCTTGCCTGTGATGCCATTGAATAGTAGGCGGCTCCGTAATACCTGCTCAAGTCCTCTGGTCTGGACTTGCTTTGCAGGCATCCGCACTGGCTGCATTCCAGGTACGCGAACGTATCTCGATATCCGAACATCATTTCTCGTGCGATGTGCACAGTATTGTGGCTTTCGTTTCGACATATATCGCAGGTTGTATTCGACATCGGATCCATTCATCTGGTAACGGTTGGTAAAGTACGCGGACACCAGTCGGCGCGGAGGGAAAGAAGCAGGCGATGGCGTTCTTCGCCCTACTTCTTCCCCGCCCGCCGCCGATCCAGCCGCGCGACGAACTCGCCGATCAGCCGCCGGTAAAGTTCCTCGCCCAGGACCAGGTCCTCCACCCCGGCATCCATGCTGGGGTTGTCATTGACCTCGATCACCACCGGGCCGTCGGGGGTCTCCTTGAGATCCACGCCATAGAGCCCGTCGCCGATCAGGTCGGCGGCCTTGAGCGCCATGCGCACCACGGCCGGCGGGGCCTCGGCGATCTTCAGGGTCTCGAAGCCGCCCTCGGTGTGGCGGCCGTCGGACTCGTGTTTGACGATCTGCCAGTGATCGCCACTCATCAGATATTTGCAGCAATAAAAGGGCTTGCGGCCCAGCACCCCGATCCGCCAGTCGAACGTCGTGTAAAGATACTCCTGGGCGAGGATCAGATCCGATTCGCGGAACAGCCGGCCGGCGATGCGGGTGAGTTCAGCCCGATCCGCCGCCTTGAACACCCCGCGCGAGAAGGACCCCTCCGGAATCTTCAGCACCACCGGATAGCCGATCTGTGTGGCCGCGTCCATCAGGTTCTCGCGGCGCAGGACCAGGGTCTTGGGGCGCGGCACCTTGTGGGCGGCCAAGAGTTCGGCCAGATACACCTTGTTGGTGCAGCGCAGAATGGACTCCGGGTCGTCGATCACCACCATGCCCTCACTGTCGGCCTTCTTGGCGAAGCGGAAGGTGTGATGACCGATGCGGGTGGTCTCGCGGATGAAGAGCGCATCGTACTCGGCGAGCTTGCTGTAGTCCTTGCGCTGGATCAGTTCGACGTTGACCCCCAACGCCTTGCCCGCGCGCACGAACAGCGCCAGCGCCTTCTTGTCGGAGGGCGGCAGTTCCTCCGCCGGGTCATGGAGCATCGCCAGGTCATAACGGTAGGCGAGCCGCGCCCGCGGGCGGTGCCAGCGCCGGGTCAGATAGCCTTCCATGGCGCTGAAGAACGACGCCTCGCCCTCCTCCAGCACGGCGGTGAGCGGCAGGGCCTTGATGGCGCCGATGCGCCAGGTGCCTTGCAGTCTGAACTCCACCTTGAGGATGGGGCAGCGGAAGGTCTCGAAAATCTGGCGCGCCAGCGGCTCCAGGCTCGGCACATCGCAGTGACCGAAACAAATCGTCAACTCATAGGCCGTCGGGGTGAGCGCGCTGGCCTTGCGGCGGCGCAGCAGACGCTGCGCCAGGGCATCCAACTCCTCGGTCTCCAGGCTGTAGATCTCGCGGCTGGAGAGTTCCTGAATGGTGCGCACCGACGGGATCACCTTGTGCCCGCGCGCCTCCGCCAGCAGCGAACAATAGTAGCCGACCGACAGGTAGCGGTAACCGCGACACAGATTGATCACCCGCAAATCCTTGCGCTGCGCCAGTTCCCCGCCCGCCAGATAGTCGCGGGCGCTGACCACCGGCAGGCGCGGAAACGCGGGCTTCCAGTCGGTTTCCTGTTCGACCAGCAAGAGATGCTCAGCCATCGGCGCGGGTCCCGGCCGGCAGGGACACCAGGACCACCGCCTGCAGGCCGACCCGGCCGTAACGGCTCATCCGACTGAATTCGCCGCGCTGAATCGGCATGTTGATCGAGTCCAGAGTGCTCTCTCCGTTCTTGTAGTCGACAAAGGGGTCATGAACATAAACAAAATGGGTATCGAAACCGGTCACCACCACCCAATGCGGAAATTTTTCCTGATAGATGCGATAGGAAGAAATCAGCACCATGGGGACGGCCCCGGCGTCGAAGCGTGCGGCCAGGGCGTCGAGCGACAGCGTCCGGTAATGGACCGGAATACCGAGCCGGGTCACCTCCTCCTGCATATCCTCGTGGACCAGGCGCATCACCTCTTTCTTGTCCGGACTGCGCACCGAGTCCACCAGCGGGACACCGGGGTCGTTGATGAAGACCTCCACCGCGAACCCGCGCCGCTGCGCCGCCAGGGCCAGACCGAACGGACCGCAGCCGCCGTGACCCGAGGTCATGAAGATGGTGGTCGCCTCCCGCCAGATGCGCAGCTCCAGCGTGCGGTCCAGCGCCAACTCGGGGCTCAGGGCGTGCATCGCCATCATCAGGCACGAGGACCCGCAGGTGAACTCCAGCGTCTGCTCGTAGAAAGGCACCCGCTGCAGCTCGGGCTTGAGGTCCGGGGCCAGCGTCTTCTCATAACGCAGGGCCTCCATATGGTCCTCGTAATAATCGCAGAGGACTCCGAACCGGCGGTAACCGGCGCCCTCGAACAAGGCCTGCGAGGCCGGATTGTCGCGGCGGATTTCCAGTCGCATATAGGCGCGTTCCGCGCGCCAGACCACCGCCTCCGCCGCCGCCACCAGTGCCCGCGCCACCCCCCGGCCCCGCGCCTCGCGCCCCACCGCGATCGAATAGAGTCGCGCCACCGAGGTCCCGCGGCTGAGCAACACCAGCACATAACCCAGAAGGGCGCCGTCGGCGTCCACGGCTGCCAGGGTGTGCGCATGGCCGCGCGTCAGCATGTAACGGAACTGCCGGCGGGTCAGGCGGTCGCTATCGAAACAGGCGTTCTCCAACTGCACCAGGGCGCGCAGATCCTCCACCTTGGCCTGACGGATACGCGGCGTCGGCCCGGCTTGGGCGGACGCGCCGGCGGATTCGGTACCCGGCGGAACATGGGCGGATGGGCTGGGCACTGGGTTGGGTCCGGGTAGCGGGCGAAGGCGATTGGCGGAACACCATCGACCGGATCGGGCCGGATTTTCGTCCGCCTTTAAGGCGGTCGGCGGCGCCGGGTGACAGTTTACCGAAAAAGTTGCGCCAAGTGTAATACCTTAGACGCTTTTTCTCTTGATATCATCTGCTTGCCGGCAGTTTCAGATTCGGGTGGCCGCCGCCGACAGCGCGCCGACGGCACGGATGATGGTGGATGCGCTGCGCTCCCCTAAGGCGATTGCTGTCATGTAGGGGCGCTTTCAGTTTGAGCGATGGCCCTGGATTCCGGCCTCCTGTCGGCATGACGGCCGACCGGACCGCAGCGAATGCGACCGCGACGCGTCAATGCCCCGTGCGCTTCAGCCACGCTTTGACCTGTTCGGGGTCTAACCTGCCCAAGATCTCCTCGGGGTCCAACCCGCGTAAACGCTCCTCAGGGTCCAACCCACGTAAACGATCCGCGACATCCATCCGTTCCAGCAGGGCCTGGCGCTCTTCCAGGCTGAGCGCGTGAAAATCGTCGATGAGCATCCGATAGGTGTCAAATTTGAAGTCGTCGAGCGTATAAGCCATGGTGGGCAGCTCCAGTCGATGGACGTTCGCCAGATGATAGCGCAGCAGGTGCGCCGCCGGGCTGCGTGGCCGATAGTGCGCCAGCCCATAGCGGATTCGATCCAGCTCGCTGGCGAACAGTTCCCACGGGGCGTTGCGCGGGTGCTTGGCCAGGGCGTTC
>JACDZJ010000397.1_pt1 | contig 12761 bp, 10 predicted proteins | sample 7365721 | NCBI WGS metagenome assembly JACDZJ01 (sample SAMN15143480, study PRJNA637477) | pond metagenome | biome: freshwater wetland ecosystem [ENVO:00000243]; feature: pond [ENVO:00000033]; material: pond water [ENVO:00002228]; isolation source: pond water containing pink berries ... | reverse complement strand
TGATGCAGCGGGCAAAAACAAGATCATCAATAACATAAAAGACATGGGACGGATTTATGAAAAAAATGGTAAGATAGGAACCGAGTTTTGCAGATCACTATGGGCAATTGGGGACAAACCACATTTATCTGAAGTGTATTGGTTCAGACTTGGTCTGAACCAATACACCTTAAACAAGCAAAAGGTTTTACCATTAAACTCTTTCCCACCATTACCCAGCTGATCCAGGCCCGCGAGACCATCCGGCTGCTGGTGCCGTATTTCAAAAGATACCGGCAGCGGCTGTTCTGGGGGGTCCTTGCCCTGCTGAGCACGGATCTTCTCCAGCTCTATATCCCCCGGATAATCAAGCAGGCGGTGGATGCCCTGCAAATGGGTCAGGCCACCTCCGCCTCACTCATGGGCCAGGGCGGGCTGATTCTCGTCTTTGCCGTGGGGATCGCCCTCTTTCGCTTCACCTGGCGATATCTGGTACTTGGGTTTTCCCGTCTCCTGGAACGCGACCTGCGCAACCTGCTTCTGAGCCGTCTGGTGCGGCTGGATCGCGCCTTTTTCAATCGCCGCCCGGCGGGTGAGATCATGGCCCTGTCCGGCAATGACCTCACCAACGTCCAGATGGCCTGCGGCATAGGCATTGTCTCCTTTATTGACGCCTTTCTCATGACCGGGGCCGCCATTGCCTTTATGGCCTATATCCATCCCGGCCTCACCCTCCTGGCCCTGGCGCCCATGCCGGTGCTGGCCATCCTCACCGGACTGCTCTCGGCCATGCTCCATAAACGCTACAACCGGGTCCAGGAGCAGTTTTCCGACCTCACCGAGTTCGCCCGTTCCACCCTGATGGCCATCCGCCTGATTAAGGCCTACACCCAGGAGGAGCGCCAGACCGAGCAGTTTGACCGGCTGGGGAAAGATTTCGTTCGCAACAATATCCGTCTGGCCGTGGTGCAGGGGGTGCTCACCCCGTTTTCCACCCTGATCGCCAGTACCAGCCTGCTGCTGGTCCTCTCCATCGGGGGGCGGCTGACCATCTCCGGAGCCATTACCATCGGCGACTTTGTGGCCTTTATGACCTACCTGGGATTGCTGACCTGGCCGATGATGGCCATGGGCTGGGTGGCCAACCTCTTCCAGCGCGGGATCACCTCGCTCCACCGCATCAGCCGGGTGATGGATGAGGAACCGCTGTTGCGCGAGCCCGAAAATCCCTTAGCCATCACGGCGGTCACCGGTCTGTCCGTACGTCATCTCTCGTTCCGCTTCGCCGGCCAGATGACCATGGCCCTTGATGAACTGAGTCTTGATATCTCCCCCGGCCTGCTGGGCATCGTCGGTCGTACCGGCTCCGGCAAGTCAACATTGTGCCAGCTTCTCGCCCGTCTCTATCCCGTGCCGGACGACACCCTGTTCCTGGCCGGGATCGATTACAACCGGCTCCCCCTGGCGGAACTGCGGCAGAAGATCGCCTATGTGCCGCAGGAGACCATCCTCTTCTCCGACACCATCCGCACCAATATCGCCTTCGGACGGCCCGGGGCCACTGATGCCGAGATCATCCAGGCGGCCAGGGCGGCGGGAATCCACGGGGAGATTGAGGCCTTTCCCGATGGCTACCAGTCCCGGGTGGGGGAGAAGGGGCTGCTCCTCTCCGGCGGCCAGCGTCAGCGCATCGCCCTGGCCCGGGCCCTGCTGCTGGATCGCCCCATCGTCATCATCGACGACGGACTCTCCGCCGTCGATACCGATACCGAGCATCATATCATCGACAATTTTGCAACCTGGCTGCCGGGCCGGATCTGTATCCTGGTCTCGCACCGGGTTGCCCCGCTGCTGGCCGCTGAGCGGATCATCGTCATGGAGAAGGGGCGTATTGCCGCCCAGGGTTCCCATCGGCAACTGCTGGAAATCAGCCCCTTCTATCGCACCATTTATCAGCACCAGACCACGGCCGGGGAGACGGAAGCCTGATGCAGCGCGGTTTCGGGTATTTTGAGGAGGATCAACTCAAGAAGGGCGGCGACCGGCGTCTCTGGCAACGCATCGCCGGGTACACCCTGCCGTACTGGAAGTCGGTATTGCTGGCCATAGTCCTGTCGCTGATCATCACCGGCTGCAGCCTGGCCCTGCCCCACCTGATGCGGCTGGCGGTGGACGGTTTCATCACCAATGTGAAACCGGATCTGGGAGAACGGCTGAGCGGGGTGGCCACGCTGGCGGGATTCTTCTTCCTGTTTATGGTGGCCGATTTTTTTGCCAACTTTCTCCAGGTGGTGGTGCTGGAATGGGCCGGACAGCGGATCATGCACGCCCTCCGCCAGGACCTCTTCCGTCACCTGATCGGGCTTGCCAATCCGTTCTTCAACCGCAATCCGGTGGGCAAGCTGGTGACCCGGCTGACCAACGATATCCAGAACATGTATGAGATGTTCACCTCGGTCATCGTCACCCTTTTCAACGATCTGGTGCGGCTGGCGGCAATCCTGGTGATTCTGCTGCTGATGAACTGGCGACTGGCCCTGATGATGCTGGTGCTGGTGCCGATCATCCTGTTGAACACCATCCTCTTCAGCCGTCTGGCCCGGCTCGCCTTCCGCGATATCCGCACCCAGCTGGCCCGGCTCAACTCCTTTCTCCAGGAGGCCATCGGCGGCATCAGCATTATCCAGCTCTTTTCCAGGGAAAAGTATACCTGCGACCGATTTGAGGATATAAACGAGGCCTACATGGAACGGAGCCTCTATCAGATCAAGATCTTCGGCATCTTCATGCCCCTCCTGGATGTCCTGAGTTCCCTTGCCATTGCCCTGATCATCTGGTACGGCGGCGGCCAGATTATCCAGAGCCAGATGACCATCGGCATGCTGGTCGCCTTCCTCGCCTATATGCGCCTCTTCTTTCAGCCCTTGCGCGAGCTTTCCCAGAAGTATTCGGTGGTGCAGTCGGCCCTGGCCTCGGCGGAGCGGATCTTCCAGCTTTTGGATACCGAAAACAGTCTGACCATCCCCGAAAATCCGGTACGACCGGCCGGGCTGCGCGGTGAAATCGAATTTTCCGGGGTGACCTTCGGCTACAGCCTGGAGCAACCGGTGCTCCGTGACCTGAGCTTCCGGGTGGCCCCAGGCGAGACCGTGGCCATCGTCGGGGCCACCGGCGCCGGAAAGACCACCATCATCAGCCTTCTGGAACGATTCTATGACCCTGACGGGGGAATGGTGAAACTGGACGGGATGGACCTTCGCAATCTCGATCCCCTCTTTTTTCGGGCGCAGATTGGTCTGGTAATGCAGGAAGTGTATCTGTTTCCGGCCTCGATGCGGGAGAATATCGTTTTGGGCCGGCAGGTAAGTGAGTCACGATTAAACGAGGTCATCGCCACCGCCCAGCTCACCAGCATGATTGCGGGACTGCCGGAGGGGCTTGAGACCCGTATCGGCGAGGCGGGTCTCGATTTTTCCGCGGGCCAGCGCCAGCTCCTGGCCCTGGCCCGGGTGCTGGCCCGCGACCCGCGCATCCTGGTGCTGGACGAGGCCACCGCCTCCATTGACACCGAGACCGAGATGCTCATCGAGAAGGCCATGGCCGCCACCCTGGCCAACCGCACCAGCGTGGTCATCGCCCACCGGCTCTCCACCATCCGCCGGGCCGACCGCATTCTGGTCATGGATCAGGGCCGTCTGGTGGAGGAGGGAAACCACGAGGAGTTGATGGCGCGGCCCGGCATCTACCAGCGCCTGCAGATCCTGCAAAGCAACACCAGCAGGGGCCGGACGGGCTGAACCCTGCCCGCGGGTTACGCGCCATCCGGCAGGGGAGTGGGGATCAGCCTTGGCGGCCAGCCCTTTTTTATTTCATCTTCATGCCAAACATTCCCTGCAATGCCGCCGGCAGATCCGCCGGCAGGATCACGGTCTTGGCATTCTCGGAGCTGCCCAGCTGCTGCAGGGTGGCGATATATTTTTCCCCCAGCAGGTACAGGGCCGGCAGCTGTTCCGAGCCCAGCCCCTGCTGCACCAGGGTCAGGGCATCTTTGGTGGCGCTGGCCAAGACTATGCGGGCCTCGGCATCACGCCGTGAGGCCTCAAGATTTCCCTCCGCCACCAGGATGGCCTTCTGCTTCTGCCCTTCGGCAATGAGGATGGCGGCCTGTTTTTCCCCTTCCGCCTCGGTGATGGCGGCCCGGCGGATACGCTCCGCCGCCGCCTGCCGCTCCATGGAGGCCTGCATGGTGGTGGAGGGCTTGATATCCTGAATCTCAATACTCTTCACCGTCAGCCCCCAGTCCTCCAGCTCATTGGCAATGGCCTGAATCAGCTTGACCTTGATCTGCTCACGCGAACTGAGGGCGTCATCGAGATCCATCTGCCCGACGATGGCGCGCAGATTGGTCATGATCAGGTTGCTGGTGGCATGTTCATAGTTGTCGATGCCGAAGATGGCCTTGTGCGGGGTATGGATATTGATAAAGGCGATGGCATTGGTGATGATCACCGCGTTATCGCGGGTGATCACCTCCTGACTGGGAATCTCCAGGGAGATATCCTTCCTCGTGACCTTGGCGGCGATGGTGTCGATATAGGGAATAATCAGATTCAGCCCAGGCATGAGGGTGGCGTGATATTTTCCCAGACGCATGATCACATACTCAAAGCCCTGGGGCACGATCTTGACCCCGTTGACGATGGTCGCCACCACCAGCACCAGCAACGCCACAACAATAATCAGTCCTACATTCATACCTCTTCTCCTTGTAAACGTTCAACCTTGCAAAGATGGTCCCGGAAAATATCAGCCCACTTTCTCGACCTTCAGCACCCGCTGTTCCTTATCCAGACAAACTTTCACCACCCGCAGCCGGTTACCGGTGTCGATGGGCTCATCGGCGAGATAGTCCCAGGACTCCTCGCCCAGCACCGGCACCGAAAAAACCACCCGCCCCCTTTCTCCGGGAACCCGGGCCCGAGTGGCGGCAATGCCGGTCTGGCCGATGGCTGTCTGCTCATCGAGGAGAACGGCCTTCATTTTTTTCCGGGGGACAAAAAAGTAAAACCAGCAGATGGTGAAGCCCACACTGGATGCCATAAACACCAGTATCTGCCACATCAGGGCCATCTCCGGGAGCATGACCAGCAGCAGACCGGTCAAAAACGCCCCCAGGCCAAACCAGAAGATGGTGAAGGAGGGAACCACCAGTTCCATAAGAACCAGAATCACTCCCAGAACAAGCCAGTGCCACCAGAGGATATTTTCCATCTCTTTCCATTCATTTTCAAGAACAAGACGCAAGTTCGCCACGCCGGGGGTCCCGTTGCAAGCTTGTCCCATCTTCACGATTTTTTAAAAAAACTGCCCGGCCGCGTCCCGCCATATGGAAAAAAAGGGCGCGGGTCAGAAATATTTTGCCGCTCGCAGCAGGGCTTGCAGGCGACTCGTCACGTGGATTTTTCTCTCGATATGAGAGGGGCTGGAACAGTTCCGACGGAGCTGTTCAGCCAGGGCTGGTTCCCGTTTTGCTGATGGATGGACGGGGAAACTCACAATGCCGTCAAGCCGGACCCTTACCGACTTCTCGGAGAACCAGGGGGATGCGCCGGAAACGAAGAATTCTTCTTGTCATCAAGCATCTTGCGCAGCAGCTTGAATTCGGCCTCGGCCTGACGAAGCTCCTCGAACAGGGCCGACCTTGTCCCGGCGGAACTGCTCACAGGCAGGGCCTCAATCTGGGCCGCGATCCGGGCGACATTCTGTTGGGCACGATACAACTCAATGGCCAGTAACCTGATGGACATTTCCATTCAAATATAAAAATGCCCCCTGAGCAGGGGGCTCGACAGACAAAATCAGGCTGCCGCAACTGGATGAAAATTCCAGAAGGACCCTTCCCGGGCAACCTCCACTTCCATCCAGGCCATCTCCTCCGCAACCTGCAGAGGCATCAGCAGCTGCTGATACCTCAACCCTTGGCCTTGGCGGGTGCGGGTGTATTGGCGCTTTCCGGGCTGGCAATGGCTGAACGGGAGACCTTGACCCGCACATCCTGAGCTATCTCGAGGGTGACGACGGTTTCGGTCAGCCCGGTAATCGTGCCATGGATACCACCTTTGGTGATTACCTTGTTTCCGCTTTTCAGATCATTGAGAAACTGCTGATGCTCCTTGGCCTGCTTCTGCTGCGGCCTGATCAGCAAAAAATAAAACACCACAAAAATAAGAATAAGAGGGATAAACGAGACAAATGAACTCCCGGCTCCGGCTGATGGCATGGTCCTTTCCTCCAAAAAATGAATAATAAAAATAAGTCCCTTGCCGATGGTTCTCCTCTTTTTTCACAAGAGAATAATCGGCGAACGGTTCCTGTCCCGTTGGTCGGGGGTTGACACACTCTCCCTTTCACTTCCTTGCCGGCCCATTGCCGACGAATGAAAGAGAGGTAACGTTACTCATTCACCGGCAAGCTTGCCATAAAAATCGTTGCGAAATGCGGTAAATTGATCACGCTCAATGGCCGCCCGAATCCCCGCCATCAGGTTCAGATAATAATGAAGATTATGAATGGTATTGAGGTGATAGCTGAGAATCTCCCGACACTGGTAGAGATGACGCAGATAGGCGCGGGAATAGTTGCGGCAGGTGTAGCAGGTGCACTCCGCATCCAGCGGCGCCTTGTCTTCCCGGTAGCGCGCATTTTTGATGGTAATCTTGCCGGTGGAGGTGAACAGGGTGCCGTTGCGGGCATTGCGGGTGGGCATCACGCAGTCAAACATATCCACGCCCCGATGAACCCCCTCCACCAGATCTTCCGGGGTGCCCACGCCCATCAGGTAGCGCGGATACTCCGGCGGCAGTTCCGGGATCACCGCCTCCGTCATCTCCTGCATCAGGGCCTTGTCTTCGCCGACACTCAAGCCGCCCAGGGCATAGCCGTCAAAGCCGATATCGACCAGGGCATGGGCATGGTCGCGGCGCAGATCCCCATACATCCCGCCCTGGACAATCCCGAACAGGAGCTGGCTGGTTCCGCTCTGCGCCTCCCGGCAGCGCCTGGCCCAGCGCGTGGTGAGATCCGTCGCCTTGATCGCCTCGTCCCTGGTGGCCGGATAGGGGATGCAGGTATCCAGGCACATCATGATATCAGAGCCCAGGGCCTCCTGCACCGCAATCGCCTCCTCCGGCCCGAGAAAGAGGCTGGAGCCGTCCAGATGGGAGCGAAAGGTCGCCCCCTGCTCGGTGATCCTGGCCAGCTCCTTCAGGCTGAAGATCTGGAATCCGCCGCTGTCGGTGAGGATGGGCCGGTCCCAGTGCATGAACCGGTGCAGCCCTCCCAGACTTCGGATCAGCTCATGGCCGGGCCGGATATAGAGGTGATAGGTATTGCCGAGGATTATTTGGGCATCCATCTCAATCAGGTTTTCCGGGGTGACGGCCTTCACCGTGCCCAGGGTGCCCACCGGCATGAACATCGGGGTCTGAAAGCTTCCATGTTCGGTGCGCACCTCGCCCCGGCGGGCGGCACAGCAGGAGGAGTTCCGATGAAGGGTAAAGGGGGAATTCTTTTGCATGGGAAAAGGGCTGGGGGAAATGACGTGGATGTGAAACAAACTCGATCCGAAAGCGGCCTGTCCGGCTTTCTCCTGCCCCGGTTTTTTCCGCACGGGGCGGCGAAAACCATGGGGGAGGCAAACGTCTGCCATGTTAATGCACTCCCGCATTTTTCACACCCATATTATGACTGGAAAAGGGCTGAATTCTGACGGGAATGTGAATATGTCACTAAGTTTACAATCAAGCCCATGAAACTATGGGATAATTTTTTGTACTTTTCCAAAAATTGAGCATTCATTCATGCATCAAAAAAAGATGTTACTTCATTGACATGGAAGAAAAAAAAAGGTAGTACAAAAATATAAACACCTCTTTGTGAATACAATCTGTTTCAACGTGGGATCAGGTCTGAGACAGGTTTACATTTTACGGTTCACCCGCCCCCTGATCGGGCGAAAAGGATCAGAAATGCCGTTGCCGGAATGTCCCTTTAATTCGGCAATTCTATTCATTCTACACAAGGAGAAAAAAATGGTGAAAAAAATTTCCATGCTGGCCCTCGCCGGACTGCTCGCCCTGCCGGCACTGGCTTCTGCTGGCGGTGGCGCGGCTGACAACAGTGATCTGGATCGCAAGATTCAGGACCTGAGCGCCCAACTGGACCAGCTCAAGGCACAGATGGCGGCCCAGAACGAGGCCACCAATGCCAAAATCGGCGCCCTCGACAACACCGTGGCAACCTTCAGTGACCGGGCCGACGACTGGGACCTGGCTGCCCGGATCAAACTCTCCGGCGATTACCGGGCCCGTATGGATTTTTACAATGCAACGACGGCTGGAACCCTCTTGAATCCGAATGGAACCCGTGTAGGTTCAAGAGATCTTGACAACGACACTGCCTGGACCAACCGTTTCCGGCTGAACATGCGTGTCAGTGCCACCGAGAATGTGGAATTCAAGGGTCGTCTCGCCATGTACAAGGTCTGGGGAATGCAATCAGCCATGGCCGATGCCTCTAATACCGCTTGGCCCCAGTTTGACGGTAACAGCACCCGCACTCCTTCGGACAATGCCCTGCGCGTTGACCGGGCCTACGTCAACTTCAACAACATCGGCGGCGCCCCGGTCTGGTTCTCCATTGGCCGTCGCCCCACCACCGATGGCAATCCCGCTAACATCCGGATGAACCTCAGTGAGCGCAGCGGCACCCCGCTGATCATGGACTATCCCTTCGACGGAATTTCCCTGGGCTATGCCTATAACTGGGCCCAGAATATGGGAACCGGTCGCGTTCGCTTCTGCTACGGACGAGGCTTTGAAGATGGTCTCCAGGTGGATGGAGACGGTATGGAGGATATGGATTTTGTCGGTATCAACTGGGATATCCTGCAGAAGGGTGATCGCTTCCTCCATGCCCAGTCCTTCCTGGCCATGAATGTCATAAATTACCCCAACTTCCAGGACCCTATTATTGATGCCAATTTTGGAGCCATGTCCGGAATGGGCGACCGGGTCAATGTCGGTAACATCAACCACTCCGGCCTTTTGTATATGGATAAAGTTGCCAACCTGAACTTCTTTGCCACCGGTAGCTGGAGCCGCACCGATCCCAATGACAACGGGATGTTCAATGACTACTATGGCATGAATATGCGGACAACTGGCCCTAACACCAGCAGCGAAAACGGCTATCACGCCCATCTTGGTATCCGCTATGATATCGATCCCATCGGTCTGAAACTCGGCGCTGAGTGGAACTATGGCTCCCAGTACTGGATCGGCTTCACCCCCGGCCATGACGATCTTTATCAGTCCAAGATCGCCGCCCGCGGCAACGTCTATGAGATCTACGGCATCTATGACCTGCCCACCGGCCCGGTCATCTCCAAGTATGCCAAGACCTTTATGCGTCTCGGCTATCAGCGTTACGAGTATGATTATGCCGGTTCCAACGACTGGAACATGTACCCCTATGATCTCAGCAACTCTGCGGATCTGGCAAAACTCGGCATGATAGGTGTTGATCCCATCGAGAGTGCCGATCAGATTTATGTGACCCTCGAAGTTGCCTTCTAACCCCGATAAGCGGGATAGGTGCCGTACCGATTCTTTCCAGTAATACAATCAGGAACGTACTCGGTACGGCAGGAAAGGTCTGTTTCAAAAATTGAGGACGGCTTCTGGTGTGGACCCCACTTTGCGCATACCAGATGTCGTCCTCTTTCCATTCTTGCCTGAGTAAGTCGAATGGAAAATATAAAACATTCCATTTTCCAGCAACTGCTTCCGTTCGTCCTGAGCTTGTCGAAGGATGAACGGAAGCAGTTGCTGGCGATATTTTCTGTTCATGGTTCGACAAGCTCACCACGAACGGAAAATATATTGAAGTATTTAATTTAGCCTGCGACCTGACCGGGGAAGATTTCTTGCAGAAGAAATCCTCCCCTTTTGTCTTTCCATCTCCTTCTCGACGGTTCCCATGCTCAGCCCATACACCTTCGCCGCTCCCTCCCCCGCCAACCTTCTCCTCGCCACCTTCGACCGCCATCATGGGATAAGCGCGGCTCCCTTTGCCTCCCTGAATTGCAGTTTCGGGGTGGGCGACAGCACCGCAAATGTCCAGGCCAACCGCGCCCTGATAAAAGAGCATCTGCACCTTGACCGTCTGGTTTCGGCCAGACAGGTGCATGGGGATGGGATTTTCAGGGTGGAGGTCGTTCCGGAAAAGGATGAGGAAATCGATGGGGTGGATGGGCTGATAACTGACCAGCGGGGGGTGGGGCTGATGATCCAGCATGCCGACTGCCAGGCCGTCCTCCTCCATGACCCGGTGCGGGCCGTGATCGCGGCGGTGCATTGCGGCTGGCAGGGCAGCGTCATCGGGATTCTTGGAAAAACCATCCAGGAAATGGGCTTCTGCTATGGTTCCCAGCCACGGGACATCAGCGCCGCCATCAGTCCTTCCCTTGGCCCCTGCTGTGCCGAATTTATCAACCACCGCCAGGAACTGCCGGCCTCCTTTCTCGCCTTCCAGACCCGGCCCAATTATTTCGATTTCTGGCAGATCTCCAGGACGCAACTCAGGGAGGCCGGGCTGCTGCCGGAAAATATCAGGGTCGCGGCCATCTGCACCTCCTGCACCCCCGACTCCTATTCCTACCGCCGGGCCCGACGCCGGGGTGACGGGATCACCGGCAGAAACGGCACCGTTATCGCTTTACCATGAAGGCTGGTGGCTGGTGGAAACGTCGCCGCTTCCCTGATCATTGTCGGCAGTGGCCAATCTCCCGGATGATCGCCTCAATCTCTGTCTGCTGCCTTTCAATGCTCTGGACCAGATGAAACTGCACCAGGGCCCGGCCCAGATTTTCCTCCCCGTGGGACACCTTGAAGTAGCGGTTGCCGGCCAGATAATCGCTCACAAAGCGAAGTCCCAGCTCAAAGGCCGTCAGGCGCAGGGTCTCAAAGATAAGACCGCGCTCATGGCCTGAAAGCAGGGCTCCCGCCCCACTGAAATAGCCTGCCAGAATGGCGCGGCAAATCTCCACATCAAACTCCACCGCCGATACATTCCCGGCCTCCTCGCCCAGGACATTACAGCAGGAGCGCAGGCAGTCGCCGATATCCGAGAGCGGCAGCCCCGGCCCCACGGTATCCAGGTCAATCAGGCTCACCGCCAGATCGGTGGCCGCGTCAAAGAGGATATTGGCCGCCTTGGGATCACCATGCACCACCCGCACCGTGATCTTTCCCCGACGCCGGGCGCGCTCCAGAAGATCGGCTCCCGAGCGCCGGGCCGCGACAAAGTCGAGACAAAAATGGAGATCCCCGCTCCCCCTTGTCGCCGCCTGATCCAGGGCCTGATCAAAGGATTGCAGATATTGGGGCAGGACATGAAATCCGGGCAGGGTATCGTGGAGCTTCTCCGCCGGCAGATCCGCCAGCAGATGATGGAAGTGGCCCAGGGCCCAGCCGACCTGCCGGGCCCGGGCCGATGTGCTGATGGCCGGATGGGTGATGGTGCCGTCAATATAACTCATCGCCCGCCAGGTATGGCCTGCATGGTCGGTATAAAAGGGCGCCCCCGAGCGGGTGGGCAAAAGGCTGCTGTTTTCCCAGCGCTGACCGCAGGGCTCCTCTTTTTCCAGGAGATGCCGGGAAAGGGTGGCGAGATTGGCCATGATCCAATGGGGATGGGGAAAGACCTGACTGTTCAGCCGTTGCAGGACAAAAGCACCGTCCGCTGAACGCACCAGCCAGGTATCGTTGATATTCCCCTGGCCCAAGACGCTGATGGAAACAGCCCCGGGCGCATGGGGGCAGAATTGGCGCAGAACCTCCTCCACCCCTGGTCAAATCCTCGAACAGGGGGGATCGGCGGCCCCCTTCAACTGAAAGATCAGCCTCAGCCCTTTGCGCACCAGGGGCGAAAAGATCCTGGGAGAGAGATAGGAGCCCGCCACCCGCTTGTTGATCTCGCTCAGGGTGGGATAGGGGTGGATGGCCCCGGCCAGGGCGGACAGCTTCATCCCGCTGTTCAGCACCGCCACCCATTCCCCCAGAATCTCACCCGCCGAAGGCCCCAGGATCTGCACCCCGAGGGGATTTTCATTGCCATCCAGGAGCAGCTTCAACTTGCCCCGCCCATCACCCTGGGCTATGGCCCGGTCATTGACCGCGAACTCTTCCGTCCACAGGCTGTAGTCGATCCCGGCCTCTTTGGCCCGCTTCTCGTTCATGCCGATGGAGGCCAGCTCCGGATCGCAGTAGGTACACCAGGGCATCCAGCGGCTATTGACCTTGCGCGGCAGGCGAAAAACGGCATTGGCCACCACCACCCCGCCCTCATGACCGGCGGCATGGGTAAACTGAAAGCGACCGTTCACATCGCCCGGGGCATAAACATGGCCATGGCTGGTGCGCATCCGGTTGTCCACCGTAATCCCGGCGGCAGTATGGGCAACCCCGATTTCCGTAAGCCCCAGCCCCTCGATATTGGGACTGCGGCCCTGGGCCACCAAGACCTGCTCGGCTTGCACGGTTTCCTCACCCGTCCCGGTGGTCACCACCAGCTCCTGACCGGCCCCCTTTTTTCGGACTCCGGTCACCGTGGCATTGAGCAGAAAGCGCACCCCTTCCGCCTCCATGGCCGCCATCACCGCATCGGCCAGATCCCGATCCTCTTTCTTCAGAATCTGACCGGAACGCTGAATCACCGTCACC
>JACDZJ010000396.1_pt1 | contig 12765 bp, 14 predicted proteins | sample 7365721 | NCBI WGS metagenome assembly JACDZJ01 (sample SAMN15143480, study PRJNA637477) | pond metagenome | biome: freshwater wetland ecosystem [ENVO:00000243]; feature: pond [ENVO:00000033]; material: pond water [ENVO:00002228]; isolation source: pond water containing pink berries ... | reverse complement strand
TTCCTCCAGCGCCGCATACGGACTCTTCCAGTAAATCCCCGTGCTCTCCATCACCACCACATCCGGCGCAAACTCCCACACCCATTGCGCCAAGGCCTTGCGGTCTCGTTTGAAACCGCCAAATTCTCGATGCTCCACTGTCATCGTGCCGTCGGGCTGCTCGGCAATGGCACAGGCGCTGATTTTGTTCTGGTGAATGTCCAGACCAATCACCCGTTTATGGATCGGGGTAATGTCCATGATGCTCTCCTTGAGTAACCGCACTATCATTCGGATCGTGCTGTCGCCCAAGGACGCTTCCATTCAACGGCCTATCGCGGTGCGACGGCTCTTTTGAACGTGCGCTGCCCACGGCCCTTACGGTCCGTGCCATGCAATCCGGGGTACGAGTGAATGGCGGCCGGTCGAGTTAGCTTTCGCGGTCGATGCCATCAAAGATTTTCGCGACCTCAGCCCTCAAGCGCCAGAACACCCGCAGTTTCTTTCATCATCAGGGGTGCTGACCGTCCCTCTGCATGAAAGTTAGCGCAGAAGTATCCGGGGTCGAGGACAACGACGCCGAGAACAACTCGGGCGGGACGGTTGTCGGTGATACCAAGGAATGTCGCTCCCGATACGGCTTACCCGATCATCTGGTAGTGATCTATTTCCATGATGAAGAAGTGTGCTGGTGTCTTGATACGAGTAATTCTGCGAACAGTGAGTGTCCAGTCGTTAGCTACAACGTGTTTTCCCGAAAAGTTGATCGGCAAATTGCTCCTGACTGGGCAACTGGGAACCAAAGGGGCGCGAATGTAATTCATGTTGATCATGCCATCACCTCCCCCATGCGCACCGGTCGGGCCACCCCCCAGTCCGGGTTGAAGCTTGTGTCCCATTCCCGCGGGAATAGCAGCACGACGGTCGAGCCAAGCAGGAAGCGCCCCATCTCGTCGCCCTGCTGCAGGCGGATATACTGTGCGTCGTAGGGCCAGTCGCGGATCATTCCGGGACGCGGTGGATTGACCACGCCATGCCACACCGTTGCTATGCTGCCAACGATGGTGGCTCCCACCAGTGCCATGACGAAGGGCCCGCGCACCGGCCCCTGCTCCGCCTCGAACACGCACACCACCCGCTCGTTGCGGGCGAACAGCCCCGGCACGCCGCGCGCCGTCGCCGGGTTGACCGAGAACAGATCGCCGGGCACATGGATCATGCGCAGCAGGCGACCGGCGCACGGCATGTGGATGCGGTGGTAATCCTTCGGACTCAGGTAGATCGTCGCGAACTGGCCGTCCTCGAACTGGCGGGCCAGCGCAGCATCACCGCCAACCAGCGCAGTGGTCGAATAGGTATGCTCCTTAGCCTGGTAAATATGGTCACGCTCGATGCGGCCGAACTGGCTGATCGCGCCATCGACCGGGCAAATCAGAGGGGATTGCGCCAGCGGCCGCACGCCAGGTTTGAGCGACCGGGTAAAGAACTCATTGAAGGTGGGATAGGCGGCAATGTCGGAATTCGCAGCCTCGCTCATGTTCACACCATAGCGGCCAACGAACCAGCGGATCAGCCGGGTGGTCGGCGCGCCACCGCGCGTGCCGGCCAGTTTTCCGGCGAATACGGTGAGCATCTGCTTCGGCAGGAGGTATTGGAGAAGAACGGCTAGGCGATCCGACATGGCGTGTTTATGTGGCAATGGTCGGGCTGCGGAAAAGTCGGCGCTGGCAGGACGGCACCTGCGGCGGGTCAGGCCGCCACCTGCTCCACCGGGACGAAGGCGGAACGCGGCACACCACGGTTGTCGCCCATGTCAGCTAGGAGTTCCTTGATGTCGAGGATCAGCACGATCTGCCCGTTGGACAGCGTGGTGACGCCGGCGACGCCCTTCGGGCGAAAACCTTCTAACGACTTGATCACCGCATCCTCGCGGCCCATGAAGCCATCGATGGCAAGAATGAAGGTGTGGTCGGCCATTTGCATCAACACACCGTACTCCGGAATCATCTCCGGCGTCCAACCCAACAGGTGGGCAATCGGATAGATCGGCAGGACTTCTCCACGCACCACCATGGTGGCGCGGCCACCAACTTCCTGCACTTGAGAAATCTCGATCGGCAGGATCTCGCGCACCATCGACAACGGCACGGCGAAAGGCTGCTGGCCCAGTTGCACCAGCAGCACCGGCAGGATCGCCAGTGTCAGCGGCAGGTAAATGATGAACGACGTACCCTTGCCGACTACCGACTTGATCTCGATGTTGCCGTTGAGCTTCTGGATGTTGGTCTTCACCACGTCCATGCCGACCCCGCGACCGGACACGTCGGAGGCGACATCCTTGGTTGAGAAACCGGGCAGGAACACCAGATGCAGGCTCTGGCGCTCGTCCATGGTGTTGGCTTCCTCGTCGGTGATCACACCCTTTTCGAGTGCCTTGGCGCGCAAGCGCTCGGGATTCATGCCCTTGCCGTCGTCAGCGACGATCAGCACGATGTGGTCGCCCTCCTGGCGCGCTTCGAGGCGCACCTGCGACTTTTCGGACTTGCCGTTGGCGCGGCGCTCCTCCGGGCTTTCGACACCGTGGTCAACGGCATTGCGGATCAGGTGGATGATCGGATCGGAGAGATCCTCGATCATCGTCTTGTCGATCTCGGTCTCTTCGCCCACCAGCATCAACTCGACGTCCTTGCCGAGATTGCGAGCCAGATCGCGGGCGATGCGTGGGTATTTCTGGAACAGCCGGCCGATCGGTTGCATGCGCGTCTTCATCACCGCGTTCTGCAGGTCCGAGACCAGCAGGTCGAGCTGGCTGACGGCCTGGTCGAGGGCGTGCAGGGTATCGGTATCGCTGCGGCCGTTGAGGATGTCACTGCGCAGCGAGTTGAGCCGGTTCTTGGTCAGGCCGATTTCGCCTGACAGGTTAAGCACCTGATCGAGCCGCGAGGTATCGACGCGGATCGAGTTGTCGCGCGATTTTTCCTCGGTGCGCCGACCGCTGGCCGGCCCCTGATAACCGGGCTTGTCGGTACCACGCCGGCCGACGGCGTGCTGGATCACCGCTTCCACAGGCAACGGCACGGCAGGCGGTGCCGGTGTGGCAACGACCTCTGGAACTGCAGCCGTTACGCCGGCAACAGCGCCGAACAGTTTGTCCCAATCGGGGCCGGCAGCCGGCGCCGCAACCGGGGCTGCCGCGGCCGGAGCGGGAGCTGCCACCGGAGCAGCAGCCACGATCAACTGGCCGGCCAACGCGGCCTTCAGCCGGGCGATCACATCGGGTTCGGCTGACGATGGCTGCATGCCGCTTTTCAGCGTACCAAACATGTCACGCACGATGCCGGTAGCGGCCATGATGACGTCCATCAATTCCTTGTTGAGCGTCATCTCGTTGTTGCGCAGCTTGTCGAACAGATTTTCCGTCAGGTGACACAGCGTCACCAGTTCGGCGGCATTGAGAAAACCTGCCCCTCCCTTGATGGTATGGAAACCCCGGAAGATGTCATTGAGCAGGCCATGGTCCTGCGGGTTTTTTTCCAGCTCGACCAGCTTGTTGTCGACGCCCGAGAGGAGATCGGTCGCTTCGACCAAAAAGTCCTGCAGCAGGTCTTCCATTCCGGCAAAGTCGCTCATCGCTGTCTCCTAGAACCCCAGACTTTCCAGCAGGTCGTCGACCTGCGCCTGGCTGGTCAATACGTCACTCCGACCGACTGAATTAATCACGGGGCCATTCATCAGGTTTTCGGGCGCTGCGGCCTTCCTCTCTTCCGGCATCACCTCGATCAACACCTGTAGCAACTGGCCCTCGATGTTCTGCACCATCTCGACCACCCGCTTGATCACCTGACCAGTGAGGTCCTGGAAATCCTGGGCCATCATGATCTCGTTGAGCTGCTTCCTGGTGATGTCGATCGGCATCGGCGCCGCCAGGAAAAAGGCGCGCGAATCGGCCGCCAGCGCCTTGAACTCATCGACCGAGAGCTGGTTGGCAAACATCTTCTCCCAACGGAAGCCCAGCGCCTTGACGCGCTGGTCGAGATCGTTCTGGGTCGGCATGGCGATATCGCAAGCGTTGAGCACGCGGCTGGCCGCCTGCTCGGTCATCTTGGCGATGTAGTTGAGACGCTCACGGGCATCGGGAATCTGCCGCGCGGTTTCTTCCAGCGCCTTGTCGTAGCCGAGTTCGCGCAGGCTGTCGTGCAGATTGCGCGCCAGATGGCCGATACGGTTGTACACGGCCTCCTGCGTTGCACCGGCGCCAAGGGTTGTATCCGGCGCGGCTACGTCAGCGGTTTCGGCCACCTGTTCGACCACGCTGTCGAACAGTGCCTGTAGATCGTCGGAATCCCCTGAAGGATCGGATTCCGGCACGGTCGCTACCGAGACGGCGCTGTTGGCGATACTGTCGAAGAGCGCCTGCAGATCCTGCGAGTCGCCCGATTCGTCGAATTTGATCGGCTTGATCATGGCGCTTACCAACCCAGTTTCTCGAAAATCTTCATCATTTTTTCATTCAGCGTCGCAGCCGTGAAGGGCTTGACGATATAACCCGAAGCACCGGCCTGGGCGGCGGCGATGATGTTTTCCTTCTTGGCCTCGGCAGTGATCATCAGCACCGGCAACGCCTTGTAGGATGCGCTGCCCCGAATGGTCTGCAACAGCGTCAGGCCGTCCATGTTCGGCATGTTCCAATCGGTGATGATGAAGTCGAAGCTGCCTGCCTGGATTTTCTGCCAGGCGACGGCGCCATCTTCGGCTTCATCCACATTGGTGAAGCCCAGCTCCTTGAGCAGGTTGCGAACGATACGGCGCATCGTCGAGAAATCATCGACGACGAGGAACTTGATTTTGGCGGGATCTGCAGGCATGAAACGTTCTCCGGATGAATCAGGTGATGACGGTCAATCGCGTTGCGACTTGAGCAGTAGCGGGCGCAGGGTATCGGCCAGCGCCTCGGAATCGAACTTGGCGACGTAGGCGTCAACGCCGACGGCCTTGCCCATTGAACGGTTGGCTTCGGACGACAGCGAGGAATGCATGACCACGGGGATGCCATCGAAGCGCTTGTCTGACTTGATATTCTTGGTCAGCACATAACCATCCATTTCCGGCATTTCAGCATCGACGAGGATCAGGTTGACCTCGTTTTTCAGATTATGGCCAGTTTGCTGGGCATGGGAGGCCATGCCCGATAGTCGTGTCCAGGCCTCCATGCCGTTCTGCGCATGCTTGTGGTGGACAGACATCTTGTCGAGCACCTCGGCGATCTTCTTGCGGGCCACCGCTGAATCGTCGACAAAGAAAACCTCGTATTCCTCGTCACCGCCCATGCTGTCGATCTGGCCAATCACGGCCTCGCCAAAGGTATTGGCCATGATTTGTTCGACATCGACGATCGAGACCAGCTTGCCGTTGTCGAGTTCGGTAATGGCGGTGATATAGGCATGCGTGCCGCTGGTAACCGATTCGGGCGCGCGCACCTGGTCCCATTCGACGCGGATGATGCGATCGACATCGTGGACAAGAAAACCGAGCGTGCGCTTGCTGTATTCGGTCACCATCATCGAGCCACCCAGACGGGATGGCGCATCGGTCAGATGCATGGCCTTCGACAGCGATACCACCGGAATGACGTTGCCGCGCAGGCTGATGAGCCCCTCGACACCTGGTGGCATATGCGGCGACTTGGTGATGTTGGGGGTCTTGCTGACCTCGCGCACCTTGAAGACGTTGATGCCGAAGGTTTCGTTGGTCCCCAGCGAAAACAGCAGTATCTCCATGCGGTTCGAGCCCGCCAGCTTGGTACGGGCATCGACGTTTTCCATCAGGGACGCGGGTTGGTAGCCTTGGGCGGAATGGGTAGGCATGGTTCGTTCCTCAATCCTGGGCGGTAGGCGCTTGGTTCAACAGCAGTCGAGTCAAGGTTTCGGCCAGGCGCTGGGCCTCAAATTTCGGCACATACTCATCCACTCCGACTGACTTTCCCAGTTGCTGGTTGGACATCGAGGACAGCGACGAGTGCATCAGTACCGGGATTTCGGCGAAGCGCGGGTCGGACTTAATGTTCTTGGTCAGGATGTAGCCATCCATCTCGGGCATCTCGATGTCGGTCAGGATCAGTTGGACCAGGTCGCTGATCTTCCGGCCGGTGGCGTCGGCGTAGTTGGCCACCTTCTGTAACTCTTCCCAAGCCTGACGACCATTCATGGATGAGATGCCGCGGATACCCAGCGCGTTCAGGGTTCGTTCAATTTGGCCGCGCGCCACCGAGGAGTCATCGGCATACAGGATGGTCAATCCTTCCTTACCGAGCGGCTGGATCTGGTTGAAGATCATGTCGTCATCGTACTTGGCGGTTTCCGAGAGGATGCGCTCGACATCGAGCATCATCACCAGACGGCCGTCCTGCAATTCGGTCACGGCGGTGACCAGACCGCCCAAATTGGCCATCAGCATCTCCGGGGGTACGCGCATCTTGGCCCAGTCGAGACGCAGGATGGTATCGACCGACTGCACCAAAAAGCCCTGAGTATGGCCGTTGTACTCAGTGACAATCATGATCTCGCGGTGATTTTCAGTCTGCATACCAACAAAATCGGCCAGATCGACCACCGGGACGAGGATGCCGCGCAAACTAACCATCCCCTTGACGGCGTTGGGCATGTCCGGTGCTGCGGTGATCTGCGGCGTACGCATGACCTCGCGCACCTTGAACACGTTGATGCCGAAAGTTTCTTCGCGCCCGGTGCGCAAGTCAGTGCCCAGCGAAAAGAGCAGGATCTCCAGCTTGTTGGTTCCCGCCAGCCGGGTGCGCGCATCAATGTTTTTCAGCAACTCAGACATGTCACCACCTCAATTCACTTCCACAGGCTGCATTGTATCGGCACAAATGGTACGCCATTCCATGCTCACTCCGAGCGATAAACGACGCGGAAGCCGCCCCAGTGGTAGCCCTTGACGAAGACCGGTGCAGAAATATCGTGCATGATTTCACCGGTGTCGCGACGAAAAGTCTGCAACAGGTAGGGGCCTGATGCGCATTGCAGCGCTTGCCGACCGGATCGGAAAAATGCGCATGGTGCGATTGCCGACCATGTCCTTCTTCTCGTCCGCCAGTGAGCCCTGCCTGAAACGCTGGTATGCGGAGGTACATAGCCGCCGGTATCGCAAGCGATGGCATAGGCGATCTCGACGGATACGGTCGAGCAGCGGCATCTGAACAGTCGGCAGGATGCGGTCGGCCAGCGCCATGATGTTGGTCGCCAGCTCCGCGATTTCGTGGGTCGCAATGGCACTCTGTATTTCGCTCTGGATCGCCGCGATGATTACGGTGATCACGCCCGTGGCGGTGCTGGTAAGCTCTGCCAGTTTGCGCACTTCGACGGCCACCACGGCAAATCCCCGGCCCTGCTCGTCGGCGTAGGTCGCCTCGATGGCGGCGTTCCGTGCCAGAAGGTTGGTCTGGTCGGCGATTTCATGGATGGTGCGGGCGATCCCCGAAATCGCGTCGGTCCGTTCCCCCAACGTCGCCACCACCTGCGCAGACTGTTCGACCGAGCGGGCAATCCGTTCGATTTCGGCCGAGGCTTCCTCGACGATCTGCGCACCCCGATCGGAATGCTCCTAGGCCTGTTGGGCGATGCGCGCGGTCTCCTCGGCATTACCGGCCACCTCCTTCATGCCGACGGCCATCTCGGCCACTTGGGCGGCATTGAATACGATGCGGGTGGTAATGCTGTGAAAGGTGGACAACAGGTCGTTGCAGGCCGTTGTGGTGGGACCGACCTCGCGGTCGCCGGTAACCTCAATGCGCCGCGTCAGGTCCCCATCGTTGCGGGTGGCGCTGATGGTTTCACGCATCACGCGCAATGGCTGGCCCAGCGCAGCGGAACTCAGCAGGCCCGGCACCGCCACGGAAAGGAGGCCAAGAAGGACATAGAAGACGATCACGCTAGCACTGGCGGTGGCACCGCCAGATAAATACCCCCCCCCCACTCCATCTAGCGCAAAAATCAATCCGGTGATGAATTGAATCAGGCGCGGCTTGCTCAACGTTCTGAATCCCCCTCGAATGAACCGTTGTCAGTGTCGGGCCGCCCCGCCGGCACCAACTTTTTTTCGGTATTTCAACGGGATCATGCCTTGCCAGAAAGCGCCAGCGGCACGTTCACCTCATGATCCTGACAGCGAATGCGCAGCCAGACACGCTCAGCCTCGGCCACCTGCTCCACCCACAGGCGGATTTCTCCTTCCTTGAGGCCAGCCAGGCGCTCTTCACGCAGCATCAACCAGGTTTCCCGACCTTCGGGCGAATTCTTCAGGCGCGAGTCGAGCCGCAACAGACCGTGATCGAGGGCATTGTCGAAGAGTTCGGAGAGCACGACGAACAGTTCGTCCATACAATCGCGGGCAACTGGAAGGTGATCTACCATGCTCAGCAGCAGCGGGACAACATCGACCTGCTGCAACGACCCGGCATCCAGCCGCAACGAGCAGCACCAGTTGCCCACCTGATTGCCTGGCAGCGGCCCGGCTGGCGGCACACGGAGCGCTGGTACGGTCTTTTCGCAATCGAGCAGCACCAATGTCATGTCGTCGCCGGCCTCAGTGCCCGACAGATGGTCCGTGAGGGCCGCGACAATCCTGGTTTTTCTCTCGCTGCGCGACAGACCGACCAGCACCTCGGCCAGCCCCTCTTCACCGAAGCGTAGACCGTTCGAATCCATGGCCTCGAATACCCCGTCTGAAACCATGATGAGTTGCTCATCCCGACCGTAGGCGTACTGATCGACGCCAGCGTCGAAAGACGCGTCGTCAAGAGCGCCCAGAGCCGGGTGCAGCAACGGGAACTCGCGGCAGGGATGACCTGAAGCATCAAGCATGAAGGCAGGGGGCATGCCGCCATTCCAGGCGCTGACGAAAGGCTCGCGCGGGTCGATACTCACCAACTGGGCGGCCACGAGGCGGCCGGCAGGCAGGCTATGGCGGAGCGTGCGATTAAGCTCACGCACGATGGCGGACAGCGTGAAACCGCGCTCCGTCATGCGATAGAAGGGTGTAATGAGTGGCTGCAGGTTCACGCAGGCAGCAAGTCCGCTGCTCGCGGCATCTGCCAGCATGAGGTGCAAACGCCCCCCCGGCGTGCGTGCCGCCAGCGTCATGTCGCTGCCGCCACGACCACCCTTGCTGGCGTGGCGCCACCACTGGAGGGCCGGATCCTCGAACGGGCGCCCATCCGTCGGCGACATCTGATACTCGATGAGCTGACGGGCATCCTGCAAATCCGCTTGCACGGCTTCAAGCTGGTGGCGCATCGCGGTCAGCCGCAGTTCGGCGTCTTCCTGCACCCTCAATAGCTGGCGGATCGCAGCCAGTCTGGGTGCGAGGATGGACGCCGTCACCGGCTTCACGAAACAGCCGTCGGCACCCACCTCAATGGCCCGGGCCTCCAGCCTTTCTCCCGTCTCAGCGAACAGGAAAATCACCGGCTGCCAGCGCGGCGAGGCATAGCGCACGATTTCCTGTGTCAGCGAAAACCCGTCGATACCAGGAGGGTATGGGGACGTGATGACCAGATCGGGCCGGTGCCGGAGGTAATGGTCGAGTGCGTCGAGTCCGTTCTGGGTGGAAAAAACATCGTGCCGCAGTTGCTTCAACGCCGCAGCGATGGCCTCAGCGTCCACTGCATTGTCCTCGACCAGCAGGATTTTCATCTGGCCAGTCCGGCGTCGCGGCCGGAACGACGATGGGGAACGCTCAGCCGAGCGAGAACAGTTTGCCGAAGTTGGCGATGTCGATAACCTGCTTGACAGAGCCCCGTGCGTTCGCCAGCATCACTTCCTTGCCGGTGATTTTCGCCTTGTCGCGCAACATCAGAAGCATGCCCAGAGCCGAACTGTCAAGGTAATCGACACTGCCAAGATCGACGATGATGCTGGCCGGCGTGTCCTTCACTGCCTGTTCGACGGCTTCGCGGAATTCGCGGTGGGCATTGAAATCGAAGCGCCCTTGCAGGATGATCACTGTCTTGCCATCGCGGTTGGTGATGCTGGTTTGCATGTAACTCTCCTCAATCCTCGGTGCTGGTCAGTATAGCGCCGTCCTGCCAACGCCGACTTTTACCGTTATCCCTTCAGCCGCGCCAGGATGCGGGTTGCAACATTGTTGAGACTGGTCACCTCATCCACGGCTCCCACCAGCGCCGCTTCGCGCGGCATACCATAGACCACGCAACTGGCCTGATCCTGGCCGATATTCCAGGCACCGGCCTGACGCATCGCCAGCATGCCTTGCGCGCCATCCTTGCCCATGCCGGTCAGGATGACCCCAATGGCGTTCCTGCCAACTTCACGCGCCACCGAATCGAACAGCACATCGACCGCCGGGCGATGGCGATTGACCGGCTCCGACTGCAACAGTTCGGTAATCCAACCGGTGCCGGTCCTCTTCACGGTCAGGTGCGAATGGCCTGGCGCCAGGTAGGCATGGCCGGGCTGGATGCGTTCGCCACCCTGGGCCTCGACGACGCGCAATGCGCCCAGGCTGTCGAGCCGCTTAGCAAACGATGGCGTAAAGGTTTCCGGCATGTGCTGTACCATGACAATACCGGGAATTTCCGCAGGCAGGCGCACCAGCACATCCTTGATCGCTTCCGTGCCGCCGGTCGAAGCACCAATGGCGATGAGCTTCTCGTTGAGAACCTTGCTTGACAGTCCGGCCAGCGGCGCTGCACTGTGCGCGGTGAAGGCCGTGGTTACAGGCGGACGGAGCAACGATGCGCCCTTGGCAGCGCGAATTTTGTCGCGGATCTCCTCGGCGTAGCTTTGCAGCAGTGAAATGTTCTCGGCGCGCGGCTTGGCGACGAAATCCACCGCGCCAAGTTCCAGCGCCTGCAGGGTCACTTCCGAGCCCCTGGCGGTCATCGAGGAAATCATTACCACCGGCATCGGCCGCAGCTTCATCAAGCGGCTGAGGAACTCCAGCCCGTCCATCTTGGGCATCTCGACGTCGAGCGTCAACACGTCGGGGTTCAGCGCCTTGATCATCTCGCGGGCGGCAATCGGGTCGGGCGCGGCACCCACCACTTCGAGGTCGGATGCGCCGCCGATGATTTCGGTCAGCAGGGCGCGCATCAGCGCGGAGTCATCAACAATCAGTACCTTGATGGTCACACTTACAGTCCTTCAGAACAATTCCACGTCGCCGGCAACGGGGTCTTCGGTCAGGCGGGCCGCGTATTCCTTCTCGCGGCGGATCAGCGTGTCGTTGTGCATGCGCACCAGTTTCTTAACCAGCACCCGACCGGTCTGCGGAAAAAAGTAGACCTTGCGCGGATGCACGTCGAGCAGATCCTCGGCGGTGATGGGGATGTCTTCGGTCTTGAGAAAATCATGGACAAACTTGGCGTTGCGATCGCCGACCTGCGAACTGGTCAGCGTCGCCATCACCCGGCCACCGCCAAATACCTTGGCTTCGAGATTGCTTTTTCGGCCGCCGAGCTTGAGCAGGTGGTTGATGAGGATTTCCATCGCATAGGTGCCGTAGCGCGCCGAAGACGACACGGCGCTGGCATCGCCGGAATCGGCCAGCATGAAGTGGTTCATGCCGCCGATGCCCTTCTCGCGATCACGGATGCAGGCCGAGACGCAGGAGCCCAGCACCGTCACCATCAGCACGTTGGTGGCCGTGACGAAATACTCGCCCGGCAATACCTTGACCGCCTCCGATTCGAACTTGATGTCGAAATAGCGATTGCTGGCCAAGTGCTCGACGAAACCCAGTTCATGGCTCATGCCGTCACCCTCTTGTGTCGGTCCGCCCGCTCATAGACCGTACGGCCCAGCGAGTGGAACAGGTCGGCGGCATGCAGGAAACTCTCGGAATGGCCGGCATAGAGCAGGCCGTCCGGCATCAGCAGCGGGGCAAATTTCTTGAGGATCTGGTACTGCGTCGGCTTGTCGAAATAGATCATCACGTTGCGGCAGAACATCACGTCGAACGGCCCCTTGATGTGGGGCCAACCGGCATCGAGCAGATTGACCTGGGTAAAGGTAAGCAACTTCTGCAGTTCGGGACGCACGCGCACATAGCCGGCCTGATCACCGGCCCCCTTGAGGAAAAAGCTGCGCAGCCGGTCGGGATGGAGCCGCTCGACCCGCTCGACCGGATAGACGCCACGCTGTGCTGTTTTAAGCACGTTGGTGTCGATGTCGCTGGCAACGATCTGGACAGGGGGCGTCAGGCTGCCGAACGCCTCGCAGGCGGTGATCGCCAGCGTATAGGGTTCCTCGCCGGTCGAGGCCGCCGAGCACCAGATCTTGATCGGCCGATGGGTAATGCCGAGCAGTTGCCGCTGCAGCATTTCGAAGTGATGGCCTTCGCGAAAGAAGGAGGTGAGGTTGGTCGTCAGCGCATTGACGAAGGTTTCCCACTCGTTCTCGTGCGTGCCCTCTTCAAGGTAGGCTAGGTACTGGTCGAAGCTGGCCATGCCGAGCGCACGCAGGCGCCGGGCGAGGCGTGAATAGACCATGTCCTGTTTGATCGGCGCCAGCGAGATGCCGGCCTGAGCGTAGATCAGCTTGCGGACCCGCTCGAAATCAGCCGAGGTGAAATGAAACTCCCGATGGGGCAACAGTTTGTCGCCATCAGGAACGGCGCGGGCCACCTGCGCGGCCGGCCTGAGCCGATCTGCCGCAGTAGCAGATGCCGCACTGGGGGTGTCGACTTTGGGTGTATTGGTCAAAACTCTTCCCACTGTTCGTCATCGTCGGACAGGTGGGGCGGCGCAAT
>JACDZJ010000395.1_pt1 | contig 12802 bp, 11 predicted proteins | sample 7365721 | NCBI WGS metagenome assembly JACDZJ01 (sample SAMN15143480, study PRJNA637477) | pond metagenome | biome: freshwater wetland ecosystem [ENVO:00000243]; feature: pond [ENVO:00000033]; material: pond water [ENVO:00002228]; isolation source: pond water containing pink berries ... | reverse complement strand
GATCTGTACCTGGGCCTTGAACACGGTCGCCTTGAGGGCCATGGGTCTGTCCTGAATGTTGAAGCGGGTTGGACCATTATCTTAACCGCGAGCGGACCAGCAGGGGGTTACAGCAGTTCCAAATTTGGGTGGCAGCACACCCCGCATGGCGCCATCGGCGGGGCGGATGGTGGATGCGCTGCGCTTATCCACCCTCTCATAAACAGCAACGAGTACTGAGGGCCGAAGGTCTCCGCCGAGACCAGCCGGCCGGGCATCGCCGATCCCAAGCTGGTCTGGACGCCCTCCAAGGCCCCGAGCGGGTTGACCTTCTACACCGGCGACGCCTATCCGGAGTGGAAGGGCAACCTGTTCAGCGCAGGGCTGGCCGGTGCCCAATGAATCGAAGGCGAGCTGACGCGGAATCTGCCCCATGCCGTCGGCCGACAACGCCGTATCACCCAGCGCGAAGGTGCGGCACGACACATCTGAGGCCAGCATCTTCAGGGTCCGCCCCGACCGGCGCCGATGACGATGACGGCGGGATCCATCGAAAAGGACTTCGCTGGTGCGCTTCGACCCGCACGGCGTCATGGGGCACGTTCGACGGTTGACAGGTTGACGGGGCTGGGCCGGTGAGACGCTGCCCAGGCCGGGGAGCTTGGTCAGGACTCCGGCCAAGACGGCGAGGCTGAGGGCGGCCCCCTTCACCGTCAACCGAAGCCACCCGAGGTCCAGTCGTCCAGCGCCGGCGGATCGACCAGGTGGCGAGAAGACACCCTACAACCCCGACCCCAAGGCACACGGGCAATTCGCCGTTGCTACCGACGGCGACAGCCTAGTCGAGGACCGGCGCGCGCCACCGTCCCTGAGGTACCCGACCACACCGTAAGCCAGGGGTTGCCACGAGGTGGCCGCTCAGGTCCCGCTGGGGCCAGGCGTCAAGCTCAAGGTTCCACGATGGCGTGGATTCATGTCGGTGTCCGTCTGGAATCCGGCATATAACCGTAATTGTGTTCAGAGTAGCAACCTCTCCGCCCTCACCCGTCGCTGGCCAAGACCGGATCGTCGGCCTCGTTACCGCGTTGCGGCCGTTCCTGCCGGTCGCAGTCAGAACCGCAAGGAGCACATGAGTAGCGTGCAGGGGTTGGTGCGTCGCTGGTGAAACAGGCACGCTCCGGCGAGCGGCGGAGTCACCCCGCGCCCCGGTCAGGCGTCGCTGGGCGGTTCGCGGGGAGGGCGCCGAAGGGGCGGCCTGGACGACCGCTGAGGCGCCGGTCAGCGAGTCGGCGGGGAGGTACCGCCGCGCCGGGCGACCCAGGCCGCGAAGCCCTCAATGCCGAGCAGACAGGGATTTTCGATGGTCAGGCGGGCATGGTCCACTGACGCCCGACCGCCATCGTCCCGGATCTGCACGGTCAGGCGGCGGCATGATCCGGATGCGAACGGCGTCGTCGCCAGTTGCTCAATCTCCCGATAAAGGGGCTGCGGCAGGGCCAGCCAGGCCGGGGACGGGTGGCCGCGGCACTCCGGCTGTGCCCCGCAGGGCAGCAGAAAGCCGAACCCGGTAGCCCCCGGCCCGGCTGTCGCCTGTGCCGCCGCCCGCCGAGCGAGCGCGCGCTCGTCCCCGCTGCCGAGAACGACGACATCCGGCGGCAGGCCGTCCGGGGGGCAGGCGAATATCCAGCACGCGCTCCTGGGTCAGCACCGACACGAAGAGCAGCATGAACAACAGGTCGAATAGGATGATCAGCGGCGGGTGGCTGCGTTGGCGCATGTCATTGCCGGATCGCGGGGCCGACCCAGACCGTCAGCAACAGGCAAAGCACATAGACAAAGCCGCCCATGAGGGTCGTGATCGCGGCATCGAAGAAAGTCCGATTGAACACCGCCGCGAGCCCGTCGGCCCCAGCGTAGGCGAGCAGAAAGGCAAAGGAGACGATGGTGCCGAGCACGCCGAGCATCGGCCCCGCGTTCACTGACCAGTCGGACAGGTACCCGTAAGCCTCCGGCAGCTCCCGATAGCGGCCCCGGGCCATGAAGAAGCGCGCCAACTGGAAGTTCAGGCACAGCCACTGGGTCCCATAGATGGCCCAAAGGATGGCCTCGCGCCCTCACTGGTCGAGGCTGCCGCCGACCGGTGCCTCGCAATCCGCCACGGTTCGCGACAGCGACGGGTCCGCGCGCAGGCAGAGAAGCAACGACGTGTCGCGATCGATGCTTGCCACCGGGTCATCGGGCGCCGCCGCGAGTCCCTGGTCCGGCGGCGTCGCGCTGAGAGGCGGGAAGAACCACAGCACCGCGCCGAACAGCCCCGCCGACAGCGGCACCGTCTTGACGAACCATGGCCCAAATCGATCGGTTGCGCGCAACCAGGCAATGAACATCGGCTCTCTGGGAACTCAGTAGGTCGAGTAAGTCTGTAAAAACAGCATGATAGAGCGTATACACAAAAAGAAAATGACTCAATGGCAGCGTCTGAAAATAGCGTAAGCCCTTGATATGAAGTTTCGGCAGATCATTAATCGCTCCAGAGCTTGCTGATGTGGCTCGACATGCGACCCTATGCCGCCCTCGCTTCCGCGATAACATGATGTTATTTATCGATATGTTGACCTACTCAGATCCCGGAGAGCCTGAACATCCTGCCCCCTGCAATACGGATTGACGTCGAAGAGTCGCTACCTGTCCGGCACGGTTCAGGGCGGCGCCAGGTTGCCGCAATGCCTCTCGTACTCGCCGCGCCGCCAGCGCCAGAGCACCTCCCGGCACTCCATCGTCAGCGACTCGGGCGCCCCGAGCTGCACCCGCGCCTCCTGCAAGTGACACTCGGAGACCTTGTCTAGCACCCTGCCTCGACATTCCAGATTGGAGATGTCGTCGAAGCGTCCATCGACGGCCGGGCGGGTATCGGCAGTTGGGTTCGCCGCACAACCCGCGAGCAGCGACACCAGGGCAACCAGTGGCAACAAACGTTGCGACATGCTCAACGCTCCCAGGGACTTAAAAAATCGAACGGGCTAGACTGCGGTGGAGGTTTCTCGCTCCCACGGTCGCCCGCGGCTGGGCCAAGCAATTCCGGTAATAGGTCGCCCAAGCTCGAGCAGCCTCGCACGTGCCGCCGCCAGCGTCCCCGACCACAGAGCGCTCGGCTGTCTTGCTGGCATAATCGGTGCAACCGTCCACATCAACGATCTGGAGTCCCTGGCGCAGGCGCTCCCGGTACTCGGCCACCAGGGCCGTACGGGTCTGGTCGACCGCGGCGACCCGCTTGGCCGTGCGCGGGAGGGACAATGCGACCGCCAAGCGGTCGCAGGGGCGGACCTCGGGCCTAGACGGCGGTCGAACAGCCGCGGCCCCACCTTTCTTGGCGATGGCACCGGTCCGGTCCTGGGCCTTGGGTGGCGCCTTGGGACCATCCCCCTTGACCGCAGCCTTCGGGATGGTCTCCCTGGGCTTGGGCTGTCGGCCAAGCGTTTCGTCGCTGTCGCGCATCTGATCTTTGCCGGCCGACGCCTCAGCCAATGTTTCCTTCCGGCTCGTCGCGCTGCCCGCGTGCCCGGGCGAGGCGGGGTCCTTTTCGCTGGCGCTCGCGGTGTTCTTCCCCTGCCCGCCCCCAGGGGCCGGCACGGATGCCTCCGACCCGCCGCCGGGCGCACCTATTCCTGAGCGATCCGCCGACTGGCCGCTTTTTCGCGCCGCTGGCGCCCGCCAGGCCGCGACCGCGTCATCCACTAATGCTTTGAAGCGAGGCGTCTCACAGTCGAGCGCCAGCAGTACATCTAGGTTGTGAAAGCCCTTCATGCCGACGATGGGCGGCAGGGCCGCAACCTTCCAGGCGCTGTCGAGTGCCTGGCAGGCGTTATCCCAGGTCATCGCCAGCGTTGGCGGAGGGGCGATCAGCAGGCCGGCGACCAGCGCCAACCTAACGATTGACTTTACGCTCGGCATATTCGCGCTCCAGGTTTGCCTGTCGCGACTCGATGACGGCCAACAACTCCTTGGCCGTGCCGTATAGTTCTCGGATCCGCTCGTAGCGCGCCTTGGCTGACTCATAGTGCTTGCGAATCTGGTTGAAGCGGCGGACGCGATTCTCCAACCACTCCCCTTCACATAGGCTCTCGATCTTGCTCAACAATAGGGAGTCGCGGTAATCCTGGTAACTCCGCCGCAGCTCGGCACAACGGGCGGATTCCGCGTTCAGTTCGGCGAGCTTTGCTCGCAGGTCGGTGACCAAATGGAGATACTCCTCCATAAAGCGGTCGATGGAGATACCTAAATCTTTTAGGCAGGCGATTTCGGCCTGCAGGTTGTCGGACTGACAGGACGGGCCGGCATCGGCTAGCGGCGCCGACAGTAGCAGCGCTAGGACAATACCGTGGTGCAGTCGGTTTTGCTGTCTCGACTTCATTTCGTCACTCTCGGCATCCGAATCTCTGAAATGCCGCTTCAGCCCGACGAAAAACGGCGGCATACTGGTCTTTGTCGGCCTGCAGCCTCGCGCGCTCAACCGGGTCCACCGCCTCGATCAGGTCGCGGTCGATCAGGGCATTTATGCGCCGCAACCGCTCCAGTGTGATGCAGAACTCCGCTAGCCCCGGATTGTTCAAAATGTACTCGATCTGCCGATGGATACTCTCGATCTGGATGATGCGACTGTCGATCCGGGCGAAGATCTGCTTGATCTCGTCAATCTCCCGTCGTTGCGTTGCCAATTGTCGGGCATAAGAACTCGCATCCGTAATGGGAATCCCGTCACTTTGACCGAAGACCCCAGCCGACGCGACGACGGCCGCCAAGATCGACAGCGCGGTCGTCAGTGTTCGTTTTCTGTAGCTGAACATTGAGCGTCTTGCGTTACTTACGCCGAAAATGGATGCGCCAAGCGCACCGAAGATGCCTGGGGCCTGACAACGAACCCGGATGTGGCTATCTGACCCATTCATTCGCCTTATCCAATTGACGGTTGGCGCGTGGCGAAAATCCAGAGGGAACGTCGCCCGGTTTGGCGGAAGCGCCAGAGCCGCGTGCGCCCTGTGCAGCCGCGCGGCGCTCCGCAGCGTGTAGCTCATTACCAACCAAAGCCTTACCTTCAACCGAGCGGCGCTGGGCCGCCCGAAAGCGGGCCGCATCCTCATCATCGCGGCGCTGTTCGAGTTGCCGGGCAACCTCTTCTGACTCACGGCTTTCCGCTTCCTCCCGCCCAGCGTCGTTGATCGCGCGGCGCCTGGCGTGCTGCCGGGCAGCCTCTATCGCGGCGTCACCTTCGTGCGCGCGACGGGTCGCTTCTCGGTCAAAGCGCTCTCTTTCTGCCTGGCGCCCGGCCTCTTCATCGGCGCGAGCTCTCGCGGCGTCTCGACTACCCTGTCTTACTTTCGCCAAATAGAGGTCGGCCGAGACCCTGGGCGTCTCGGGACGCAGTCTCGTCATCCGATCATGGGCCGGTTCATGGCGCTGCACCAAGGCGAGCGCGTGCCGGTCCGCCCTCTCGGGTGCGATGTGGTAGCCAGTCGGTGCGGTTGCACCGACCACGAGCACGGCGAGAACCGAGGCGGCGATCATTGAATCAAGGCCGCATTGCCTGGGGTCCAGGCAGGGCATGAAATAGCAGATCAGCCCATGGCCCGGGCGCATCGGTGCAGCCGATTCCGGATGAATCGTCGGCAACCAGGACTGGCGAGAAGGAAATCGAAACAGGCATCAACGCAGCCCTTGCAATGTCTTTTCGTCGAAGGGATTGCGTCCGTGTTCGAGAGCGTCGAGCCAGTCCAGCCACTGCCGCCGGTTGCCCCAGAGATCGTGGTCCGCCCCGACGGCGTCCGGGCTCATTGCCACCGCGGAGCGCAGGTCTTCAGCTGCGCCGGTCAGGTCGCCGAGCCGGGCGCGCACGATGGCTCGGGCCACCCAAGGCGCCGGATGGTCCGGGCGCAATGCGATGGCCCGGTCGCAAAGCGCTGCCACAGCGCCCGGTTGCGCCCAGACGCCACCGGCCCGACAGAGCCGCGCCTCGACCATCCCGTTCTCGGGCAGGAAGGGATCCCATCGCGCCGCCTCCGCACAGGCCGCGAGACCCGCCGCAAGGTCGCCGGCCTCCGCCAGTGCCAGGCCCTCCTCGCGCTTGCTCGGGGCCGCGGCCTCCAGCACCGCCCGCAGTCGCTCTTCAGGTACGAATTCGATGCTACCGAAGACCTTCAGAATGTGGCGGTATTCGCGCAAGGCGCCCTCAGGCGCGCTGGCCTCCGCGGCAAGGTCCGCATCCCACAGAAAGCTCGGATGGATCGGGCGCTCGGGACAGGACTTGACGGGCGGCTCCGTACCGAACAGGGTCTGCCAATCCCCACGACTCAGGTTGCGCGCCAGGCGCTCGCAGGCCTGGGCACGCAGTTCGGCCACGGATCGATCCAGCCGCCATAGCCGGACCCGATGGTCCCAGGTGCCGCTAGCCAGTACCCGTCCGTCCGGGGAGAAGGCCAGCGAGGAGACGCCCAGTCCCTGGCCCCGCAGCACCCGCGGGGCTGCCTGAGGGTCGCGCACATCCCAGAGCCGGATGCTCTGGTCCCAGGAGGCGCTGGCCAGGGTCCGCCCGTCCGGCGAAAAGGCTACCGCGGTGACCGGCTTATCATGCCCGGTCAGGGTTGCGGCCGGAGTGCCGTCCGCCCGCCATAGCCGGATCGTCGCGTCGTCCGACCCGCTCGCGAGCAGTGTCCCGTCCGGTGCCAGGGCCACCGCGGTGACCGCCTCCTCGTGCCCCCGCAGAATCCGGGCCTCGGATGAGCCGGTCGGACCGAGGGCGCGGCCCGCGTCGGCCTCCAGGTCCCAGAGCCGGATGGTTCCATCCGCGCCACCGCTGACCAGCATTCCAGCGCCGAGGGCAAGTGCCTGGACCGCGCCCGCATGGCCGCGCAGCACGGCGGGGGCGGCGGATGGATTGCCCAGGTCCCACAGGCGGATGGTCTTGTCCCACGAGCCCGTAGCGAGCCGGGTCCCATCGGGCGCATAGGTCAGCGCGGCGACGGCGTCGGTATGACCCGTCAGCGCGACGCCAGCCCGGGCCAGGTTCGCCCGGTCCCAGAGCCTCACCGTACCGTCGGCCGCGCCGCCGCCCGCTAGGGTCCGGCCATCCGGGGAGAAGGCCAGGGCGCTTACCGGGCCGGCCTGTCCTTGGAGCGGAACCGGGGGCGCCGCCGGGTCGGACGGGTCCCAGATCAGGATGCCGCCGTCCTCGGACCCGCTCGCGACGGTGTGCCCGTCCGGGGCGTAGGCGACCGCGCTGACGCGGTCGCGATGGCCGCTTAAGACACGAGGGCCATCGTTGAGGCCCGCCGGATCCCAGAGGCGCACCACCGAGTCCTCGCCGGCACTCGCCAGGGTACGCCCGTCGGGGGCGAAGGCCAGGCCGTTAACGGCCCGCTCGTGACCGCGCAGCACCCGGGGCTCCGTGTCGTCGCGGCCCAGGTCCCAGAGCCGGATGGTGAGGTCCGCAGCGCTGGCCAGGGTCTGGCCATCCGGGGCGAAGGCGAGTACAGCGATCTCGCCGACGTGGCCTTTCAGAACGCGAGCAGGCTGTTCACGCTCCGACTCCGACCAGAACCGGACCTGCTCGTCCCTCGCGCCGACGGCAAGCACTGCCCCATCCGGGCGCCATGCCAGGGCTGTGATCGGGGCCGTCTGGGTCAGGTAGGTTTCCGACTCGATGTTGGAGCCCGTGGCATCCCAGCGCAGGACCTTGCCGTCTTCGCCACCGCTGAAAAGGAAGGACGCCGTCGGCGAGAATGCGAGGGCATTGACCCGGCCGGCGTGGCCGTGCGACAACCGCGGCGCGCCGTCGGGCGCCGCTGGCCGCCACAGCCCGACGCTGCCGTCGGCGCAGGCGCTGGCGAGCATCTGCCCGTCCGTGCTGTAGCTCAGCGCCGTGACGGACTGACCGTGGCCGGGCAACCGCTGTGGCGGGGCTTCGGGTTGGGTAGGGTCCCAGACCAAGATCTCGCCATAACGGGTGGCGATGGCCAGCTCACGGCCGTCCGGGGCGAGCGCCATTGCGGTGACGGCGTCGTGGACCGGCAGCCGCCGCGGGTCGTTCCCGGGCTGGGTCGGGTCCCACAGCAACACGGTACCGTCCCGGTCCGCGGTGGCGAGCAAGCTGCCGTCGGCGGAGAACGCCGCCGCGACGACACCGGTCGAGTGTCCGAGGAGAGGTGCCCCACCCACCGCGGGCAGCACCTCGGCGATCAGGGTCTCGGTATCGCGCAGCCAGGGCGCCGCGCTGTTGGCCTCCAATGCCAGCAGCAGGCTGACCTGGGGCTCGTCGGCAACGCTCCTTCGCGCGGTTTGGGCAAACCATTTCGAGCGACTTTCCATCGCGCTGTGGATCTGGTTATTCAATTCCTGTGAATACAGGCCGGATACCAGGACAATGATACAAAAAACTCCCAACACGATGAGCAAACCCTGGTTCGTGAAGCGCCGCCTCAGCGCTCTCTTCGTCTCCTTGCGCTCTTCATCTTCGGACGTCTTGAGATACTCAATCGCCTCTGCATGGTCGGGTGCATAGCGAGCCGCCCATGCCGCGTTATGGCGACTTTCGTCGCGCCACTTGCGGAACCGCCGAAGGTCCGCGCCTTGTTGCAGCGAACCGTTGCCGTGATCGTAGTCGCGCGCCGCCTTGACCAGGTCCAGGTACTCCCGGGAGGATTCCTGCTCCTGGTCCATCCAGTCCGCCAGCCGGCCCCAGTGGGTAATGATGCTCTCGTGGACCAGATCCGCCAGTGTCTCCGCTGTGCGGGTACCGGGAGGCGACAGGGTCAGAAAGCCGCAGTCCGGATCGCTGAAGGCGGCGATGACCGGTTCGAGTGCCGCCGTGTCTGGCTCACCGGCCACCTCGGCAAGTGCCGCAAGGGTCTGCGGGCGACGGGTGTCGCCGCCTGGGCCGCCGCGGTCAGCAATGGCGCAGAACAGGATCTTGGCCAGGTTCTTGGCGTCCGGCTCCAAGCGCTCGTAGGTTTCATCGCCCTGGTCCGTGATCGCCCGGGTGACGCCGCCCTTGGGGTAGTCGACCAGGGTCAGATGCCGGTCCCAGTCGGGCCGGGCGGCGGCCGCGGTCCACATGCGCCGTAACGCCAGTTGGAGGGCGGGCAGTTGGTCGGGCTTTTCGCCGATGTCGTTGACGAACCGGTTGACAAGGGCCGGTTCGATGGTCGCGCCGCGCAGGGCCGCCGGGCGCTCGATGGCCTCCCAGGCCTGGTCCCGGGTCAAGCGCGGGGTGAGGAACTGGCTGTCGTTCAGGGCCTCCGGCAGGCCGGCGAATCGGGCGCAGTCGCCGAGGCGGTCGGAGCGCAGGGTAAGCACGATCAGGATCGGGCCGGGTGCGGCGATGGCGGTCGGTACCGGCGGATCGTCGGCGTCGGGGTTGGCGCCGAGCAGCAGGTCAACGAAGGCGTGGGCATCCTCGCGGGAGCGCGCACCCGGCGCGAGGTGCTCGTCGAAGTAGCGGAACAGCTCTTCGAACTGATCGACGACGACCAGAAGTCCGGTGGTCTCCCCGAGTCCGAGGGCGGTAGCCACCTCGTGGAGGCCGTAGCGCCCGCGGCGCAGCAGGGGCTCCAGTTCCTCGGGGTCGGGCGGGCGTGGGACCCCATCCGCCGGCGCTGTCGGCCCGGTGGCGGGCGTGCCCTCAGCCTGCGGCGTGTGCTCGCACAGCGCGCGGGCGAGCCTGGCGAACGGCTTCCGCCCGGGGCGCAGCGCGGCGATGCGCCACGCGGTCGCCGGGCTGCTCAGAAATCCATCCCATACCGCGGGCAGCAGCCCGGCGCGCACCAGTGAGGACTTGCCGCACCCGCTGACGCCGACCACCGCGAGCAGGCAACGGGTCTCCAGCCGCACCAGCATTTCCTCGATCTGACGGGAACGACCGAAGAACAGCGGCGCGTCCTCGTCGCGAAACGGGCGTAGCCCGGGGTAGGGGCAGTCCGGCAGCGGGTCGGCGCGCGTCATGGTGCGAGTATCGGGCATAGCGCGGCGACGAACCGGGCGAACGCGCTACCGGAGATTGCATCGAGCCGATGAAAGCGCGGGGGGTAATGACCGAGAGACGGTTTGTCCCGGCCTGGCTCATCGAGCACGGCGCAAATCAGATCCCGGCGCGACAGACTCAGGCCACGGCAGGCCGCAATCTGCGCCTGCGTCCAGTCGGCGCCGCCCCGGCCATAGACGATCAGTAGGCCCCGAAGGCTGTCGAGCGTCTTGATCCGTTCCCAAGACGGGTCTTCCTCCAACAGTAAGTTGCAGCGGAGCTCGCACGGCATTGTGAGCTGTTCGCGCAGGTACTCAGCCAGTGCGCGGTCCTCGGGGTGACCCAGGATGACGAACTCGGCCGCTTCCAGCGCTGGCGCTGGGGCTTGACCATGGCGCAACGCCCAGTCTTCCACTGCCCGCAGGAGCTCGGTCAGCGGGCCGAGGATCAAGGGGCCTTGTTCGTACAGGGTCGCGTCGCCGGGATCGATCTCCCCGGGCAAGGCCCAGCGCAGCCGCGGCGACGATGGGTCGTCCCCCCCGAGGCGGATCTCGATCACCGGACGCTCGGCCGGCTGCGACTCCCCGGAGCGCCACCGGATCTGCGCCTGATTTAACTGCCCGATGACCTGTGCCTCTTGTTCGTGCAGTGCCGCGGGGGATTCGCCGACGTACACCGGGACCGCGGCAGGGACCAGTGCGATGCCGGCAGCGGCCTTCAGGGATTCCATTCTTTCGCGGAGCCTGCGGGCCAGTTTCCAGAGAATGGCGTAGTAGGCATCCCAATCGTCGCTGCCACGGACGGGCGGCAATGCGATCGGTATCCTCTCGCCATCGACCTCGCGACAAAAGTCGAAGCCATTGAGCTTGCGGAGCTGTGTCGGCTGTCGCTCCGGATCGATGCGGTCCCGGCGGACGACGAAGATGCGGCCGCGGACCTCGCCATCCCCGCCGCAGGCCTGGGTGAAGAGCTGGAGCTCCGTGTTGCACCAATCGGAGCTTTGCCACCCGGTCGAGAGCACGGTCAGCAGGGTTGCGGTGCGCCGCACGGCCGTTTCGATCTCTGCCGGAAAAGGTTGTGTCGGATCGATCCGTAGGTGGTCGATCCATATCCTGCCCCAGTGGGTACGCCCGATCACCTGAGCCAGTCGAGTGCTGAGGTCGTTATGGAGCACGTCGACCCAACCGGTAGACTCACCGGTCAAGGGCTTGTTATCCACATGGGCGTAGCTCACGAACACATCGTGCTCGTAGCCGGTGACGTAGGCGCTCTGTGCTGGCATGGTCCTTAAGGCCAATCCGGGCCGCTAATGCAGGTCTTCTTTGTTGAGGAAGGCGCTTGGGGCGGTGCGAGTCCGACACCCCATCGTCTATTGTCTCCGATTGTCGGGGCGCGTCAAGCATCGACCGCGGCTCCCCGGCTCCCGAACCACCTGATGCACTAAGACGTTAGGGAATTGGGGAATAAGGGCTAGGAAACCCTCCCCCGCGACAGGTGTTTTCGGGGAAAAAATGCCATCAAAGGACGGGGCGCTGCAAGGACTGGCCATAGTGCGAGCCATCGGGCGAAGAAGCGGGGAGCAAACCGCTGTTTGGCAAGGCGTCCGGCGGGCTTGCCGGGGCACGATCACAGCAGGCGCAAACCGGTGACAGGAGAAACTGGAGGTCGCGGTTGGGACAGAGATTAGCCTCCGCCCCCCAACAGATCCGTACACGCTGTACTCCCACATACGGCTCCTCCTTAGGGCCTATCACCAACTGTGGGGGGTGGGCATCCTTGGCGACCAGGGTAGCCAGGGTCGAAATTCGGAGGCGGAGGCCTGAGCGGCAGGGCTGGTCCAGCGCCCGCGCCTTGAAAGATGATGTTGCGCGTAATACTATTTTCTCCATGAACACTGCGACCAAGCTCCTGGAAGCGATGCGCCGCAGCCCGCTGGACTAGCGCATCGAGCAGCTTCAAACGGTGGCGCAACAACACGGCATTGACTGGCGCCAGGACGGCACAAGCCATTGCTACGTTGTCCGTGCGGACGGGAAAACCCTGTCCGTTCCGGCACATCGCCCGGTCAAGCCGATCTACGTTAAGAAGTTCGTGGCGCTGGTGCAAGGAGACTAGTCCATGGCCAACCTGTCCGACTATCCGCCCCTTGACCACCGCCGAAGGCGGTGGGTTCTTGATTTCGTACCCGGATTTTTCCGAGTGCATTTCCGATGGCGATACCGTCGAAGAGGCCATGGCCAACGGCCGGGAGGCGCTCGCTGGGACGATGGCCACGCTGGCGGCGTTGGAGCGCCCGGTGCCCGCTCCGAACAGCGGTGGGGTGGCTTCCGGTAAGTTCGTCGCCCGCGTGCCAAAGAGCATTCATGCCCGACTGGCCGCCCGCGCTAAGGCCGAGGGGGTGTCGCTCAACACCCTGGTGCTGGCCTTCATCGCCGAGGGCCTGGGGCGGCGCAAGTCGCACGCCTGATTGCCAACCACTACGGACAGACGACGGTTTCCTGCTTCGCTCCCGACGCGTATTTTTCTAGGGAACACAGAACCATCATCCGCTCGTTCATCCGTCGCGTTGTACCTGCTCGGGCCGGGCTGACGCCAACCGCGGCCCGAGCGACTATTACCTAGCCCCTCCGCGGCTCAAAGCGGTCGGCAGTCATCACCTTGGTCCAGGCGGCGACAAAGTCGCGGACAAACTCCTCACCGCCATCCGCGGACGCATAGACCTCGGCGACGGCACGCAACTCGGCGTTCGATCCAAAGATCAGGTCCACCGGCGTCGCCGTCCATTTCAGCTTGCCCGTCGCCCGGTCGCGTCCC